>OHHR01000004.1_pt1 | contig 309655 bp, 278 predicted proteins | sample 1568021 | NCBI WGS metagenome assembly OHHR01 (sample SAMEA3879560, study PRJEB24766) | human gut metagenome | biome: human-associated habitat; feature: feces | place: USA | collected 1985/1987 | reverse complement strand
GCGGGGTTAGCTTATGTGCTGAAACAGCCGAAAAGCCTTATTTTAAGCGGTTTTCGGGCATAGAAAAAGTCCACCGTAATTCTATCAAAAATACGGTGGCATTTTGGCGGAGATGGAGAGATTAAATACACCACTTTACACCGCTTTTTATTGCTTTATAAAATTGTTTGTAAACCACGCATTTACGTCATTTAAGCCATTTCATTTGTTCCACATTTCACAAGCATATATTTACAATTCAGCTTTATCGTGTATAATTCGTGTACGCAAAACGTCAAGCATTGAGATGTACTACCTGTGCTGAAACGGCGTATTTAGGCGGTTTTAGAGTGGGTATAACTTTTTGAAGTCTGGTGGGGCGGACTTTAAAAAAGTTGTATATAAAAAATAGGCGAACCTCGTTGTGAAGCTCACCTATTCAATTTTAGCTAAATCCACATCTTCGATATCACGATAACGGCATGCCCGTGCTAAGCGTTTAGCTTGTCCGGGAGTCAAAACAACCTCGTCCTTGCTTTTATGTATCTCACAATGATAATTGTTATCATCTTCTGGTAAACTTAAAACAGTTGTATCAGCTTCTAGACAATTTCTATATGACACGTCAGCAACGCCCTTAATACCAGAAGCTGTATCTTTAAAACGACATATAAAATTTCTAATTACATCACTTTCATCTCTATCTTTTTTACAATCGACAGAACAACCTTTAGAATCTTTAAACGCTGCTGAGGTAATAGTGCCATTTTGTTTAATCATATTAGGATTCGGGGGAACTTTTCTGTAAAATTTTTCTTCATCATCAAAATTATCCATAAAATTCATCCACCATTTCTCTAATCTGTTCAAAATTTATAACCGATTCACATTCATTTCCTTCAAAATCAATGTGCAATACCGATACATGTCCATCATCATAACATTCAAACTCTAAATAACTACCATTATCTCGCTCATACTCAAGTTGAATACTACCCCTTCCCGTCGGAAAAACTTCAGGCTGATTTTCTAAACAAGCAAGCACACCTTTCACCTTTAAAATAAGAGAATTACTAAGTGGTTGTGCACCATAGCCATCCCAGTTTTCTTGTAATTCACTAAATGAACTTAACACATTAATATTATTGTACAAATCATTAGATATACTTAACTCATTACAATTTGAAGGTGTAGCTGATAACACAACATTACATGACACCGTATCATTACGAGTTATACTAGAGGGATTAGTAGGATTAGTCGCTATAGCAAACACGGCAGCTACATTACAAAAAAATAAACTTGTCATATTACCGCCTCCTCTTAAAATAAAACAATTCGCTTACCTCGAAAATACAGGCAGCTTGTTTTCTCCTTTCAAAGAACCATCAACATAAACCTTAGCTGTATACTCTCCTTCTGTCAGCACTACTGTGTTCCTTATATCAACAGCAAATTCAATAGGTGTAAACACAGAACCAGCAACGTTCATACTAGCACCAATTTCTATATCACTTGTTTGAAAAATAATATTTCCATCAGGTGCAATAACCTCAATTTTAAATGAATGACTTGTATTAGCTGAAAGATTTTCTATTGAACAGTAAAGCGAGAATGAATAGTTACCAGGTATAGCATATGGAATTATTGACGATAGAGGTCGAGAGATTGCCGGAGATAATTTACCATTAACTATGTTATTCTGTATAGAATCACAAAAAATAATTGATGTTCGTACATCCATAGTACTCAACTCCTTATAATATTTTAAGTATATTATAACATGTTTTCTAGTATTTGTACACAGCCACATAAGTAAATATTTTAATAATAAATAATATATTTTAAAATATTGTACGTATGCTGTTCTGTTTATTTGTTAAAAAGTCCTTATCTATACGCAAACAAAATCAGCCGGCAAGGAATAATCCCTGTCGGCTGAAATTCTACCTACTTAATCTTAATTTTCTGCCCAACATAAATGAGATTAGCGTTCTTGATACCATTATTCTTAGCAAGCTTCGCAACAGTGGTCTTGTAGCGCTGTGCGATGCCCGAGAGCGTGTCTCCACGCTTTACAGTATAAGTTACTGTCTTCTTTGTGGAGCTTGTAGTCGGCTTGCTAGTCGGTCTGATAGCCTGCTTCTTAAAGCCGTTCAGCCCTGCCGCCTTGATCTTCGCAGGATAGTCCACATAGCAGATGTCCATATCAACATTGCCGCTGATACCGCTGACTCTGCCAGTGGAGCTGTACTGCCACATACCATATGTTCCGCCGTAGTTGCAGCGTGAGCCGTACTCAGCGACCCACAGGGCATACCTCTTGGCAACAGAGGCAGATATGTACTGCTGTAAAGGCGAACGGCTAATATACAGTCCTGCCCAGTAGCCTGCGTGTTCAAGTGCATTGCAGAAAGTCTTGACAAGGCTGTTGCAAAATGCTCTGCCCTTTGCGAACTGTGAACGTTCCTCGAGGTCAAAGTATATCGGATACTCAAACGTCTTGCCCTTGATAGCGTTGATACAGGTCTGAGCCTCTGCCTTTGCTTCAGCGACAGTTGCCGCATAGCTGTACCAGTAAGCACCGACCTTTAGCCCTGCCGCCTTAGCTGCCTTGTAGTGGCTCTCGAAATATGGGTCTTTCTGATTTGCGTACTTGCCGAAGCCAGCACGAATGATAACGAAATCGACCCCCGAAGCTTTTACCTTTTTGAAGTCAATGCTCTGCTGATACTGTGAAACGTCAATACCCTTGAATGTCTTTGCCATAAAATTACTTCCTTTCTAAATCATCAATCCTGTGATTAGCCACCTTGATTTTCTCATCAATCAAAGCATAATCCTGTTCCAGTTTATAGGTGCGAGCAATAACACTGTTGTGCTTGTCCACACGCTCAGACAGCTTGTCTATCTTGTACTCGATAAGCTTCTGGCTATCATACTGCGCCTGTTGTATCGTTTTCTGGCTATCATACTGCGCCTGCTGCATAGTCTTACGGCTGTTAGATGCTATGACAATCTGACACACTACCGCCGAAGCCGCCGTTATCAGTGCGACTATTATCGCTTCCGTCACTCATCATCACCTGACTTTCTTTTGGCTGACTGCGTGCCGAAATAGAACGATATCACCACAGTAAACACCGTGATGAACTGATCTGCTGAAATCGTGCGGCGCAGTGCCAACACGCAGAACACCGCTGTCAAGAACAGTGTTACAATGGACTTTACATCAATGAGTTTCGCTAACTTCTGCTTCATGGTATACCTCCTTTGTTATCATCTCATACTCCTCAGCCGTGATCCACTTGCCGACGGCGGCGTTTACCATAGCAACCGACCACAAACGGCTGTCATAGTACCTCTTGACCTTGACGTAGTTCTTACTCATCACCGCTCACCTCCAATTCTACACCGTTCAGCATAGCCAGAAAATCGACGTTTGCCTTTATCCTGTCTATCTCGGTGACCTTTGGTTTGCTGAAATTATCTTCCGTCAGCCCTGCGGCTTTCATCATTTTCTTCTGTAGCTCCGTCATGTTGTATCTCCCACTTCTGATAGTTTCACGATATACTCTTCTTCGTTCGGAACAGGTATGCGATAGCTGTCGTTGCTGCTTCTGAACGTGATTGAACCGCCTGCTTCGACCTCAACGTTTCGTAGAAAATCATCAGGTATCAGGTCTGAAATGTCGGTGACGATAGGGGTTTCCAATTCGTAATATAGCATTACGCCCTGCATTGCCTGTTTGAATGCGGTAGCGTCGGTGTAGGCGGTGTTCCGTATAGTTATATAATCATTTGCTGTTTTTACCGCAGAAGCCTTCATGTTATCGGTTTTAGTCGTTATATCATTGAAACAAACTATGTCATATTTTGCGACAACTATATTTGGAACGATTCCGAACGATTCAGAAAATTTTCCTGTTATACTATCAGCAATCGCATAGAATCGTTGCTGTTCGGGTCGATATGACCATGCCAGCGTCCCCAAATCAACGCTGCTCACGCACTGAACGTATCGTTTATTCTCATAATCAACGTAGTTTCGTGCCGTTCCTGCACTCCAACCGTAGCCAGGCAGTGCCCTAATGGTTTCTGGGATTGGGTAAACGTTGCTGTGGTAGGGGGCGTAGGCTGGCATGGTATCTGATTTGTATATACCATCCACAAGCATTATATCAAATGCGTCAGCTATTGATTGCATGGTTTCTTTGTTACCTGGATAACATGCCACCATAATTTGTGTTGAATCGGTCATATCCCTAGAATTTGTTATAGTTTCTCTGACACCATTCGATGTAATCAGCCAGTTTGCCATTGTGTTGCCATGAACATACACAATTCCAAACGACACATTTGTCGGACACGTTTTTTCGTCTTTCAGGGCTATTTGTAGTGTTTTATTTGTGTCAATTTCAAAACCGTAATACAGACCTAATGCTGCACATTTTTCAACATCAAACAAATTTCGTCCCTGCTCCACAACCTCTGTCACCCCAGCACTAACAATTTCCCCGTCAATGACCTCAGAATGACCGCCTATTGACTTCACGCTCATCAGCTTACCACCTGTAGGCACTGCTTTCTGATACGCCGTTTCGCTGTCCGTTTCAAATTTATGGGTCACACCCTGACCGATGGAATACAGTGCGTCCACACGCCTTTGCAACTCTTTATCCGTCAGCTTTACGTTAGCTATTTCAGCTGTATTCTCGGCTATCTTCCCGACAGCCGTCACATAATCATCAGGCAAACTGTCAGCCACCGCCTGTGCTGTCTGCGCAGCGGTTTCAGCGGCTGTTCTGTCTTCTGCGACCTTAGCGGCATTTTCTGCCACTGTCGCCTTGTCAACCGTGACCTGTTCCGCCATTTCCTGCACCGCCTGTCTGTCTGCCGCAGTGCTGTCAGCATTGGTCTTAGCAGTTTTAGCGTAGCCTGCTGTTATATTCTTATCAGCTGTGGTTTGCTGTGCCGCCGTTGATGCTTGGGCTGCGGATATCTTTGCGGCGTTCTGTGCAGTGACCGCCTGCTGACGTGCGATTTCTGCACCCTGCATGGCGGTGTCTGCCTGTGTTGCGGACGTTTCAGCCGCCGCCTTTGCGGTCTCAGCACGGCTTGCCGCCTGCGTTGCCGTATCGGCTGATACTCCTGCGGCTGTGGCAGATTTCTTTGCGTCCTCAGCAGACGTTGTCGCTGTTTCTGCGGCGGTGACGGCTGTCTGCATATCTGCGTGCGCCTGTTTACCTATGGCGTCTATGCGGTCTAGTGCGTCCATCGCCACATCAGGTGACGGCACGGCATTATCACCGATAGCCGCACCTATTCTCAGACGGAAAATGCGTGATTTTTTAACTAAAATATACTCATCGCCTGACAGTTTTTTTGCACATATCTGACAGCTGACTGTCTGCGCCGACCGCAAGATATCAGCAGTAGGCGTCCATGTGCCGTCTGTGATATCGACCTCATAGGCAGTGCCGTCGCCGTAGTCTATCGTTAACACATAGCGGTCTGCGCCGTCTACTGTCAGCCCTTCGACCGACACAGGACGGGCATTAGTTTCACCGACATAGCCCAGCAATGCAGTGTTCAGTGTTACGTCATAATCTGCATTTAATGTTATCGTCATTTAATCACCCCTCTTTACTCTATTGCAATGTAGTCAACATAGTATGTTCCTGTTGGAACGGTTTCCAATGTTGGCCCGTTATTAGCTCCCATGCAGACACTCATATAGTATGACGTTCCTGACCCATAAACGTGGGTGCAGTAGTTCTGATATGGTGTTGGTGTGTCTGTCTGCCGTAGCGTTGCTATTACCTGTTTAGGTGCAAAGGTCAGTCCAAGCGGTATCTGCATCAATGGATTCGCTTTCGTCATCTTGTATTCCACAGTGCCATAGTGTATCTTGCCGGCTCGGCTCAGTATTTCATCGATTTCCTCACCTGCGTGTTGCATAGGATAGTCATTTTCTGTGATGTCTTGTGTCAATGTCAAATTTTCATCAGCCATTATCTCGCCCCCTTAAAGCTGTTCTTCTACCGACAAACCTACCGCCGAAATATCAGCACTCAGTCCGCCGTCAAAGGTAAATCCTAAATTCGTTATTGGTATGTCATAGCTGTCTGCGCCGTTGGTGTAGGTCACCACGTCCCCTATGTCGAAACGTGGATCACCAAGTCTGTGGTATAGCTCAGTGGTGTACCACGAAAAACCTCCTATCCTGCGCCACAGAGATTGCAAAAGTGATTCGGTCATGTATGGGTTTTCAAATTCCAGCACACGCCCTCGTGTTGTATCTGTCACACCAAGCGACAGCGTTACATCTTCACCGACTTTGCAGATAATGCCCACGATAACGTTCTGCCTTTCTGACAGTGTTGGCAGGTCTATTGTGTTGTTATCCAATGTTTTCACGCTCTTGCCATACCACTTTCGGACGTACTTTCCGTACCTGTCAACATACCCAAACTCGCCCTGAGCAGAAGCCAGATAGGACAACATTTGTCGCATGGTCACGTCCTTTGGCAATGAGCTGACCTTGAAGTAAAAGTATTTTGAGTACAGCAGTCTGCCTTTGTTATCTCTTAGCCGTCTGCCGTTCTTATCACGCAGCAGCCGCACCCGTGTATAGTCATTGCCGTTTTGCAAGCCCAATTGTCTGCATATGTCGTCTTCAACGGATCTATTCCAGTTTGGCATAGGGATATGCGGCACATATGGTTTGTCGGAAAAATATAATCTGTCCGCCATTGTCAGCTGAACACTGCCGCCCGACTTTTTCGACTTCACGCAGGTGAAACGTCCCATTGGTATCTTTTCGCCTGCGAGTATGCCGCTAGTTTCGTAGTCTACGAGATACAAATATGTGTCATACTCTTTGCCAAGAAACGCTGTTTCAGTGTCACTTATGGTCATGTTCCACGATTGTGAACATACTGCGCCCAGCTCGATGTCGTCGGAAAGGCTTGTTGCCTGCATTGAGCTGTCAGCTGACATAATGCTGTCACCTGATATAACGCCCTCTGCATTCTCTATCCACAGTCGCCAAGTACGGCAATAGCTCTCGATACGCTGTGCCACAAGCTCCCCTGTTTTGTACATTCAAACGCCCCCTTACTGCATTATCAAGTCCACCGCAACGCCTTTGCAGAACTGTTTGTTCTCGTCCCAGCCGAAAACCTCATAAGTTGGGTCGCCTGCGTAAACGTCAAAAGTGCTTTCCTGAAATGTTTCATCAAGGAGCGTGATACTGAAAAACGGACTGTCAACGTTGGAGATATACTCATTGAGCTTTGCCGTCTCCTCGCCTGTGAGATGATACCATTTCAGCGTGACAGTTTTCTTTATGGCTCTTATATCGCCCACCATTTTGCAGTTAGCCGTCCGCCCTGCATTGTTCGACCATATCTTGTTATTTGTAAAGCTCACTTCCGCAGGTGTGGCGACCCTTTCGCTGCCGAATATAAGTCCTCTGCTTTTCATTTTCTGCACCTCCTATGCCCTTATGGGCGACCTGCCGTTGCGCTTGATATAGTCGTTGATATCATCAATAACTATCTGTGTAATAGTCCTGCCGTTGAGCGTAAGCGGTATGGTAACGCTTATCTTCTGGTTGCCCCCTGCTCCGCCGTATGACACAAGAGCCTGCAAAACAGCCTGTGTGATAGTATCAAGCGGTGCCTCGATATTCGTACCACGCTTCTGATCGCCCAGAACTGCAAGGAATTCAGAGTTCGGTGGTATTACTGCACCTTGGGCGAGTTTGGGTATTTCGGGGATATCAATTTGGCTTAGGTCAAAGCCAAATGTCTGACCGCCAAGATCACCGGGAAGCCAATCAGGAGTCGTGAAGCTCAGCTCGTTTATGCCGTCGATTATCCAATTCAAAGCGTCCTCAACTGCACCTGTCAGACCATTTATAAGCCCGATTATCAAATTAATAGGTGTTTTTGCTATGTCAACAAGTGCGTCCCATACGCCTTTGAAAATCTTCTTTACACCCTGCCAAGCTTTTTTCCAATCACCGGTGAATACTCCCGTTATGAACAGTACAACACCTTTAAGTGCTGAAATGATGTTCTTCACGGCGTCAATTATATTGCTTATGACATTGCCCACTATCTTTATTATCTTACCAAGCACACTGCTGACTATCGGTCCGAGTATGCTCACAAGCCAATTCACAACAGGTGCTATGGCTTTGTTGTAAATGCTCAGAACGCTTGTGATAAGTGTTCCAACAAAGTCGAGGAACTCATCAAGCAGAGGTTTCAAGTGCTCCGTCCAAACGCTGTCAGCCACGTCCATGAGCTTGTCAAACACAGGTTTCAAGACCGTTTCCCACAGATTGAGGAATACGTTCTTTGTGGTGGTTATGCCCTCGTTTATGCCGTCAAATATAGGCTGTCCCCACTCGTTCCAAAAGTCTGAAATGCTCTGCCAAGTATCGCTCCACAGTGTTTTCAAGGCGTTCAGCACAGGCTGTGCAACGCCGTTCCACAAGGTATCGAAGATCTCTTTTATGTTGTCAAACAGTACGCCTAGCGTGTTCCATGTCTGCGTGCCAAAATCCGCCATTAGGGGTAATCCTACAGTGAGAAAGTTTTGCAGTATAGGGAACACTGCCACATTCCAGATATCAGAAAACACCTTGTTGAAGCTGTCAAAAAGTCCTATGCCTATCTTGCCAAGCGTGCTGAAAGCGGTCTGCATAAGCGGTGTAAAATCGTTTATAAAATAAGCTTTGAGCGGTTCGGAAAGCGACTTTATATCGCTGAAAACTCCGCCGAGTATCTGAGCAAGTTCAATGCTCTCTCTTTCAAGTCCGCTCCATATATCAGCGAAAATAGGCTTAAAATTCTTATCAAGATAGTCTGCAAGCTTTTCAAACTGAGTTCTTACTGATTTGAAAAAGTCAGACAGCTTTTTATCTGCCTTTCCCGTATCCACCTCAACGCTAGTTCCGGAAGGCTGCATTATCTCCCCAGCTCCGCTGACCCCAGTGCTGTCTGACTTGCTCTCATCATTCAGCTTGTTCATTTGGTCAAAGCTTGCAAGAGATCCTTCCTGTGCCTCCTGAGTCTGTTGTGCATTGTCGGCTATGTCGCTATAATTATCCGCCGCCTGAGAGGTGCTTTTCACTATGCTTTGAGCCTCGTCTGCACTGTTGCTTAGTTCAAAACCGAACGCCTCTGAAAGTGCCCTCGCTGCCCCCTGTGCCAAAGATATAAGCTGTGAAAGCAGACTGTTTATCGCCTTGACAGCAGGCAGAAGAACGTTCATCAGCACAGTGCCGATAGTTGCTCCGAACTCTTTCCATTGCTCAGAGAGTATTCTAGTTTGGTTTGCCCAGCTGTCAGAAGTCTTTGCAAAGTCGCCCTGTGCAAGAGCCGTTTGCGACATAACGTAATTGTATCTCAGCTGGACTTTTTCAGACTGCGACATATCAGCAGTTGACTTCGTTATACCCTTTGAAAGCGCATACGCCTGCAAGTTGGCGTCCGTCATAACGATACCGAACTGTTTGAGGGTCTCTGTTTCGCCTGTAAAAATTGATTTCAGAGCCGTGCTTGCCACGTCCTGACCAACGTTATAAAACGAAGCCATATCCGCCGACAGCCCTGTAAGAGCCATAGCCATATCGCTTGCACTGTCATTGGCAAGCCCCATTCCTGCCGCCATTGCCATGAAGTTTGAGCCTGTCTGCTTTGCGGTAAGCTTTGAAATGCCGTAGGTCTTGACAGCCGTGTCAGCGAAGTCCTCCATTTTCTGCTTGGACTCTCCGAAAGCCGTATCAACAACGTTCTGAACTTCCGCAAGGTCTGAGGCTGTTTCTATGGATTGCCTGCCGAAGTCCACAAGCTTCTTGACGGAGAATGCTGCCGTCACAGCCATTGCAAGGCTTTTAAGCTTTGGCTTGATATCCCCCACCATATCGGAAAGACTTTTCAAGCCCTTTTCAAAGCCCTCTTTGTTTATGTTGGTGTCAAAATTCAAGCACCCGTCAGCCATTGTCATTCACCTCCCGTCAGTTGTTTCAGAAACTCTTTGTCCTCGTTTTCAGCCCTCTGCTCTTCTGCTGAGAGCTTTCGTTTAAGGTCTATCATATTGCGGTGGTTTCTGTAAAACTCCTGCTCGTATTTTTCAAGCTTTTTGCCCTTGTTAAGCTTTTGCCGTATGCCTATAACAGACGAAAAAAGCCCCTCGCCTATCTCATTGAAATAGCCAAGAAAAGTCCACCAATGAAGATATTTTACCGTCCTCGTTTCAAAGCCTGCCGCCTTGTTCACCGCAGGAAAAATAATACTCTCATCCTGCTCCCAATCAATAGTCTTTGCAGGCTGAACGCTCTCCTGCGGAACATCTCCACCGCCCACAAACCAATAAGCCTTGTTGACAGCCTCCTGCAAATGTTCTCGTGGGATATCCTCAGCGTAAAGGCATTTAAGACACACATAGCACTTTTCACGCTCGTCAAGTTTGGGGTCTGCAAAGGCTGAATAGATACGCAGGATTACCCGAAAATCTGAGCGTATGGCATATTCTTTGCCGTCTATTTCAAGGGCTGTTGGCAAACTGCCTATCATTTCAGCAGCTCCCTGAGCAGAGCCTTTTTGTCCTCGTCAGAAAGCTCCGCCACATTGACCGCAGGCTGAGCAACAACGGGAGCTATGTACTTCTCCACCTTTTCTTCGAGCTTTATCTGAGCCGCCGTCTGCGCTGACTTTATCTCCTGCACCACCACCACAAGAAGCGCTTCAAGGAAGTTCACAAGCACAGGCTTGCCGTTTGAAGCCATAGAGAACACGTTCACGCTTCCGAGCGCCGCCGTACACACATCGGTTCCAAATATGTCATTGACCATTTCTCTTGCACGCTGGTCATACTCTTTGAGAAGCTGAGTTCTGTCCTCGTTCTTCTCACGTTCTGACACTTCTTCTGCGATATTGTCAGCCTTGCTCATAGCGTCCTGTATCCTAGTGATGATACCAACGTCTGACACGTTTATCCTTATCACTCTGTTCTCATCGCCATTTATAGCGTACTCTTTGTAATTGCCGCTGTTAAAATCTATTGACTGCATTGACATTTCTATCATCCTTTCTGTATTATGGCAAACAAAAAGCACTCCACTCTGAACGAAGTGCTTTCATATGTTTGTCATATAGTTTATTCTTCCGTAGTCTTTGCAAACGTTGGCACGCCTGCCGCAAAGGTGACAGATCCTTTCACTCTGTTTCCTGCAAAGGTGCAGTTGAACGGGATATTTACGCCCCCCTGCGGTCCGCCATAAGACTGCGGCTTGACTATGACATCTTCCGTCCATGCGTCATACGCACCCGTGGTCTTGTCAACGATGACTTCAAGCACGCTTGTCTTGCAGGCGTCACCGGTAAGACGATTCATCATGATATCCTTGAGCTTTTCGTAAAGTGCGTCACCGGGCTTTGCATAGAATGTGTCAAGGTCGAACTCAGGCTCATAGCCGTTGTCCTCAACTGTGGTTTCATCAAGGATATTCTTCTTTGTGGAAGTGTCAGGATTGAGTGCCACACTTGCGTCCTCAACGTCCTTGCCGAGAAGATACCAGCTTGGTGATGAAGCGACCGCTGCGAATGTAGTGTCAAGATAATGCAGAAGATGACTTCTGTTGAGCTTTCCGCTCTTGTATGAATAATCAGGCATATGTTTTCCTCCTTTTATATCTGATACTGTGCCGCTATCTGTAACTGATACTGCACAGTATCGTTCGTATTTTCATTTGGTATTGCATATATCATTCCGTTTGCACAGGTGAGCTTTTCAAGAACGCCTGTCCTTTCCTCGTCATCTGTTATGGTAGCGAACGTGGTATCTCGGTGCTTGTCTGCATAGCTTTCAAGCCACATCTGCAATTCAAGCAGCACACCGCTGTTTGACATTCGGTCAAAGTCATTCATAGATTGATACACCGCATAGAGAATGAAGTTGTGCTGTCTTGTCTGACCGCCCAGAATATCAGAGCTTATAAGGCTGTCGCCTGTTGAGGACAAGCCGTAATTTGTTGGCGTATCGTCGGTAAAGTCGATATGGATATCGTTGCAAACCTCCGATATTTTCGGGAACTGCTGCAAAATATCTTTCACAAGCTCGATTATGTTCATTTCGCTTTGCCTCCCATTATCGCCGCCGCTCCTCTGAGTATCTGCTGTTTCTTGTCGGCTTTCATTCGCTCAAACCAAAGCTTACCGGCAAGTGGCTCTTTGAAAGAAGTGCTATAAACAAGGTCTTTGTCCGTCAGCACTTTCTTTTCTCCATGTCGGGCGTATGCCGAGCCTGTGACAGAGGATACCATAAGCTTGCCGTAATACTGATAGCGTGCATAGGGCACAGTATACTGTATCTTGCCGCTGCCTATTTTTGTGCCTCTCGTGGCAGACTCTCTCAGATTAGTGCTGAGGGTAGGTGTATACTTCACCATATGCCTTATGCACTCAGCGTCAATAAATTTCTGAGCCTTGTCAAAGCGTTCTGAATACTTGCCTGCAAAGGACTTATCCCAAGTGATAGCCCTGCTGTCCATAGGCTGACCTATCTTCATTTCACGCTCACCTCCATATGTGGCAGACCGCCGAACATATAATCATCAATGCTCATTACCGTAACAAAGTCATACTCCGCACGGAACATTTTCATGCTCTCAGATATGCTCTGCGGCGTTTGATTATCGAACTCAAACTCGCATTTTCCTCTCACAAGCATATCCTTTGCAGGTGTTTTCGGCACATTATCGTCATAGAAATACACCCTTGTGCTGTCTGAGGTCTGCATACCGCTTTTCACGATACTTCCCGACTTATTCTCACACCAGTAAACTTTCTCTGCATACTTCCGCACAAATCCCTCTGTCTGTTTGTCGAAAAGATACACCGTGCAATCACTGTTTGCAAGCATTTACCTCACCCCTCTGTAAAGCAGCCCTGTTCCGCTGAGCCATTTGTACACGATATCGTGAACGGCTCTGTCAGCGTTCTGCCTGCGGATATCTGAGCTTTCATATGACTTTGACCAGCCACCAACGCTTTCGGAAGATACCCCCTGAGTGCCACCCTCCTGCTCTGCCTTGAAAATATTCTCCGCAAGCTCGCAGCAGCACATTTTCACTTCTTCGGGGATATCGTTCTCGTCAACGTTGTCAAGGGTATATTGCTTCATAAGGCTTGTGGCTTGCATTGCATAGAAGTCAAAAGCGGCAGATATGTCAGGCTCTTTGCCGCAAAGATAAACGCCTATATAATAGCTCTCGCTTGCATATGCTTTCATACTGCCGCACCTCTTTACTTCTTGAATCTTGCAAGCACTACCTTTGACTGATCTGAGATAGCCACAGTGTAATGCTTGTCAGCAGATATATCTGTGCAGCGCTTTGTGCTTCTTCTCTCTGTTTCAACGTTGGTGTCACGCTTGAGGTAGATAGTCAGAGCTGATGTTTCGTCCTCTGTTTCAGTATCAGCGTTGAGCTTGATGATAGGGCATATGTAGAAAGTGCCAGCTTTGACAGCGGCGTTCTTTACAACATAGTCACCCGCCTTTGGAACGTAGCCATCTGCACAAGGCGTTACTGAGCCGAGCTTTATCTGTGAAGCAGTCGGCGAAGCTGTGCTGTCCGCAACGACTTCCTTTGCACCCTCTGCATCACTGTCAACTCTCACATACTGTTCTGGGATAGCCTCGTTAAGTGAAACTTTCTTTGACGGAACGATACGGCAGTTCGCTATCTTGCCTATCTCGCCTGTCATGACCACATTGCCGTCATACTTATCGGCAGAAATAAAGTTCGGATCCTTTCTAAGCTGTGAGTTCTGATGAGGATTAATAAACATAGCCTTTTCGGTGTTCAGCTCCTCATTGAACTTGTCAACAGCGTCAACAATGCCGCTGTAAGAGATAGCAGAAGCCGAGCCGTCATAGATGAGCTGAGCTTTCATAAGTGCGTCCATGCTGTCTGCGTCCACCTTAGAAGCGATAGACATTGCAAGCTGTGAAGTCGCCTGACCCGCAGGATTGCCATAGCCGCTGAGAAGAGCCTCGTCGGTTATCTCCACCACTTTCATGGCTTTCTTCACCTTAGCCTGAGTGGAGTCTGTTTCAAGCTTGACAGTTTCGGCTTCAACGCCCTCTGCAACATCAACTGCGTCGCCGATATACTTATACTGCGGCACTGTGATAGTATCGCCAGGCACGCCAACGAGTGTTCTGTCTATCTTTGCAAAGGGAGATACAGTTATCTTAGACTCTATCTTTGCGTCGATCATATCACTCATTACCTCAGGATCGATAAGGTCGGTGATCTTTGTCTGCCCTGCGAAATACTGCATAGAAATTCTAATGCCATTTGTCATTTTCATAATATCCTATCCTTTCAACTGTTCGTATTTTTCGGGGTCTGTTCGTTTAAGTTCCAGCCTCTGCATATACCCCATTTTTGCAAAGGTTTCCTTGCTCACTTCACCTGCGGCAGGCGTCCCTGTGGGAGCAACCGGGTTCTTGATAGGCTCGGAACTTTCAAAAAGATAATCGTTTTCTTTCTTCACATTCTCGATAGCCGTCTTGATATCCTCAGCCTGATTTTTGGAAGCTTTGAGAGTTTCCACATCAAGCAAAGCTTTAAGAGCCTTGACGTTTCTTGCCTTGCTTGCCGAGATAGCGTTATCAAGGGTAGTGTCAAACTCCATATCAGATATCTTCGCCTGATACTCGGTATCTTTCTTAGCAAGGTCAGCGGTGAGCTGTGCGACTTTGCCGTTAAGCTCCTTGACGTCCACGCCCTCAAATTCTTTGAGAGAGTTCTGTGCGGTATCGAGGCTGTCCTTATAGTTATCACGCTCCACCTCAAGACGGCTTTTCACCTTTTCAAACTCAGCCACAGTCTTATAATTCTCTGCCACCTGTTTTGTGATGTCCTGTTTCTTGTCCTCAGGGATAACGATACCCAGAGCGGCAAGGATCTCAAAAATGTTTTTCATATGTTTGTCCTTTCTACATAGCTTATATACCGCTCTGTCTGCGGTGTGAAAGTCTGACAGTTTAACGTCATATCAAGGACGAAATGGTATGAAAAAAGCACCCGTTAAGGTGCTTAGTTCCGGTATTTGGGTATAAAAATACCGCCCGACCTTAGTCAAGCGGTAAAACTATCATTTGAAATACTCTGTAAGTTCAACTTCTGAATCAATGTACACAGCGTCAATATAATAACTGTTGTGTACGATTATCTTCTTTCCGTTTAATTCATATATCTGCGTTTGCGAGCCGTCAACATCTGTCAGCATATCGGACCGTTCAATGCCTGGGATATGCTTTTCCAATGCTGCACATTGCTTTTCAAAAATTTCTTTGTCCGCAGCCGTGCAAATATTGTATTCATATTTTTTCATTGCTGATCATCCAATCCATACCTTTTATCTACTGATCTTCGTGTTTTTACAGCGGTTTTCAAAGTGTCTGCTATAGCTTCTTCTCTGCTCATGTTTTTTCGTACCATTTTATTTGATACCAAGTCTTCAAAAGAAATGATAGGTTCGGTCTGGTCAAGGGTTTTACGAGCTTTTTGATCTTCCATTAACTCTCTTGCCTGAAAGCGATATTTGTTACGCAGTTCACAAGCTTGTCTTGCCTGTTCTTCAATAGACTTGCTTTTGTCGATAAGCTGAGGGATATTTTTATTATGGTGTCTGTACCACTTTCGCACGTCTATATCAGACATCTTACCTTTCATATCAATTATATCACTATAATCTTTTTGCGTCAAGTCTATCTTGGTTTTTCCCACCCCGATATTCCCCAGCCCGTCTGCGTTCACACGCTCTCTCTGCTGAGGCAGACCCATTGCTTTTGAAAACCTCGTGTACTCCTGGGAAGTGCCACGATATCGGCAGCGTGCGTTGATGATATCTTCCTCATCAGCACCTGCCTCTTCAAGAAGATGTATCTTCTGCCGCTGAGCTCTCATTGCAGTCTCAAGCTTTCTTTGCCGCTGTAAAGCCTCATACTTTGTGTACTCTTTATCACCGTATTTAACAGGCTTGTTCTCCTCTGCATTCATCTGTGCAAGCTCCTCATCTGTGTAGGAACGCTCAGATATGCCGGGGATAAAAGGGTAATAATCGTGATAGCAATTCGCTCCGCACAGACCTGTCACAGTACCAAGACCGCAGATAGTTTCAAGCTCTTTTTTGCTGTAGACCTTGCCCTGCCATTTTTGATGAGAGGGTCTTGCTCCGCTGTGCCAAGTGACTTCAAAATAGTCTGTGCCAAGTTCTTTGGCGTTGTCCTCATTCATTTTTGCGGTTAGCTGTGAAAGTCCTGTCATCACCGAACGCCTTGCGGCTACGTCTGCCCTGTTGCTCCAGCCTGTGGCATAGTCCACAGTACGCAGACCTGAGTTCGTCATATCCGAAATGACTTTCTTTATGACCGTGTTATAGTCGAACGCTCCGCTCGCTATGCCCATTATGGCGTTGTCAAGGTTCTGCTGATAGAAGTCAGCCGCCTGCGTGAATTTCAGCTTGCCGTCAGGCTGTTTTACTGCAAATCCGAGTGACTGAGATATGTTTTTAAGCTCCCCCGAAGTCTGCTCCGATACCGCCGACAGCAGCCTTTGCAGACCCTCATTTTCTTCAAGGGGTATCCGTGCTTTGCCTTTGGTCTTGTATATGCTATCGTCCCATTCATAGCCTTTTTGCAGGATATCATTGTACAGCTCTTTTATCTCAGCTTTGGAGAGGTCAAGATTATCGGCTATGGCTTTCTTTATCTCACGCTTGCTCATTCCAAGCTCGTGAAGCCTGTATATCTGCCAATCTGCCGAACGTGTTATCTCGCCGTTTATCTTTATCCTGCGGACGATGTCCTCCATTATCTGCATTTCAAGGTCACGCAGAGGCTTGTCAAGCACCATTGAAACTCGTTCTATCTCGCTTGCTTTGAGCATTATTCTATCACCTCTGCGGTGCTGTCGGAGGTCATTTTCTTAGCCGTTTCCTCGTCCTCACCATACCATTTCATTCGGTATTCCCACAGTGGCATAATGCCCATAGAAACGTCCTGACGATCGCTTGCACGCTTTGTTTCATCATCAGCAAGGATACTGTCCTCGAAGTTCACAGACAGCTCATAACCGCTTTGAGTAAGCCCATTATAAAACGCCAACGAATAGCACAGGTCTTCAAGGCAGACACGGAGATTATTCTGTATCGCCGTGACAGTATCGAACTTTCTCTGCTTTGAGGACTTTATCTCCGTTGCCGTCTTATCAACTGTCTGAGGGTTTGAGATATCCCCATAGGACAGCCCCACAGCAAACTCTATCTCACGCTTGTATTCTTCAAGTCCTGCAATAAAATCAGCCTGCCTTAACTGCGGTGAGAACTCGTGATAAAAGTCACCGCTCGTGCCAGCCGACACGTTTACCCCTCTGAAAAGCCGTTCATTGAGCTTTGGCATTTCTGCACGTTTCTTACCTGTGAACGGGTCTGTCACAGGTCTTAGCACAGCCTCGTCAACGTCTATGGCACGCTCTCCTGATTCAAACTCCCAATCGAGCCTGCCGAATTGGATATCAGCTTTTCTTATGACTTCTTCCGCCCCTGCGAACACTGATACGCCTGAATGTGAACCGTCAACTGTATTGTCGATAGGGTTGACATAATAGCCGAAAGAGGGTCGCAGCATAAGTGGATAGGCTATCTGAGGGATAAGCTCCGCCCACTCTGAAACAGCCGTGAGAGGTATCTCAGCACCGAGAGACACGCCGTCATTGGAGCGAAAAGCCCTGTTTGTGATAGTCAGCCCTTTTTCATAGTCCAGAGCGTGATATTCAAGCCTTATGCGGTAATCATTATCGCCCATGCGTTTTATCTCAGGGAAAATGACCTTTATAAGCCTGCCGTTCACGTCATACTCCACAGGAATGAATTGCGACTGCGGAACATACTGCACCTTATCAGCACCCAGCGGCTTTATTATCATTGCTCCTGTTGCAAGACCTCTTTGAAGATTTTTGTTGAGGTTTTCAAGGGCGTTTTTCATTATGACATCAAGCTTATCATTGGAAACTTTCAGGGTCATTTCATTGATAGCCGTGTTTGCAAACTCCCTCACAACAGCGTGTTCAAGCCGCAGAGAGTGAACTCCCTTGGGTGCTGCATTACCTGCATACATTCTGTCCCACTTGTCGATAGCTCTTATCATACTGTCCGTCACGGCGATATCAATACCGTAAACGCCCTTTATATCTGACTTTGAAAGCATTCTGCTTATCCACTCCCTTATTTTTGAAATAATGCCCATAGCTTACTGACCCCGCCTTTTCCATACTCTTTCCATTGCATACCGAACGGCGTCGATAACGTGGTCATTGCCGTCGGGATAGCCGCTTATAACGTTGCCCTCTTTATCCCTGTCATACTCGCAGTTGATGAACTCCTCGCAAGCCACAGGGCAACGCTTGTTATCTATAACGATACTCCGCAGAGATTGCAGCCACTTATATGAATACTCCCTGCTGTTAGGACCTTTCTCTGCACCTCTTGCAAGCAAGCCGTATGCTCTGTAATCCTCAACAGACTTATTCTCTGCACTGTCGCAGGTGATAAGATCGTTTGCCGTGATACCAAGCTCCAGCAAATGCTTTGCGGTATCAACATTCTTTGTTTTGTTGCAGGTGTACTCCTGCCATATGAACAGCGTGTGCTGAGCAGGGGCATAATGCACTCTGACAAAAGCGTAAAGGTCGGGGTACCAGCCCCAGTCAACGCCGTTATAGATGTTATCGAACTGCGCTATCTCATCGTCGGTTATCTCTCTTATGAGGACGTTATCGAAAACATTGCCACCCGTACCGTTTGCAACGCCCATATACTCGTTCTCATAGGCAGTGGGATTGGTTTCTTTGAGAAATTCGGCGTCATCAAGAAAAGGTTTGCCAAGCCACTTCTTCGGCACAGTTAGATAAGTGCTTTCGGTAACGAGTCTGTCCGTTCTCGGCACTTTGATGTACTTGTTCGCCCAGTTCTGAGCCGACTTCGGAGGGTTGAAAGACTTGAACTTATATGCTCTCTCACCGCCTCTTATAACAGACTGTTCTATCGTTCGCACAGCTTCTTCACCGCCGAACTGGTCAAGCTCCTCAAACCACACGATGCCGATATAGCCAAAAGGTGGCTTGATAGACTTCATCTTGTACGGGTCATCAGCACCACGAAAGTATATTTTCTGCCCTGTTGAAATGCGTGTGATCTCAAGGGGCGACTTTGTGCAGGCAAACTCATCATCAAGACCAAGTGCAGATATTGCCCAGAGTATCTGAGAATAAACGCTGTCTTTAAGAGTATTCGCCACAGCACGCAGGATGTAGGCGTGCATATTCTCGTTCTTCATCAGCAGGTCGATAACGTTCAGACCGCAGAATGAAGATTTAGTCGAGCCACGTCCGCCAGGGAAAACATACTCGGAATGTTCCTGCTCTGCAATATCGAACAGGACAGGTGAGAACGTAGGAGCAACAAGGCTCGCAGGGATACCGCTGTACGCCTTATCAGGCATAGAAACAGGCTCAAGCTTTTGTTTTTCAAGCCTGAGCCTTGCGTTATCGTATTTTATCTTATGTTTGAGCATATCGTCATCACGGATAATGTCACGCAGCTCTTTCACCGCCGCAACGTCCCCTTGCTTTGCCCTTGCCATAAGAGCCGCATTCACAAGCAGCATATTATTTATGAAGTCGGGGTCAAGGCTGTTAAGGTCAATGCCCTGCTCCACGAGGAACTCATAGTCCGCTCTGGTATTGGCAGGCTGTTCAAGCAGGAAGTCCATTACCTGTTTCATAGTCTTTTTACGTCTGCGGACTTCGGCGGACTTTTTACCGCCTTTCGACTGTTCTTCGACTGTTAACTCATATCCTCCGGGTATTAAATTCTGTTCATTCGGCATTCACCTCACCTCGGTTTTTTGTTGTTTGGGATATAAAAAGAACTGCCACATTGTTGTAGCAGTTCTAAAAATAATATTATTTGATTCCAATAATGTATTTAATCTGTTCAGCAGACAGATTTCTAACATAATTTTCACGTTCTTCATACTTAACATATTCATAATAACGTTTTAGCATTTGCTCATATTCATAAAGCATTGACTGCTGACTTTCTAACTCACAATTTTTAAATGCAGGATAATTTATTGTATATTTTATAAGCCACTCTGCACATAAATAATAGCCATTTTCACCAACATCTTGCGAATTAAAGCCTCTAAACATACATTGCTCAAGTATAATTCCAAGCTTTTCATTATGCTCAATTCTAAAGTTATACTCAAGTGCTTCAAATGATCCATATAGACTACAATACATATCAAGGATTTCTTTCACTTTTTCTAACACAGATGTTGGTATTGGATCCATTAATTTAGGTTTAGGCTCCGTTAATTTATCCGCCAATTTATATGAAGGATCGTATACATACTCAATACCATATTCTAAAGCTTTCTGACAGCTTTCATATTTTTCAGCCTTATCCGTATCAAGATTTTTAAGTATCTCGTATTGATTCCAAAGTATCAATTTTTCTTTATTACTTAGTTTTTGTTCCATTTTAGAACCTCCTTATATTGTAATAGTGATAAATATATTTTTTTTTGCAAGTGCACAAGCATTAATTCTTTTATTTATCTACTACATATTATAGCAGATTCTCGAAAAATAGTCAATTGATTAATTGGCCAAAGTTTACGTTCGCTTTAATAAAATATTCATACATATTTTTTAACAAAATAATAATGATAAACTGCCTACAAACTATAAAAATATTGTACTCACACTTTTTAGACAACGCAAAAGGCACCCCATAGGAGTGCCTCTCACAAATATATTATAAGGAGTTTTGTAAATGGTGGAGCAGATCTGAGCGCTGGCACGCTCTCGACCTGCATAAGCCCCTTACGGGGCTTAGAAAATTGGAGGTGACTTCAATGAAAGTACAAGTCTGAGGTACATCTACACTTTCCTCAGTTTAAATTATAACACACCTAAAACGCACAAACCGCACAATTTTCACTTTTCTTGCAAATATCTTTGGATTTTCATTCGCACTCCGCTCTCTGACATTCTTCCACCACTAACCTGCATAGCTATCTGCAAGTACGTCTTACCCTTGATGAATTTCAGCACGAACATTCGCCGTGTCTGATAGTCCTCTATCCCCTTGATAAACTCCTCAATAGCCCTCTGCTCGGCTTCAAGCCGTGCCTGTTCGCACAGCAATGAAAGTGTATCGCCGCTTGGCAAGAAGCCGTCTATGCGTGTGCTGTGTGGTGTATAGGACGGCGGCGTGCATACGCTGATACTGTCGGCAACGTACTTGCCTGAAAGCTCTGCCTTGATGTCCTCAATGGCTGAGGCGTTCCTGCGGTAGGCTTTCAGGCGTGACATGGTCATAGGGTCGTTTCTTTCCATAGGATCCCTCCTCTCTTATTCCCATCACAACATACCCGTTCTTTATTCCCCAGCCGTTGAGGATATATGTTATCTTGTATGTATGTCCCGATATCTCATGTTTTGCGTGTTCTCTTACTGTGCCGTCTGAACTACGATAAGACGTTCCGTCAATCGGTATAAATCTTATCAGATCTCCTGTCTGAAAACCTCTGTCATTCTTTCTGACCTCAAAAGTTTTCTCACCGCTCAGAACAGCGCCACAAAAGTCTACGCTAAGTTTCAGATTATGTGTTTTCATTCTTTTGCCTCCTCGATATCCAACAAGCTAAGCTGGTTATTTTTCATGTCAAATACTCTGTCACGCCATTCAACGCCGATATAGTCAAGAACTCTTCCCCAGCCGTACTTTGTGCCGTCAGCATCTTCACAACACTTGTTCATCCAGAAATCCCACTCTTTTTCATTTCTTTCACGAAGCCTGTCAAATCGGTGAGGACGCTGTTCCATATGTATGCCGAAACCGCACATTGAGCAGCCTGTACGCTGAGCCTTTGTTGTGCAAAGCTTTCCGTCAAAGTCACGTTTTATCTCGCCATAGATTGTAGGCACAGGCACATTCAGGTCAAGTGCAAGTTGTAGCAAGTCCTGCCTTGTAAATATGGCAAATGGTGCTGAACGTATCGTGCTTTTGCCAAAGTAATTGCAGCCGTTAAGCATTAGCGATTTTTCACGTCTGCCACCCTCACTTGCCATAAGTCCTAAGAACGGCACACTCTTGTGTTGCTTTGCCCAATCATCACACGGCTTTTCTTTCATCCAGAAACAGCATTGTGATGATACCTTAAACGGCGGTATCTTGTAGTCAACGCCCTCGTTTTCATTTTCGTAACCGCCAAACAGTTCAAGCCAGCGCTGAGAAAGCTGCATTCTTGTATGCTTGCGAAAACCGCCATACTCTCCCGTTTCACCCGTTATGATAGCGTGACGAACTGTCTTGTTCTTGTCCGTAGGGTGTGCAAGCAGTTCTATTTTTGCGGCTGTTTCTTTTGATAGTACAGGAAAACCATATTCCCGTATGATATCTATTTTTGACTTGTATGGGCTTAACTTTATCACTCCAAGTTGCTCGTGTATCTGCTGAATAGATTTGTCTTCAAGACTAGATACCGATACACCTGGAACATAACTGAAACCACAGTAATCATGTATAAATTTCAAAAGCGTTATGCTGTCAAGTCCGCCTACCGATATGTGCGTATTCAGATTTCTTTTGTCACATTCACGAATGAACTCCCTTACTCTGACCTCAGCGTATTTGACCTTGAACTCATACGGCATTTTCTGCTTAGTTTGGAAAGCTGCTATCTTCTGTTCATTGTCTTTGGTACGCTCCTCATAGCTTTTCACTTTTATCCCTCCTCAAATTCAGGGCACTCAGTCACCGTATACGAATGTATCATACCACCCTTTTGCGCCTCATACATTCTGTGCTGACACGTCCTCCAACTCTCAACCGGTCTGCGGTCTATGGACCATGCACAGCCTGTGAGGTATTCTCCTGTTATCTTATCCTTTGTCGGTACTGCGTGGCGGCAGTGCCAACAGAGGGTGTGGTCAGTGTGTTTCATTCTCACACCTCAACTCTTCCAGCCTACAATACACCAACGTGTTGCCACAAGTCTTGTCAGTGATCTCCGCTTGATAGAAGAACTGACCTGTCTTACTGCTCTTGCGGATAATGCACCCTGTCAGTTCGTAGCAATCAGAGCCGTTGTAACTCACCCTGCGTCCAAGACTTTTCTTTACTTCGTGTATCGTCATAGCTCCTCTATCCTCACATAAATGCCGGGTATGTCCGCCCAAAACTTCTCGCATATCTCACTCGCCACAAGCTGGTCGTCTGTCCAGAAGTCAAGCTTTGTCATACAGTCCTTGAACATCTTCTGCAGGTTATCTGTGTCAGGCTTGCTGATCTTGTACTCTCCGTCCTTGTGTTTGCCGTCATTTGGAAACAGCCACTTTGTTACCAGCCTTATCCCACAGATGTATTTCTCAGGCGGTCTGTGCCTTGCAAGGTTTGCCGTGAGCTTTTCTTTTGCCTCCTTGACTTCGGGTGGATCATAAAATATTGGCTTGCCGTTTCTTACCGCCACCTTGTGTTCCTGTGCTGTAGCTGTCGGCGGTATCATTGCCATAAAAAATTCAGTCATCATCTTCCTCCTCGCATTTGAAATCTACTCCGTGCCACTTGTGTGACTTGTCATCATACACCAATGCTCCCGACTGTTTGACCATATCCCAAATGTATTTGAGTACCTGCGGCTGTTTCACGAGCCACCAAAGCGTGCGTGATTTTCGATAGTCGAAATCTTCATTAGGCAGCTTATGAAAAAGCGGTGGCATTTTCTTAGCTGCATTAACAACGTCTTGCCTTGCCTTACTTCTTGTTGCTTTCATCTGCGTGTGCTCCTCTCGTGCGTCATTATTCTGATTACTTTTTCGTCGGGGCAGTTTCAAGCCCCCGACAAAAAGTATTGTTTATAATAATAGATTTGTCTGTCCGTCCGACAAACTCGGTAATTTTCGATATTGTCCGACAAGAAAAAAGTTCGATTTTGTCCTGACACTTTTCGATTTTTTCCTGTCTGTCTAAAGTTCAAAAATTCGATTTTGTCTTGTCTGTCTACTGAGCTTTTAAGCCACATTCTCCCTCTTCTATCCAAAAGCCACCATGCTCTTTGAGGTATCTTCCAACGGTCTTTTCGCTCTTTCCTATGTACTCCGCCAGCTCAGAAATGCGGCACTTGCCGTTCTCCTGCACACCGCTGAAAGCTGTTTCAATGCTCTCCTTGCGTTCCTTGCTGCGGTCTTCATTGGTCTTCTTCTTGCTGAAATTCTTCTTCCAATTCGGTGCGATGTCCTCTACCTCGCAGTCTTTAAGCACGCCCACGGTATCCTCTCTGTGAACAGGATAATCAAACCACATATTGAGGGGAGCAAACTTCGGGAACTCTCTCAGAGTACCCTCTATACGCCATGCCGTGCGGTTTCTTACTGCAAGCTTAGCCTTGTCTATGTCGGCCATCATAAGCTTGTACGAGTTCGGGTGCAGGTACTTGTGCGTTATCTCAAGCATTTTTGACGGTGTAACAAGATCGTCCTGTGAGCAAAGCTCATCAGTATTTCTGTAAAATCTCCTCATCCAATTCTCACAGATACGGCAAACAGCTTCGTCCTCCTGCTGCTTGTAAAGGCTGTCTGAAATGTCAAGCTCTGAAAGGTCAAGAAGTGCGTCAGGGTCACGGGCGAATACTCCTGAACCGCTGGCTCTGTCCATTGAACGCTTTCCGCCCTGCGCTCCCTTTGAGTGGTGGTGGCAGTATATAACCGCACAGCCAAGCTCTGTGCATACCTTGTCAAACTGGTTGCAGAAGTGAGCCATTTGGTCTGCTGAGTTCTCGTCACCTGTTATGACCTTGTAGATAGGGTCTATTATCACGGCAATGTAATTCTTCTTGCTTGCACGTCGTATGAGCTTCGGTGCAAGCTTGTCCATTGGTACGCTGTGACCTCGCAAGTTCCATATGTCTATGCTGTTGAGGTTATCAGGTTCTAGGTGCATTGCGGTGTACACGTCCTTGAAGCGGTGCAGACAAGATGCTCTGTCAAGCTCTAGGTTGACGTATAGTATCTTTCCTTTGGTGCATTGCCAGCCAAACCACTTGACCCCCTCAGCTATCGCCACGCACATCTCGATAAGTGCATAAGACTTGCCTGCCTTTGACGGACCTGCAATGAGCATTTTGTGACCCTGTCTGAGAACGCCGTCAATAAGTGGCGGAGCAAGCTCGGGGAGGTTGTCCCACTCAGCACTCAGGCTCTCAGGGTCGGGGAGATCATCATTGATACTCTCTATGTAATCTTTCCATTCTGAAAAGCTTTCTTTGCCTATGTTCTTGTCAATAATGAACTGTTTCTTGCCGTTTCTCATTACGCCTGGCATACGGCTAAGACGTGAGGGATTGCGGTTTTGTTTATCTATGTCAAGACCACTTTCCTTGCAGACCTTGTAAAGAAAATCAACACGCCTGCGGTATTCATCATAGTTTGGAGCGTCTATCTTGACGATAGCGTGAACGCTCTTTCCACCGCTGTATACAAGCACAGCGATAGGAAGTTCAAGCTCTCTCATCACGGCATTCTGCTGTTCTATAGGCATACTGTCGCTTTCAACAAGAGCATAGCGGTAGTCTGTTACATTCTCGTTCTTTACGCCCTTGCCGTCAAGAGGATTGAAGCGGATCCACGCTCCAGCTTCTTCCTTGTAGTCGCCAAACACAGCACCAATGTCGCCGTTACATTCGCCAAGCCTCTTGATAAGCTCCCCTGCCGTCCTGTCACAGCACCCCTTTGTAGGCAGATACTTGGTCTTGCCGTCCTTTTCTGTTTCCCATGTTTGCGTAACATAGCCCACGTTCTCTCCTGCCTCAAAGAGTGTTTCAAGATATGTGACTATCTCCTTGACAGGATCCCATTGGGCAGGCTCGGTGATCGGTATGCCCTCACCGCCGTTTACAAGGGGACTGCTTTCTTCTGCAACTATCTCGCCGTCCCAATCGTATGCCTTAAACTCGTGGGGGCTGTATCCTCTTTCCTTTGCCATTTGCACGATAGTTCCTGCGGTCACGGGCTGAGCATTGCCGTTAAAGCCTTGCCACTTGTGTTCACACTCACCGCTGTGATAACGGCTGTCTGACCTCGACCAACTGTCCCAATCGTTCACGGAATAGCCCTCGTGCTTGAGAGCCATTCCCACGTTGACCCATTCCTGATAATCACAGCTTGCAGGGTCTATGTATTCAAGCATTTTAAGCAAATTTGTGTTATCCATTCACTTCTCCTTAGTTCTCAGGTGTGTATGTTTTCGGGTCGATATCTCTTGGCACTCTCCAGCCGTTAGCAGAGATACGGGCTATCATCTTGCTTGCACTGTCAAAACTCCAAGAGCCAACGTGTTCAAAGCCCTTGCTTTCAAGCAGCCGTATTTGCTTTGGAGTGGTAAGTCCTGCATTGCGGCGCTTTTCAAGTCGGTCAAGGATAAGCTTTGCCTTGCCTGCGTTGTCTATATCGTCAGGGAAAATACCCAGCTTTTCAAGTTTTGCTTTCTGCTTGTCGGTAGCAGGGGCACACTCCCAGCCAAAAGCAGGAACGTAAGAGGACAAGTCCTCAGCCTGTATTGACATTTCATACTGCAAAGGGTCAACGAGCTTTCTCTTGCGTGTTTTCATTTCTTTGAGCTGCTTTGCCAAAGACTCTTCACGCTGTGCCACAACGTCCTCACTTGCCTGTTTTTCTGCCTCTTCGATATCCACTGCACAACCTGCCTCATTGGCAAGGTTTTCGGTCATTTTCTCAGCGACCTCTTCATTCTGACAGATAAGGTGTGCAGGTCTGCAAAGCTCGTGGCGTTCTGTGTGCCACAGGAAGTCAAGCAGTAAAAGCTCTGTCTTTCCCTCGCAGAGCCTTGTGCCTCTGCCTACCATTTGACAGTAAAGCCCACGCACCTTTGTTGGTCTTAGCACGATAACGCAGTCAACTGACGGACAGTCCCAGCCCTCTGTGAGGAGCATTGAGTTGCACAGCACATTGTATTCGCCTTTGTCGAAAGCTTCAAGTATCTCCGCTCTGTCTGTGCTTTCTCCGTTGACCTCAGCGGCGTTGAACCCTTTGCTGATAAGGATATCACGGAACTTCTGAGAGGTCTTGACAAGCGGCAGGAACACAACTGTCTTGCGTTCCTTGCAGTATTTGAGCATTTCATCAGCTATCTGATAAAGATATGGGTCAAGTGCCGTGTCGATATCACTTGCCTTGAAGTCGCCTGCCTGAGTTGATACTCCTGAAAGGTCAAGTTTCAGCGGTATGGTGATAGCCTTGATAGGTGAAAGATAGCCCTCTTTGATAGCCTGAGGCAGTGTGTATTCATATGCAAGGCTGTCAAACACCGAGCCTAAGTTCTTCATATCGCCCCTGTCAGGTGTAGCCGTCACCCCGAGTACCTGAGCCTTTGGAAAATGGTCAAGCACTCTCTGATAGCCGTCTGAGATAGCGTGATGAGCCTCGTCAATGATAATGGTATCGAAGTAATTTTCCGAAAAGCCTTTGAGCCTTTTCTCACGCATAAGGGTCTGAACTGAGCCTACTACCACACGATACCAAGAGCCTAAACAGCTTTGCTCTGCTTTCTCGGTGGCACAGCCAAGCCCTGTTGACTTCATAAGCTTGTCTGCCGCCTGGTCGAGCAGCTCGCCCCTGTGGGCAAGGATAAGCACACGCTTACCCTGCCGCACACATTCTTCCGTAACAGCCGAGAAAAGTATTGTCTTTCCCGTTCCTGTGGGCAGAACTGCAAGGACTTTGTTTATTCCCTCAGACCATTGTTCGAGTATAGCAAGCTTAGCCTCGTTTTGATATGGTCTTAAATTCATCATCAGAACGCACCGGCTTTCCAGCCACCTGTCTGAGTAGGTTGACTATACTGTGGTGTCTGCATCTGAGCAGGCTGAACGGTAGTCACATTCTCGCCATAGGCATAGAGCTTCTTTATCTTATTGGACTGCCTGTCCTCACCGTCCTTGTTCTTGTAGTTGTCAACGTAGACGTGACACTTGCCCTTTTTGCCTGTGATAGCGTTCCAGTTCATTTTCAGCGGCTCGCCGTGTTTTTTCAGACCGAGAGCCAGGAAAAGTGCTGAGAGCTTCCACTCAAACTTGTTGCAGAGGAAGAAGTTCTCTGTTATCTCCACGCTGTCCTCAGCTCCCCATATGGTGAATGTGACCTTTGCCATATTGCAGGGCGGCACTTTTGCCGACCCCTCGTGTCTTGCACGTTCGTACTTTGCAACAGTGAAGTCATAGTCCCCCTCAGGGAGCAGGACAAAGTCCCCACCCTCGTTGACTATCTCATCTTCCCAGCCGTATTCCATAAAATTATCCATAGTGTTGTCCTCCTTTTAAAATGGTACTTTCTGATTTTCTCTGATAAGCGGCAGCATTTGCTCCCAAGCACCTATCAGACAGCCCTGCACGAAGTCGTCAGGATAGTTTGTAATAGGGGTATCATAAGGGAAATAGTTTCTCTGAGATACCACAAGACGTATATCCGATTCGCTTACGTTGTTGGCTCTCATAAGGTCCGCAAGTGCTTTCGGTATGCCCTCAGGGATAACGATAGGTGGTGCAACGTCCTCAAAGCCGCTGAGATCAGTAAGAGGCTCGTCCGATTTTTGTGTGGCAGTCTGTGCGGTCTGTGTAGGCTGTGCTGTCTGAACTGTCGGCGCAGGCACAGGCTTAGGCATTTCAGCAGGCTGTGTATACGCAAACAAGTGAGCTATGCCACTATACTCAAAAGGCATTTCAGACGGAAGTCCGTCACGATTTTTAGCGTCCCAGCAAGGGTGATGTGTGGTGTACATAACACGGTCACCGCCCTGAGCCTTGAACTTCTTGCCGTCCTTATCCACAGCTACTGCATATGTTTTGTAGTTTGCAAACAACACCATATCTGCCCATTCTTTCACAAGAGGCGATATCTGAGAAGAGGTCTTTTTGCCGAGTTTCAGTTCCCAGCGGTCATAAGCACCCAGCTCGTCAGGCTGTTCAAACTTCCTCATTTGAGCGTGAGCCGTAAGCACAACGTTGATACCGCTGTCAACTACCTCCTGCAAGAGATTAAGAAACTTGCCTATCTCCTCTTTTTCGTAAACATAGCCGTTGCCGTAGCCGAAATCTTCAATGCCTTTTTTCTGATGTGCCGAGCAGATCGTTTCAATGCAAAGCTGTTCAGCCCAATCAAATGTATCAATGACAAGGGTCTTGCAGAGCCTGCCGTTCATAGCTTCCTTTACCTCGTTTTTGAGCATTTCCCAGCTTGACGGCTTAGGGAAACGTCTGATGTTCAGCTTCTTTGTACTGCCCTCAGTATCAATAAATACAGGGTCGGGGAACTAAGCCGCAAAGGTGGATTTGCCTATGCCCTCAGGACCATATATCACGACTTTCTGTGCGGAGCTTACAACTCCTGATGTTATCTCATACATTAAAATGCACCTGCTTTCCAAGTTTTCGTTTCTGTGTTTTCTTCCTTATCATTGTCCATTGACCTGCCGTCCTCAATAATGATACTGCACTCGTCACCTGTGGAAACTCTTGTGGCTATCGCCTGCAAGCCCTGTGCTTCAAGCCACTTGCCGAAGTCTTCAAGGGTGTCGGTATCCATTTGTTCAAGCTTGTCCAGCAGGACAAAACCGCAGTCAGGATTGAGTTTTCTTACGATAGAGGTAGCGACGATAAGCTGTTCAGCACCGCTTATACTGTCCCACTTATGCCCGTTATACAACAGCTCTCCGTCCTCAACGGAAAGTCCTTCAAGAGGCAGGTCGGCACTGCCCAGCAGGTCAGTTTTAGCCTGCCTTACGTCCTCTATCTGCTCAGTGAGATATGTATACTGTGAACGGTAGTCCTCAGCGTCTATCTCAGCTTTCTCCCTGTCGAGGTTTGCTCTTATCTTCTTGTTCAGCTCCTCGATATCTGAGATATTCTTTTCAAGCTCCGCTGTGCTTTCGTCCACAAGGTCTTGTGCGTCAAGGCTTGCAAGCTTGAAGTTGTTCGCTGCCGCTTCATAGCTTGCTTTTGCACGTTCATAGGCGGACTTAGCAATCTCCAACTGCTTTTCGTAGTATTCTTTCTGGTCACGCTTACGCTGATTTTCGCCGTTGCGAGCAAGTATATCCTGCTGCTGTCTGATAAGCTCCGAAGCCGAAACAGGCTCGGCAGGAACGTTTGCGTACACAGGCATTTCCTTTGCAAACTTAGACTTCTGGTCAGCTATTCTGCCGATAGCGGTACGCTGGTCATAGAGAGAATGTTCCTTATGTTCAAGCTGATAGAGCGTATCGCCCACGCCGATTATTTTCAGCAGAGTTGAAGCTTTTTCCTTGCTTGACTGATTGATGAACTTCGGCAGGTCAAGGGCGAACTGCTCAACAAAGCTGTTCAAAAGCTGCTGACCGCCTTTTTTGCCTGTGCTGTCGGTGACTTTGAGGGAGCTGTTCTTACCCGAACGCTCCACTACTATACCGTTGTCGAGGGTGATCTTCAAGTGCGGTTCGACAACAGACCCCTCACGCTGAGGAGAGGACGGCTTATACTTATCTCCCCCAAGTGCCCAAGCGATAGCGTCAAGGACAGAGGTCTTGCCCTGCCTGTTCTTACCGCCGATAACAGTAAGCCCGTTCTTTGCAGGCTCAAGCTGTACGGCTTTTATCTTCTTTACGTTCTCAAATTCAAGTGAGTTTATTTTTACTGACATTTTAGTTCGCTCCTCTCATATTTTCAAGCTTATCCCTTGTGCTGCATATTTTTCCGTACACTTCTCCGATATCAAAAGCTCTACGCTCACATGCCGGCATTCCTTCGTAGATATCGAGTATATCTGTACAGGCTTTGTCTGCGGTATCATATGCTTGACAAATCTGCTCTTTTGTGCTATCATCAAGGTGTGTTGAATTGATATTTTTCAATATCTCTGAGCTTGTGCTGTTGGCAGACAGTGCAGGCTCGTTTTTTGTGTTGTTCACTATGTATCGTGTGAAAGTTTCAATGCAACCCTCAATTTCCAAAGTTGCGAAAAATGGGCAGTTATCGCAGTCAGCATTTGTCGCACAATGTTTCGCCGCATTTATGATATCTTCGTTTGTAAATTCCTTATTCATCTTTATCCTCCCTTATCGGCTGTACGCTCATATACTGTCTGCCGTCATAGTCCATCTTCTTCACAGGTTCAATCCCTTTCTCACGGAGCGACCTTGCGGCATCGCCAAGCCCTCTGTCAAAATCCTCACGGGTCTTGTAGAATGCACATCTACGGCAGTAGTCCTTTGTTGGCGTTACTGTAAGCGCACCGCATTCGTCAGGCTTGACATTTGAATGGAACACGCAGATATTGACCGCTCCGCTGCCGTTGTCAAGGGGCTTGTCCCTTTTAAAGACCTCTCTCATCACTATCATCGTTTTCGTCCTCCTCAAATTCCTTTTCCCAGTGTCTGTATTCTATCATCAACGCTACGACGCCATACAGTGCCGACAGCACCACTATAGCTGCCGCTATGATACCCACTATGAACAACATTTTACCACTTTCCTTTCATTTCAACTTCGACCTTGACCACTGGTCTGCCTGCTTCTCTCACTGCACGCTTTATGCTCTCCTCTGCTTCCTCGTAGGCAGTTTCTTTTACGCTTACATACCACCTGTATGCTACATACATTGTAAGCACCACCAAGAGCGCTACCGCTGCGGCACATCTGATTATCTCTAGTACGGCTATCATTTTCTCACGTCCTTTCCGTAAAGCGTGCGGAGTTTTTTAAGCCTTTTCTCGAAGTTGTCGATATCAATGCCCCACACCTCGTAGGCTATCTCGGTATTGACCGAGTGTGGCAGCCATGACTTCACGCCACGCTTTTCCATTTCTGCCTTAACAGCTTTCTTGATCTTGATAGTCTGCGTTTCACCTGTGCCGAACAGTGCCTTGATATCCGCATTGGTTATTTCGGGCTTTTCATAGTACAGCCGCACTGCCATTTCAATGTCAGGTGACCTCATTTAGTCCACCTCCTCGATAGTCAAAACATTCTCATGGGGCCAAATAACACTTGCCTTTGTCAGAGCCTCGTACTGACTCTTTGCTGCTACTGTGAACACCCTTTTATAATGATACTGGTCTACTGTTGTTACTTTGTACAGTTTCATTCTTGTACCTCCTCTTTTTCTGTCCGTTCAATTGGACTGTTAGCTGTTGACATTTTCAGCGTTCTGAGTATAATTAATGTCAAGAGACTCACTATCCGCAATCTTTTCTGTAAGTGCTTTCTCCTGCTGCACGATTTCGTTGAAAGACACTCCAAAAATGTCAGATAACTTTGTCATAAGTGTTATGTCCATTTTCTTTTGCCTTTCATGAGCTTCAATTAGCTGATAATACTGTTTTGATATTCCAAGCATATCGGCAACATTCTGTTGAGTAAGCTGCTTGTTCTCACGGAGAGCTTTTAACCATTCTCTCATTTGCTTCACCACCTTGTAAACGTTTTGTTGTCTATATAATAACATACAAAAACCCGAATGTCAACACTTTGTTGCTAAATTAAATAAATTTGTGAATTTTCAATAAATTCAGACAACGATTTGATTACACTGTTGACAAGTCAACAGAAAGTTGATATAATTTAATCAATGACAAGGAGTTGAAAAATATGTATAACGATATATTAAGACAGCTAAGAAACGAAAAGGGAGTATCTCAACAGGTTATAGCTGATTATCTTAATATCACTAAACAGGCATACAGCTTGTATGAATTAGGAAAGCGAGAGCCTGATTTTGAAACACTATTGAAATTAGGTGAATACTTTGACGTTTCCACTGATTATATTCTCAGGGGTGAAAAGACCGAAGACGATACCAACGATAATATCAAGTTCGCTCTCTGGGGGACGGCAGACGTTGATGATGATGTGCTTGCAGACGTAAAGCATTACGCTCAGATAGCACGGCAGATGAGAGAGGATAAGAAAAATAAAGAATAGAGGCGGTACATATGGATAGTGCTGAACTGCGCAATTTTGCGGAGGGCAGAGACATTATAGTTATTGACGGAAAGCTAAGAAATGAGCAGAAGTCCATATCCATTAGTGATAGGGGACAATGTGCGATTGTGGTAGACTCTAAGAAGATCACCACGAGAGCAGAAGAAACTGTCATAATGGCTCACGAGCTGGGACATTGTGAAACAGGTGCATTTTATAATGAAAGAACGCTGGAGCTTCGTTCTCGAATGGAGTTTCGTGCAGATAAATGGGCAATAAAAAAGCTCGTCACAGAGGACGAGCTGATAGAAGCATTTGAAAATGGTATCCTTGAAATATGGGAACTTGCCGAGTTTTTCGGTGTGACCGAAGATTTTATGGTCAAGGTCTGTGAATTGTATGGATATTATAACAGGGTGATATAAAAAGTCCCTGTCAGCACCGCAAATACTGACAGGGATAGCACACAGAGTTTTCTCCTGCATGATTACAAATACATTATATCACCAATTTAAGACAATGTAAATGATTTCATAAATTGTTTACAAATGTCGATTTATAGGGAGGAAAAAATATGACTTGTCCAAATTGTAAAGGCGAAAACGCACCAGGCGTAGCAGTATGTGAATATTGTGGTCACGAACTTCCGCAGCCACAGAAAATTGATAACCACGTTGAGCATAACAGCAATATCGTTCAGCACATCACATACGTTACAAACGTCCAGCAGGTCGCACCGCAAGCTCCTGTTGAGCAGATAAGCCCTAAGAGCAAAAGCACAGCTGAAATACTTTGCCTGCTGACCTTTTTAGGCTTGGGCGGTTTGAACAGATTTTATGTAGGCAAAGCTGGCACAGGTTTGCTGTACTTCTTTACTTTCGGAGGTTTCTTTATTGGAGCAATAGTTGATATGATAAATTTGTTTCAGGGAAACTTCACTGACGCTCAGGGCAGAGTGTTAAAATAAAATCCCCTGCTGATACTTCAAATATCAATTAGGAGAAACGTATATGGGTAAAAAGAAACGCAAATCAGAGCCGGGCTGCATTGCCACTATATTCGGCTATCTGATATTTGTCTGCATAATCGCTCTTATCATAGACCTTATTAGAACTCACATATCCGAGCGAGCCAAACATAACCTTATGGTAGTTGCTATCGTGATCGGCGTTATCATATTCATAAGCATGGTCTGCACCATTTACCACAAGCTTCACAGAAAGTATACTTTGAAACAACTTGATAAAATGGACGGACACCAATTTGAATATGCCTGTGCTGATATTCTGAAAGCCAACGGCTACAAACACGTTAAGGTGACAAGAGGCTCCGGTGACTTTGGCGTTGATGTCATTGCAGAGAAAGACAAGGTCAGATATGCAATACAATGCAAGCGATACAATCACAAACTTGACAACACCCCTATACAAGAAGTTGTCGGCGGACTTGCATACTACCAATGTGACAAGGGTGCCGTTATGACAAATCAGTATTTTACCGAGCCTGCCAAACAGCTTGCACAGGTGAATGATATAAAGCTGTTGGACAGAGATACGCTTTCACATATGGTTGATAAAACAGAAAAGTCATTTGATGATAAGCTTAATTTATTCAGATCTTATTTGACCGGCTCATCTACAATGCTAGTTGCTTATCTCGAAAAGTGTGGAATTTATTCAAGGATAGAAGATATAAATACAGATACCAAAACACTGTCATTTACCCTTAAATTAAAATTTGCAGATGATATCGAGAATGTAAAGGCAAAGAAGAAAGCAATTTCCAAAATAACCAAAGCGAAAGTAATTGATATAGTGCAAAACGAGAATGATATGATAACTATCATTGTTCGTACACCAAGAAAATACAGAATAAAATCATAACAAAAAAACGCCCCCAAGTGCTACCAACACTCAGAGGCGAGCAGAGCGGATACTACCAATATCAGCTCGATTAAAATTCACACCCACTTCAACCACGAAAGGGCGAATTCTGCCCTTTTATTGTAGCACACTTTCGAGGAAGTGTCAAGAATAGGAGGAATATTTATGCCGATCTACAAAATGACAGACAAGAACGGAAAGAACATCAGAAAAGACGGTCTGCAAAAATATCGTGTGCGTGTCAATTATACGGACAGTTTCGGAAAGCCTCATCAGATAGACCGTGTGACGTTCGGTGCAGAGGCGGCTAAGCAGCTTGAACTCCAGCTTACACAAAAGCTCAATGATAAAGAGATAGCTCCAAAAATGACTATCGGACAGCTATTCACGGAGTACATCACCGCCAAGCGTTCAGAGGTCCGTGAAACATCACTGGACAAGTCCCTAAGAATACTGAAAAAGAACGTCCTGCCCACCTTTGAAAGTGTGAGGATAGATAATCTGAACGTGCCAATGGTGCAGAAATGGAAGCAGGAGCTGTCAGAGCAGGGATTGGCTATCGTCACTCGAAAGAACATTTATGGCGAATTTCGTGCAATGATGAACTATGCTGTGAAAATGGAATACATTCCGAAAAACCCCGTTATCACCGCAGGCAACTTCAAAGCGCCCCTTGAAGCCAAGAAAGAAATGCTTTTCTACACGCCTGACGAGTTCAAGAAATACATATCGGCAGCTAAGAATTACGCTCAGGAAGCAGAGGACGGCGGCTCAATGTACGAATGGAACTACTATGTATTTTTCAACATAGCATTTTACATGGGTATGCGAAAAGGCGAGATATACGCTCTGCAATGGACGGATATAAAAGACGGCTACATATCCATCACCAAGAGCATTGCTCAGAAGCTCAAAGGCGGTGATCGTATCACGCCGCCAAAGAACAAGCCAAGCATACGGACGATACAGATACCAGAGCCATTAAGAGCAGTGCTGTCAGAACATTACGAACGCTGTAAGAAAGCTGTACCGAAGTTCAATGATGATATGTACATCTGCGGTGGTGAGCGTCCCATCCGTGATACATCTCTTGAAAAGACAAATAAGAAGTTTGCAGACTTGGCAGGTGTCAAACGTATCCGTATTCATGACTTCCGTCACAGCCACGCTTCCTTGCTTGCCAATGAGGGCATAAACATTCAGGAGATAGCAAGACGTCTTGGGCACTCCAACATATCAATGACATGGAACACCTACTCGCACCTCTACCCACGAGAGGAAGAACGTGCAGTGAAGATATTGAACACAATCGTGTAAAAATCGTGTATACAAAAGAAAACCACCGTAAATACGGTGGTTTTTGTTCGTTTGGCGGAGATGGAGAGATTTGAACTCTCGCTACGGTTTTGCCGTACTACCGCATTTCGAGTGCGGACCCTTCAGCCACTTGGGTACATCTCCTTGTGTCAACTATACTATTATACAAGTAATCACAAAAAAAGTCAAGCCCTTTGTGCAAATTTAAGCACAAAGAGCTTGTCCATTATCTATTGCTGAGCACGCCTCTGCATATCCTTAACATATGCAAGCGTTTCAGGAGTGTAGCCTACCATTGCGTTGGGACAACATTGGGAAAGCAATTGCATAAGCCCCATGGCAGTGTCCTTGCCCTTGGCATATACGTTAAAACGCAGTACATTCTTCTTGTGCTTCGTGCAGACGATTATCTCGTTGGTGTAGCTGATGAAATTCATACTCGCTGTGTGCTGGTAAATGCCGTAGGCTTCCTCTCGCCAGCACATCTGAAATGGCGCTTTTTTGTTGGCAAGCACCCTGTCGGATACGATAATATGATCGTCCTGATATTGTATGTTGGCGTAAAGCTCGTCAGCCTGCTGTAAAAGATCGGGATTGGCTTTGAATATGCCGCTCTTTTCAGGGTGCGTCCTACGTGACGTACCAAATATAAGAAAAATAACACCAGGCGTAAGCGCAAAAAGTCCAAGTATCAATACGCCGTATTCACCGGCTACTACCGCCGCAAATGAGATAAATCCACCCATTAGCGTGAGTATCACACCGCCAACTATCATTGCTATCATTCTTTTTCGTATGTTGGCAAATACTACTTCTCGTCCCATTTTCGTTACCCCTCTTTACTTTTTTTATCCGTGATTCTGCTTTGCCACAAGGCTCTCGCCGCAGTATATCTTCCTGAGCTTCGGCTTCTCTATCTTGCCCGTCGGGTTTCTCGGTATGTCTGCAAAAATTATCTTGTGCGGACGCTTGTATCTCGGAAGCTTCTGGCAGAACGCCATTATCTCTTCCTCTGTGCATGGGTGGTCTGGCTTTAGTTCGATTATTGCCGCCGCTATCTCGCCCAAACGCTGGTCAGGCAATCCAATTACTGCCACGTCCCTGATAGCGTCGTGACTTCTCAAAAAGTCTTCTATCTGTACAGGGTAAAGATTTTCTCCACCACTTATAATAACGTCCTTTTTGCGGTCAACGAGGTAAATAAATCCGTCCTCGTCCTCCTGAGCCATGTCGCCAGTGAAAAGCCAGCCGTCTTTGAGAGTTTCAGCCGTCGCCTTTGGATCTCTGTAGTAGCAGGTCATAACTCCAGGACCTTTTACGCAAAGCTCGCCCACTTCGCCACGCTTTACAGTGTTGCCCTTATCATCAACTATCTTGACCTTCCAGCCAAAGCCTGCCTTGCCTATTGCGCCTACCTTGTCAATGTTATCCACACCAAGGTGTACACAGCCGGGACCTATAGATTCGCTAAGACCATAGTTAGTGTCATATTTGTGGTTAGGGAAAACCTTTTTCCAGCGTGCAATAAGTGACGGCGGAACAGGCTGTGCGCCTATGTGCATAAGCCTCCACTGTGAAAGCTCATACTTTGAAAGTGTCACCTCGCCGCTGTCGATAGCGTCAAGGATATCCTGTGCCCAAGGCACAAGAAGCCATACGATAGTACACTTTTCCCTCGATACAGTATCAAGTATAAATTCAGGCTTCACGCCCTTGAGAAGCACCGCCTTGCCCCCTGAGATAAGGCTTCCGAACCAGTGCATCTTCGCACCTGTATGATAAAGCGGAGGGATACAAAGGAAAACGTCCTCCTTTGTCTGACCGTGATGATTCTGCTCAACTCTTGCGGCGTGCATAAGGCTCTCGTGATTGTGCAGGATAGCCTTCGGGAAGCCAGTTGTGCCTGACGAGAAGTAGATAGCCGCATCATCTTCGTCAGTAAGCTCTATGTACGGAGTAGTGCTTGCACAATTTGCAGTGAGCCTGTCATAATGCTCCGCAAATGACGGACAGTTCTCGCCAACATAGAAAAGAAGTCTGTTCTTGCTTATCTCATCAGCTATCTCCTCAACTCTGCCGATAAATTCAGGGCCAAATACAAGAATATCCACCTCGGCAAGGTCAAGACAGTATTTTATCTCCTCTGGAGTGTATCTGAAATTAAACGGCACTGCAAGCGCACCCGTCTTGAGGATACCAAAATAAATAGGCAGCCATTCAAGACAGTTCATAAGCAGGATACCCACCTTGTCACCCTTTTTTACCCCACGGGATAAAAGCAGATTGGCAAAGCGGTTAGCCTTTTCGTTGAAAACGCTCCAGGTTATCTCACGGCGATAATGACAGACCGGGTTAGGCTCGATAAGCTCATATTCCTTCCAAGTCACACGTCTGGTTTCTCTGATCTCAGGATTGACCTCTACCAGAGCAACATCATTTCCGAACTCTCGTGCGTTACGCTCCAGTATCTCGGTTATAGGCATACAAAAACTTCCTTTCATAATTAAAAGCTTGAAAGCTAGAAAACTTAAAAGCTTAAAAGTATTCACAAACATATATGTTATTATTTTATCATATGATGACAAAAAAGTAAAGAGATTTAAAACAGAATAAGTGACAAAGTGAAGAAGCAATAATTGTGGAGTTTTTACAGAAGAAAAGTGTTTGCCCCTACCTGAATTTGAGCGAATACCGTCAAAAAGATAACCAACAAAAAAAGACAGCCCCACATGGGAGCTGTCCCTTAACTAAAAAAGTGTACCGTTTCAGATCTTATTCTTCTGCCTTTTCTTCCTCTTTGCTCGCCTCAGCCCCCTGCTGTGCCTTGAGAAGATCCCTGATCTCTGTAAGAAGCACTATGTCCACCGGTGGCTCTGCAGGCTTTTCAGGCTCTTCATGCTTGCCAAGTGACGCAAGCTTGTTTATGATCTTCATTATTACAAAAATAACGAACGCCATGATTATGAAGTTTATCACTGCCGTCAGAAATGCGCCGTAGTTTATGTACTGATTTCCAAGCAAATGTATCTTGCCCTCTACGTCAGCACCGCCTATACAGCCTATTATCGGGTTGATAAAATTCTCAGTAAATGACGTCACGATACCCTGAAACGCAGCGCCTATGATAACGCCCACTGCCAAGTCCATGACGTTTCCTTTGAGAGCAAACGCCTTGAACTCATTTACAAACTTCTTGATAAATCCTTTTTTCTTCTCTTCCATAACGGTTACGACCTTTCGTTTTTTGTTCCGAGCCACGCTCTTATGGCCATTTTATCACATATTTTGACCATTTTCAATAGTTTTTCTACAAAATCGTACGGTTTTACGTCGTTTTGCCCATATATGTTAATACGCTGTAAATGCTTTGTAAACAAACATGAAAAGGTATTGCATTTCCCGAAATGGTGTGCTATAATGATTAAGCTGTTTGAGTGAGGGACATGACGATGGGATATAGCCAAGAGGTAAGGCAGCGGACTTTGACTCCGTCATTCCGATGGTTCGAATCCATCTATCCCAACCAAAAACAAGCTAAATCGAACAAACATTGGGGTGTCGCCAAGTGGTAAGGCAACGGACTCTGACTCCGTCATTCCGAAGGTTCGAATCCTTCCACCCCAGCCACAAAAGACCGTAGATTTTTTCTGCGGTCTTTGTTTTTTTATATATTCTTTCAGCAACCAAAAGAGAGGTTTTGCAACTGAGTATAAGTAAACATAAAAAACAAAATGTGAACAAAAATAATTCGGGATTGCGTGTTTACAAACTGGTAAAAATGTGTTATACTTAAAGTGCAAAAGAATTTCATCAAAGGAGGTCTGAAAAATGAAAAAGATAATAAACAGAAAAAATGCAGCGGCAGTGGCTTGTGCCGCTATGATGATATGTGCGGCAGGTGCTGTGCCTGACAGCGTGCTAAATGTGAGTATGCCTGTGCAGGCGGCAGAAGCTGTGGAGCAGACAAGTCTGCCTCAGGTCACAGGGCTGACATCTAAAACCCCTGATATAAGCTCCATAAGACTTAGCTGGAACGCCGTGAATGGCGCGGACGGCTATTCTGTTGGAATGCGTTCAAAGGGTCAGTATCCTGAGATAGCTGACGTTACGGACACTACATATCTTGTTACAGGTCTGCCTGCGGCAACGAGGGAGAACTTCAAGGTAAGAGCCTATAAGATAGTGAATGGTCAAAAGGTCTATGGCGACTATTCAGTGAACTACAATTCCGCCACAAATCCGCGCCCTATAAGCGGTCTTAAAGCTCAGACGGGCAATGCTTCTGTCAGCCTTTCATGGAAAAAAGTAGGCTGTTCAAACTATCGTGTGTTTATGCTGAAAAACGGCAAGTGGAAACAGATAGCGCAGACGAATACAAACAGCTACACTGTCATAGGACTTGACGCAGGAAGCTATAAATTTAAAGTAAGAGCCTGCAAGCGTGACGATAAGGGCGCAAATCACTACGGCAAATATTCTCAGGAGATAACGGCACAGGCTGTCACGGTGAACAAGGTCACTGGTCTGACATCTAAGACCCCTAACACAAGCTCTATAAAGCTTAGCTGGAACGCTGTGAGCGGTGCGGACGGCTATTCTGTGGGAATGCGTTCAAAGGGTAAATATCCTGAGATAGCTGACGTGAAAGGCACGACCTACACTGTCAAGGGTCTGCCTGCGGCAACAAGGGAGAATTTCAAGGTAAGAGCATATAAGATAGTAGACGGAGTTAAGATATACAGCGACTATTGTGAAAACTACAATTCCGCCACAAATCCAAGGCAGGTAACAGGAGTAAAAGCTTCTGACATCACCGCTTCTACACTTGACCTTAACTGGAAGTCTGTAGGCTGCACAAGCTACAAGGTGTTTATATACACAAATGGCAAGTGGAAGAACATAGCTTCATCTACGGTAAATTCCTGCGCAATAAACGGACTTTACGCAAAGACTACATACAGATTCAAGGTAAGAGCCTGCAAAACGGACGATAAAGGTTCAAATCACTATGGAGCATATTCCGAGGAGATAACCGTCAAGACCCCAGACCACACTGTCGAGGTCATAAACGGCATGAGCTATGTTGACGGAGTTCTTTTGGCGAACAAAACATATTCCCTCCCTGCAAGCTATGACCCAAAGGGTCTGACCAAAGAAACATCAGCGGCATTCAAAAAGATGCAGACCGCTGCATATAAAGACGGCATAAGCCTGTGGGTATGCTCAGGCTACCGCTCTTATTACGATCAGAAGTACCTTTATGATATGTACTGCAACCGTGACGGCAAGACTGCGGCAGACACATACTCCGCAAGACCCGGCTACAGCGACCATCAGACAGGCATGGCAATAGACGTAAACAACGCCAGCGACTCATTTGGCGGCACAAGAGAAGCCAGGTGGCTTGCCAACAACTGTGCGAAATATGGTTTTATAATTCGTTATCCAAAGGGCAAGGAGGCTTACACAGGTTATCAGTACGAACCTTGGCATATAAGATATGTAGGCACGCCTTTAGCACAAAACATAACCAACAGCGGACTTTCTCTTGAAGAATACTTCGGGATAACTTCGCAATACAAGGATTGACATATGGTTCAGACCGCTGTTCACGGGCATCTGTGGGCAGCGGTTTTCTGTTATTTTACATACTCACTTATCACTTGAAATCTTGCATTTCAACATGATCTGTGTTATACTATATTTAAGGCAATACCGCACAAAGATTGTGCGTCAGATGCGTAGTCAGATTTTTTGTGTGATATGACGGAAAATCTGCAAGCAGATGGCGTGCAAAGCCGTCAGGCGGGCTTTGTGCGGTGTTGCCTTATATATTTCCACTAAGGAGGTCATCTCTATGCTTCTTTCAGGTAAGACGGTCGTTCTCGGCGTCAGCGGCAGTATTGCGGCTTACAAGATCCCAACTTTAGCAAGACTGCTTAAAAAGCAAGGCTGCAATGTTCAGGTACTCATGACACAGAATGCCACTCAATTTATAAACCCTATCACTTTTGAATCCCTCACGGGCAACAAGTGCCTTATAGATACTTTTGACAGAAATTTTCAATACAGTGTTGAACACGTTGCTCTTGCTAAGCAGGCTGACATTGTTATGGTCGCTCCTGCTTCCGCTAATGTTATCGGAAAGATAGCATACGGCATTGCTGACGATATGCTCACCACCACTGTCATGGCTTGCCCTTGCAAGAAAATGATATCCCCTGCCATGAATCACAATATGTATCACAATCCTATTGTGCAGGACAATATCCAGAAGCTTGAACGTTTCGGCTACGAGATGATCGCTCCTGACAGAGGTATGCTTGCAAACGGTGATGACGGCGACGGCAGAATGCCTGAGCCTGAGGTGTTGTTTGAATACATTCTTCGGGAGCTTGCTTTCGAGAAAGATCTTGCAGGCAAAAAGGTGCTTGTTACGGCTGGTGCGACCATGGAGGCTATCGACCCTGTGAGGTACATCACTAATCATTCAAGCGGAAAAATGGGCTGTGCAGTGGCTAAAGCGGCTATGCAAAGAGGTGCAAAGGTGACGTTAGTGGCAGGTCACATGGAGGTTTTGCCGCCTATGTTCGTGGACGTTGTGAACGTAAAGTCTGCGGCGGATATGTTTGAAGCTGTCACAAAGCTTGCTCCTGAGCAGGATATTATCGTAAAGGCGGCGGCTGTGGCTGACTACACGCCTGTTGCGGTGGCTGACAACAAGATAAAGAAGTCTGACGATGACATGAAGATAGAGCTAAAACGCACGAAGGATATCCTCGGCTATCTAGGTCAGCACAAACGTGACGGTCAGGTCATATGCGGTTTTTCTATGGAAACTCAGGACGTTATCAAGAACTCTGAGAAAAAGCTCACCAACAAAAACTGCGATATGATATGCGCAAACTCACTAAAGACCGCTGGTGCAGGCTTCAAGACGGACACTAATGTTATCACCCTTATCACTGAGGGCGGTGCTGTGGAGCTGCCTATTATGACCAAAGAGCAAGACGCTCACAGGATACTTGACGAGCTTGCGAAAATGATATAAGTGTACGATAATATGTACAGATAAACAGATCACGAAGGGAAATACGCCATATGAAACGTATTGAGATATATGAAAACGGCATTAATATAGTATTTGAGATAACAGACGACAACGAGGCGAAGCTTCTGCACTTCTCTGCTCTGCCTTTTGATGAAGCCAAGACGGCTTCATACATGGGGCTGAAAACTTTCAGACCTGTAGAGATACAGGCGAGCGGTATCGACCGCCCTGACGAGCGTCACGGAAACAAATATATCGTGACCGCACCAGGCTGGAGAATGAAGTTCAAGGACTTCCGTGATGTGAACAATGATTACGGCAGAAAGCTTGAGCTTGTGACATTTGATGAGGGCACAGGTCTTGAAGCTGTGTCCCACTATCAGTTTTACACCGGCACGTCTGTTGTACGCTGTTGGACTACCCTTACAAACAAGGGCAGCGAGGTACAGACCATTGAATATATGTCCTCCTTTGCGCTGACGGGCGTAGAAAAAGAGGGGCTTAAAAAGCCTGAGGACAAGATGAAGATATGGGTATGCCACAACTCATGGCAGCGTGAATTGCAGTGGCAGGACTACACCCTTGAACAAGTGGGGCTTGCTTCATCTGCTAAGCCTACGGAGCAGCGTTCATCAAAGGTATTTGCCTGCACAAACGTTGGAAACTGGTCGGCAAAGGAATACATACCAATGGGTGTGCTTGAAAACACAGAAGCAGGCTCGGTGCTGTTTTGGCAGATAGAGCAAAACGGTTCTTGGCACTGGGAGCTTTCGGACGTGGGAGGACACTTCTATTTACAGCTTTCTGGGCCTTCGGAGATAGAGTCCCACTGGTACAAAAACCTTGCACCTAATGAGAGCATAGAAAGCGTGAAGTGTGCAGTAGGCTCGGTGACAGGAAGCTTTGACAAGGCTATGGGCGAGCTGACGAAATACCGCAGAAAAATACGTCGCCGCAACAAGGATAATCAGAGGCTTGCGGTAATATTCAACGACTACATGAACTGTCTGTGGGGCGACCCTACGGCTGAAAAAGAGTTTCCCCTTGTGGACGCTGCGGCAGAAGCAGGCTGTGAATATTTCTGCATTGACGCAGGCTGGTATGCTGACGGCTTTTGGTGGGACGAGGTCGGCGAATGGAAAGAGAGCAGAAAGCGTTTTCCTAACGGCGTAAAGGAAGTTGCCGACTATATCCGCAAAAAGGGCATGATACCTGGGCTTTGGCTTGAAATAGAGGTCATGGGAATAAAGTGTCCGCTTGTGGACAGCGTTTGCGATGACAGTTGGTTCTTCACACGTCACGGCAAGAGAGTCTATGACAGAAGCCGTTATCAGCTTGATTTCAGGAATCCGAAAGTCCGTGCTCACGCTGACGAGGTAATAGACAGGCTCGTTTCGGAATACGGCATTGGCTACATAAAAATGGATTACAACATAGAGCCTGGTATAGGCACTGAGCAGAACTGCGACAGCGTTGGCGAGGGTCTGTGGGGTCATGAAAAGGCTTACCTTGAATGGCTTGACGGTGTTTTTGCTCGTCACCCTGACCTTATTATAGAAAACTGCTCCAGCGGTGGACTCAGAATGGACTATGCGATGCTTTCAAGATACTCCATTCAATCCACATCAGATCAGGACGATTACAAAAAATACTGCACCATTGCGGCGAACTCCCCTACTGCACTTTGCCCTGAGCAATCGGCTATCTGGGCTTATCCTATCACATCAGGTGACAGAGAAGAAGTTGTTTTCAACATGATTAACGCAATGCTTCTGCGTATCCACCAGAGCGGTCATCTTGGCAACATCGACCCTGAGCGCAAGGCACTTGTTAAGGAAGCTATCAGCGTTTACAAGAAGATAAGGGCTGACATCAAGGAAGCAGTGCCGTTCTGGAGCTTGGGTCTGTCCAAATTTTCGGACGATTGGGTATCTCTCGGTCTGAGAAACGGCAACAAGGCTTATCTTGCCGTATGGAGGAGAGAGGGCAAGAGCGACACCTGCGTTTTGCCTATAGGCTTCCTCAAGGGTGTTGACGCAAGGGTGAAGTGCATTTATCCTGATTTCAGCGAAACCCCTGTGGAGTTTTCAAAGGCGACAGGCAATGTTTCTGTTAAGTTTGACAGACCTTATATGGCTAGACTTTTTGAGATAGAGTGGTAAAAAAAGTTACCTGCCAATAAGGGTAACTTTTCCCCACACCGCACCTTTTGATTTGTCCGATTTTACGGACAGTTGCTCGCCTGTGGGAGATATTATCGCTGATATTCCGCAGTTTCCTGCACGGAGGACATATCTTCTGTTCTCAACGGCTCGCATTATGCAGTGGCGGTAATGCTGTTCACGGGCGGAGCTTTTGCCAAACCATGAATCGTTGGTGGAAACGCAAATTATCTGTGCGCCCTGCTCTTTCTGTCGGCTCACAAGGCTTGGAAAAATGGACTCTATGCAGATAACAGAGCCTATGGTCATGCCGTCTGAGGCGAGGGGCTTGGTGCGTCTTTCGTCTGCACATTCGCTCATAGTGTCAAGGTGGAAAATGCCTGCAAAAGGTGTCTTTTCACCGAAAGGCACAAGCACTTGTTTCAGGTAGGGCGAAGACGCAATGCCGTTTTTATCATAGGCGAAAAGGGCGTTGTAATCCTTGCCGTTTTCAAGATAGAACGAGCCTGTCACAAGGGTACACCCATGGGTGGCGGCAAAGTCTGATATAAGGGAAAATTCTTTTAGCTGTTCGTCATAGTCTTTCGACACGGCAGTTTCAGGAAGCAGAACAAGATCAGTACCCCACCGCCAACAGCTTTCCATTATAGAAAGATAGGAGCGTGCTGAGTCAAGGGCTTTACGGTGTGATTTTTCCCTGCCCTCCAGACTATCCTGTGCGCAGATAACGTCTATCTGAGGGTAGATTTTATCAAGCTTTTTGTCGAGGTTTATGGAATAAAGTCCGTAGCTTAAATTTGCCCCCTGCAAAAGCAGTGCAAAGGCGGTGTAGGCAAAACGCTTTTTGCTAGTATATATCTCCCCATGCAGACCGTTGAGCAGGAAAATTATAAAGCTTGTAAGGCGGCAGCTTATGAGCGTGGCGGATTGCAAAAGCAGTGGCGAACTTGTTACAGCTAGCCATGACGCAGACCACGGAAACGCCAAAATCGGAACTTTCTCTTGAAGCCACTCCCCTGCTGTCAAAAGCAGGCAGAGCAAAACTATCTCAGACAAACGGTGTTTGAGATGCGGTCGCAGGGGCAGGAAAAGGCTCAGTGGAAGATACATAAGGATACACTCCCACAAGGTCAGACCTAACCACGCTAAAGTAGCAAGAGGTATAGAGGCAAAGGACGGCAGAGGACATATTTTCCATATAGTGAGCATAAAAGTGAGCTGAAAAAGATAATATGGTACAAAAAAGCACAGAAAATCAAGCCTGAAAGCCTTTTTTTCATGGCAGACTGACAGGCAATGCACCATTGGTGCAAAGATAAAAAACGCAAGCCACGGCAAATTCAAGATAGATTGCATAAGTGCGCTCACTATACCCGTGAGGGCGAGGAACGCTCTCCGTGAGATTTTGGGGTCAATTATTTTCGAGATATTCATGTAAATATTATGACCCGAAAGTCCCACATAATTCACAAAACTATAAAGGGAGGCAGTAAATTGGAGATCTTTATTCCGCAGTTTGTCAAGACGGCTCTTGACAGGCTGAATGAGTGCGGCTACGAGGGATATATAGTCGGTGGCTGTGTAAGAGATAGTTTGCTTGGCAAAAAGCCTCATGATTACGATGTCTGCACAAACTGCACCCCTGACAAAATGCTTGAAGTTTTCGCAAATTTCCGCACTATTGAAACCGGGCTAAAGCATGGCACGCTCACTGTTTTGATAGAGGGCGAGCCGGTGGAGATAACCTGTTATCGCAGTGACGGAGAGTATATAGGGCATAGAAAGCCTGCTCAGGTGACATTTGAAAGCTCGCTGGAGGAGGACTTAAAACGTCGTGACTTTACTGTGAACGCTATGGCATACTCACCAAAAGAGGGGCTTATTGACCTTTACGGTGGACAAGGCGACCTTGAAAAGGGCATTATAAAATGCGTTGGCGAACCTGAAAAGCGTTTTGACGAGGACGCTCTGAGGATATTAAGAGGGCTGAGATTTTCTTCATGCCTTGGGTTTGAGATCGAGGAAAAGACCTCAAAGGCTATACTTGAACAACGTGAGCTTTTAAAAAGCATTTCCGCCGAACGCATTGCGTCGGAGCTTAAAAAGCTTCTCTGTGGAAAGGGTGTAAGGAAGATATTGCTTGACTATCGTGAGGTCATAGCGGTGTTCATACCTGAGCTTCGGGAAAGCTTTGATTTCAGGCAGAACAATCCCCACCATTTTCTTGATGTTTACGGTCACATTTGTTTGAGCGTTGAGAACGTCAGACCACAGTGGCAGATGAGGCTTACTATGCTTCTTCACGATATCGGCAAGCCGAGAATGCACACTGTTGACGAGAACGGCATTTCGCACTTTAAAAAGCACCAGTTCCAGGGTGCTTACATGGCGGAGAAGATATTAAAAAGGCTCAGGATAGACAACGCTTCGTCGAAATATATTTATGAGCTTATATGGGAGCATGACAACAGGATACCTGCCACGAAAAAATCGGTGCGGAGATTTATGGCTCAGCATGATTTTGACTTTGTTATGGATTATCTGGAGGTGCGCAGGGCTGACACATATGCCCAGTCGGACTACAAACGGCAGGAAAAGCTTGCAGAACTTGACCATATCGCAGAGCTTGCAATGGAGATAAAAGAGGACAACGAGTGTATCCACATTTGCGACCTTGACATAAACGGCAAAGATCTTTTACAAATGGGCTTTGGCGGAAAGGATATCGGCATTGGGCTGGAGCTTGCGTTGAATGGTGTTATAGACGAAAAGGTGGAAAACAAAAAAGAGGAGCTGAAAGGCTACATTGAAAGCAACTTCAAAAGGCAGGATAAAGATAATACTTAAAGGGTCGGCACTTGTGCTGTGGTGCGTGGTGATATTCATGTTCTCGGCAAACAATGCTGACGAGTCCAACAAGCAATCAAATGCGGTGTTTAACACAGTGATAGAATTTGTCAACCCTGTATATGACAGCCTTGACACTACAGCGCAGGCAGAATACAAGGACACCGCCACGTTCATCATAAGAAAGCTTGCGCATTTCAGCGAATACGCCTTGCTTGGAATACTGGCTTTTATAAATCTTGCTATGGTGAAAAAGCTTGGATACAGAGGGCTTTTTGCGGCAGTTTTTTCTTGCATCTACGCTTCAAGCGATGAGATACATCAGCTTTTCGTGCCGGGGCGTGCAGGTCAGGTGCGTGATGTCCTTATCGACACAAGCGGTGCAGTGGCAGGAATTTTACTTGCCATACTAATACGAAAAATATGGCTCAAAAGCCGTGAGAAAAAATCGTGATAACAAAAAAATATCCGTGGGGGCATTTCGCTCTCACGGATATTTTATTCTAGCAAAACCTATTGCAAATCATATCGTGACCCATTGGTATCACCTCATTCAAAGCCTAGGCTTTACTTAAATCACTTTATCTCAAGTCTTTTGGTTTCAGGCTTTACCTCCTGCATCTTTGGCAGGTCAAGGGTCAGGATACCATTCTTGTACTCTGCGGCGATATTGTTGGTATCAATGCCTGTAAGGTCAAAGCTTCTCTGATAAGAACCGTATGTCCTCTCACGGCGGATATACTTGTCTTTCTTATCCTCTGTCTCTGCCTTATGCTCAGCGGTAAGAACAAGATCGTTGCCTGAGATGTCAAGCTTGATATCGTCCTTATCAAAGCCCGGAAGCTCTGCTTCCATTACATATTTGTCGCCCTCGTCCTTGATATCGGTCTTGAAGCTCTGGAGTGCATTTTCTCCAAAGAAATCATTCTCAAAATCATGGAATGCGTTAAACAGGTCGTAGCTCTTTCTTTCAAATGGTGTAAGTCCAAACATATAAATTCCTCCTTGATGTGTTATATCTTAAATTGTCTTGTAAGCTTTTATCATTTATTCTGCTCTTCCATTGGTATCATTTCCTTTCTTCATTGTCTTTATGATACCCCTGCTATGTGTTCATTGTGTGAAGACATTGTGAACATTAGCTGAATTTTAGCACTCTCATTATACGAATGCTAGCATATTGATTTTATGAGTGCTAAAACAATGCCATGACATGATATGATAATCAGCGGGCGAACGCTGTTCGCCCCTACTGCGTCAACGCCTATCACTGCTTATCGAAGCGGTCTTTAAGAAGCTTCAAGGCTTTCTTTTCTATCCTTGAAACATAGGAACGTGAGATACCAAGGCGTTTTGCGACTTCTCGCTGCGGCAGCTGCGGCTGACCGAAAAGACCATAGCGCAGAGTAACTATCTGTCTTTCACGCTCATCAAGAGAGCTTTCGATATAGCGGTAGAGCTGTTCACTGCGAATGGAAAGCTCTATTTTGTCGGCAACGTCCTCTCCGTCTGCGATTATGTCGATAAGGCAAAGCTGATTGCCGTCCTTATCGGAGTCAACAGGCTCGTCAAAGTGGATATCGTTGGCAGACTTTTTTTGGGAGCGGAAGTGCATTAGTATCTCGTTCTCCACGCACCTGCTCCCATAGGTGGCGAAGCGACAGCCTTTCTTGTGGTCAAATGTTGACACAGCTTTTATTAGACCGATAGTGCCGATAGAGATAAGATCCTCCTGATCTGTGGAATTTGAATAATACTTTTTTATAATGTGTGCCACAAGACGGAGATTGTGTTCGATAAGCTTATCCTTTGCCGCCTTGTCACCCTGCGCCATTCTCTCAAAACACTCACGCTCCTCCTTCGCAGACAACGGTTTTGGAAACACGCTGCGGCTGTCAAAATGCAGTGCGAAAAATAGAAAATTCCCCGTAAGCAGTTCAAACAGTGCTGAAAACATATTTGTCCCTCCTTATTTAAAGTATCGCTCATACGCTTTTTAATCATATGATTTTTAGGGATTGTACTATTCTGATTTTGACATAAGGTCGCAAAATGTTTCTGATTTGTTAAATTTGCTGAAATATTGATTGTCTTGTTTGCTAAAATCACGAATATTGTTAACGTTTTGTAAACAGACGGCATTTTACTTTTATCGTTAAACAAAGGGTGATATAATTATATCAGATAGGTATGTTTTTTGGGGGTGAGCGCTCATGATAAGCATAAAAGGACGATCGGTATTCGGAAGCATTGCAAGAGGAAAGCTGACCTTTTATCATCGTGACGAATTTATCATCAACAAGATAAAAGTGTCCGACCCTGAACTCGAATACAAAAAATATGTCAAGGCTAAAAACGCTGCCCTTGTGGAACTTGGGGAGCTTTATGACCGTGCAAGGTTAAGCGTTGGGGAAGGCGACGCTCAAATATTTGTGATACACCAAATGCTTATCACCGACGAGCAATACGACAGCAGTATTCGCACAAAGATACTTGACGAGCATTTCAATGCCGATTATGCGGTCGCAAGCACTTCAAGAAGCTTTGCGGAGATGCTTGCACAAATGGACAGCGAATATATGCAAAGCAGAGCGGCTGACGTCAAGGACGTTTCAAACAGACTTTTAAGACACATTTTAAACTGTGCCGACAAGCTTCCCATACTTAAAGAGAATGCCATTATCTGCACCGGTGACCTTATGCCCTCAGAAACCCTGCTCATGGACAAGACGAAGATAAAGGGCTTCTGCACAAGGTCCGGTTCTGTGAACTCTCATACTGCGATACTTGCGAAAAATCTTGGCATACCTGCCATTGTGAACGTTGGAACGGAGCTTTCTGACGAATACGAGGGCAAGGAAGCCGTTCTTGACGGCTACAGCGGAACACTTTACATAGAGCCTGATGAGCATACTCTCAGACAGCTTGAATACAAGGAAGCCGTTGAGGGCAGGAAAAAGGAACTTCTCACAAGGCTCAAAGGAAGAAAAAACATCACTCGTGACGGACATGAGATAAAGATATATGCGAATATACTCAACTCTGAGGAGCTTGAATCGGCGGTAAAAAACGACGCAGGTGGGATAGGTCTTTTCAGAACAGAGTTTATGTGCTTTGACAGACCTGCTTTTCCTGACGAGGATTTTCAGTTTTACACCTACCGCAAGGCATTGGAGGCAATGGAGGGTAAAGAGGTCATAATAGGCACTTATGATATAGGTGCAGACAAGATACCTGATTGTGCAGACATGAGTGCTGAGAGAAATCCCTCTATGGGCTGTAGAGGCATACGATTTTGTCTTGAAAGAGAAAGCATATTCAAAACACAGCTAAGGGCGTTATACAGAGCGTCTGTTTACGGACAGCTTTCAATACTTCTGCCTATGGTCATAGACGTGAGCGAGATACTGAGGGTGAAAGAGCTTATCGTGCAGGTCAAGGCAGAGCTTATAAAAGAGGGCAGGAAATTTGCCGACAATGTTAAGCTCGGGGCAATGATAGAGACCCCTGCGGCGGTGATGACAAGCGATATCATAGCCAAAGAGGTGGACTTTTTCAACATCGGCACCAACGACCTTGAACAGTTCGCTTTCGGTCTTGACAGGCAAAACCCATGCTATGACAGAGTGTCCCCGAAAAATCACAGGGCACTGCTTAGAATGATAAAAATGGTGTGCGACAACGCCCATGCAAACGGCATAAAAGCAGGCATCTGCGGTGAGATAGCAGGCGACCCAACGCTCACAGAGATATTTCTGGAGCTTGATGTGGATATGCTGTCGGTAGTTCCGTCAAGGGTACTGCCACTGAGAAAGGCGGTAAGGAGCATAAGTCTTAAAGACCCGAAAAAGGCAGAGAATGACCTGAAGCTGTTTTTATAAAAAAGGGTAATTTTCCTCATTCCATATAGGCGGTGGAATACGTTATCGTGCGTGTTCCACCGCCTTTTTGCTTTGCTTGCAAATACGCTAATAAGGAGAGCGAACTGTTCACCACTACAGATATTTAAACAAAGAACGTATTTTATCTTATGGTCTGTATGGTTGTCTTATGAAAATCTTAAGCGTTTCTTAAAGCGGTTGACAGTTGAAAAGGGCTATGATAAACTTATATATGCCACTAAAAAATACGTCTGAAAAAGATAAAACACAAGGAGGAGAAACTGTGAAACTAAGAAACATAAACAGAGGTCTGGTTCTTGGCGGTGTGCTTGCGCTGGGCGTTGTATGCTACACAGCGTATGATAACAACCAGTTCAAGACTTCCAAACCTGAGATAGAACAGACCATGAGGGATTATATCGCAGACTTGACAAGTGCAAACGTTGGAAGCAGTGATAAGTTAAAAAGTCAACTTACAGATTTTGTGGATAAGCATTATGCTGACTACACCACTTCTGACAATGAGTACGCTTCGTCAAAGTCAGGACTTCTGGACGAAATAAACCAAGCTGAAGTTGCAACGCAAGGAGGAGATATCACCTCGGCTGAGTATGACATAAAAGAGATGTCAATAAACAAGAGTGGAGCTGACGGAGCAAAGGTCACTATGATATACAATGTGTGCTATGACGTATCAAAGGGCGACCCAACTTTTCTCACAACCAACGGCATAAACACCATGACAAGCGGTAACTACACAAATTCCGACAACTATGAACCCAGCACATCTTCATACAAGGCGATTTTCAGTTATGAAAATGCTGAATTTTATCTTTTGCGTACCTCTGACGGCTGGAAGATAGCAACGTCCAGCGACTATGGATATGGCGAGGATTACAGCTTTGATGATAACAACAGTGACAGCGTGGCTGATGAAAGCAAGGCTGAGTCTGAGATAGTTCCGGACAGCAGTGCAGAAAATACCGACAGCGAGGGGGCAGACAGCGTTGAGTGATACTATTCTAAAGATAAAGGGGCTTAACAAGACCCTTGGCAAAAAGCAGATACTTCACAGCATAGATATGGAGTGTTACAGTGGCGAGGTCTACGGCTTTCTCGGTCCTAATGGTGCAGGAAAGACCACAACTATAAAGATAGCAGTGGGACTTTTACAGCTTGACGAGGGGGAGATATCCATTAACGGAAATGATATCAGAAAAGACTTCGAGGGCGCAATGGCGAACGTTGGAGGCATTGTTGAAAACCCTGAGATGTATAAATATCTCTCGGGAATTGAAAACCTACGTCAGTATGCAAGAATGAGAGAGGGAGTAACTGAGGAGCGTATCAAAGAGGTGGTGGAGCTTGTAAGGCTTTCAAACCGCATTAATGACAAGGTGTCGAAATACTCTCTGGGTATGCGTCAGCGTCTTGGCGTTGCGCAGGCTATACTCCACAGACCAAAGCTTCTTATCCTTGACGAGCCTACAAACGGTCTTGACCCGCAGGGCATAAAGGAGCTTCGTGATATACTCAAAGAGCTTGCTCACAAGGAAGGCACTTGCGTTGTGGTATCGTCACATCTCATGAGCGAAATGGAAATGATGTGCGACAGAGTTGGCATTATCGCAAACGGAAAAATGATAGGCTCATACACAATGGCGGAGCTTATCTCACAGTCTGACAGCTCAATTGCTGAATATGTACTTGAAGTTGACGACCCGCAAAAGGCTATGGGTCTTATAATGATCGCAGACGAGGGCAAGCGTATCGACAAGGAAACAGGTGCAGTTGTCCTTTCTATCCCTGCGGAAATAGAGAAGAAAAAGATAGCCTCGGTGAATAAGACGCTTATCGAGGGCGGAGTTTCACTTTACACTGTTCACCGCAGAGAGAACAAGAAGCTTGAGGACGTATTCATCGAGCTTACAGGAGGAAAGGAAGGGGGCGTACAGATTGGCTAGATTTTTCAGACTTGTGAAAAACGAGTACATAAAGGTTTTCAAAAAGCTATCAACAAAAATAATGATCGTGCTTATAATAATATGTGCGCTTGGACTTTCAGGCATTGCACTTTTTGCAAAGCACAATATGGAGAGCAATAACTATTCAAGCTATGACGCAACTGGTGATTATCAGCAAACCATAGATTGGCTAAAAAACACAAACGGCGACCCTAACGAGATCGCAATGTGGCAGTATCTTATAGACAACGATATCGACAGCGATGATTGGAGATATGATGTACTGTCAGCCGTGTTTGCAAACGGCACTGGTGATATGTCAGGGATAAAGAAGTATCTTGACGACAACGATTGGCGTGGCTTCTGTCAATACAGGCTGGATAATGACATACTCACAGAGGGCGAGAAGTGGGAATATCAATACAGATTGGACAAGGATATTTCCTTTGACAAGTCAAACGAGAAGAAAAACGATCTTATCATGACAGTTGCAAATGCAAAAAACACCATTGCGACTATGGGCGACGCAAAATCCGACGGACAGAACAGCAGAGCAAAGCTGGAGGATAATATAAAACTTGCACTCTATCAGCTTGACAATGATAAGCTCGACAACACAGCAAACCAAATGACGCTGTTTGAAACAGACGAGCCTGAGCAGATAACATTCTGGACAGTGTTTCTCACAAGCACCTCCCTTGTAACGGTAGTCGCACTGCTTGCTATCGTTATCGCAGGCGGCATTGTATCCTCTGAATTTTCACAGGGAACTGTCAAGTTCCTGCTTATAAACCCTGTTAAACGCTGGAAGATACTGATGTCAAAATACTTCACTGTCATCACAGTGGGTTACATAATGCTTTGCATACTTTTCGTTGTGATGATACCTATTACAGGGCTTATGCTCGGCTTTGACGGCTTCTCAACGCCTTATATCTATGTAAGCGGCGGCGATGTAAAGGAAATGCCTACACTGCTTTATGCGGCAGAGCAATATCTGATGAAAAGCGTTGAAATGGTGGTAATGTCAACACTGGCGTTTGCTATCTCGTCACTTGTAAGAAGCACAGCCCTTGCTATCGGCGTCAGCGTATTCACAATGTGCATAGGCTCAACGGTCACACAGCTTTTGGGTCAGCTTGGACAGGATTGGGCAAGATTCCTTGTGTTCGCAAACACAGACCTTGCTTCTATCTCAAAGGGCTACTCAATATTTGCTCAGCACAGCCTGACATTTGCCGTAGGCGTTCTTATAGCACACATGGTGGTGTTCCTACTCACCGCATGGGACGGCTTTACAAAGCGTTCTGTATAAAACAGAATAAAAACATCAAACGGGCGGAGAAATTTCGCTCGTTTTTTGTCGCTGAAAAGGGTAAACAAATGAACAGATTATCATATAAACATAAGATTGACAAGGGTGAATAAATATTGTATAATAGTCGAGTTGATACAGAGATCGTTTTAATGGATATTTTACAGGAGATAGTTATATGTTTGAAACTTTAGTTGACGTTTTTCTTGACGCATTAATAGACAGCCTTAAGATCCTGCCTTTTCTGTTCGGAGTGTATCTGCTTATAGAGTATATAGAGCATCGTTCTGCCGACAAGCTTGGAAAGGCTCTTAGAAAAATGGGACCTTTTGGTGCGATAGGAGGAAGCATACTTGGAGCAGTGCCGCAGTGCGGATTTTCCGTTGTGGCTTCCAACCTTTACTCAGGCAGGCTCATCACAATGGGAACTCTCATTTCGGTATACCTTGCCACAAGCGACGAGGCAATACCAATGATGATAGCAAACCCTGCATTTGCCGGCAAGCTTTGGCAGCTTATTCTTATAAAGGTAGCTGTGGCTATAATAGCAGGTGTGCTTGTTGACCTTATCTTAAAGCTTATGGGCAAAAAACAGGACGAAGAGCCTTTCAAGGAGATTTGTGAGGACTGCGACTGCGAACACCACAGTATTTTGCACTCGGCACTTCACCACACTGTAAGCATAATACTTTTTATATTTGCGGTAAACCTTATTCTCGGTGCGGTAATGGAGTTTGCAGGAGAGGACACAGTAAAGACCCTGCTTATGTCTGACAGCATAGTTCAGCCGTTCATAGCAGGCATAATAGGCTTTATCCCAAACTGTGCAGCTTCTGTTGTTCTCACTCAGCTTTATATCGAGGGCGTTGTGAGCTTCGGCTCGCTTATCGCAGGACTTTGCACAGGAGCAGGAGTGGGACTTCTGGTGCTTTTCAAGACCAACAAGCACAACATGAAAGAGAATTTCGCCATAATGGGAATACTTTATGTTTTCGGTGTGGCAGCAGGCTTTGTGGCAAGTCTGTTCTAAAATATGATAGACAGATAAAAGGAGCAATTCGCAATGAACTGCTCCTTTTTGTTTGCAAAAATTCTTCGTATGTATAATGGTCTGTGATAGGCGGGCGACCCAAGGTTGCCCCTACACTACATCATATCCTCAATAAGATAAGGCAGGCTTATGCGGAAGCAAACGCCGCCTTTTTTCATATCGTTTTCTACCTCTATGCTGCCCTCAGAAAGCTCGATTATCCTTTTTACAAGTGCAAGTCCAAGGCCGTTGCCCTCTGTTGCACGGGAGCGGTCGCCCTGATAGAACTTATCAAATATCTTCGCCTTTACGTCAGGGGCTATAGACGGACCGTTGTCCCATATCTCCGCCGAAATATTCTTCTCGTTGCGGAAAAGCTTCACGCTTATCTTTCCGCCCTCCGGGGTGAACTTGATAGCGTTGTTGATGATATTCTGCCATATCTGCGCCATAAGCTCCTCACTGCCCACATACATGATATCCTCAAGGTCGATATCAAGGTCGATTTTTTTCTTCGACCACTCAGGTTCAAGCACAAGAAGTATTTTTCTTATCTGCTCGTCAAGAGAAAATCTTGTCTTTTTGCCCACTGTTTTCTGATTTTCAAGCTTTGTGAGCCTCAAAATATTTGACGAAAGCTTTGAAAGCCGTGATGTTTCGTCGATTATTATCTGCGTGTATTCCTCACGCTCCTGCTCGGTTATATCGTCAGATTGCAGAAGCTTTGCAAAGCCCTGTATGGAAGCCAGAGGCGTTTTGAACTCGTGGGAAACGTTTGAGATAAAGTCACCTCTCAGCGTTTCCGTACCTGCAAGCTCCTCAGCCATTTTGTTAAAGTTCTGCGCAAGTATGCTGTATTCAGGATCAGACGGCTCTCTTACTCTTACCTTAAAATTGCCCTTTGCTATCTCAGCCGCCGCCGCACTAAGATCTCGTATAGGCTGTATAATGCTTCGGCTCATGAATGCTGTTATAATAGTACCGATAACGATACAGACCATAAAAGCTATGATGACAACAAGGTTTACTACCCAGTAAACGCTGTCACTTGAAAAGCTGTCTATGATAACGAACTTATCATAGACCTGGGAGATTATAGTTGCGTTAGGCACAACACCCTCTGAGGACACATAATATCCCTTATGCACGATATCTGCAAAATGGTCGTGTACTCTTGAATCGTTTTTATCCACCACTGACAAACTATAGGCTGAATTGTTCACAATGGAAACTATCTCGTCCACAGTGAAGCCGCCCTTTTCTTCAAGCTGATCCATTGCCATGGAAAGCTCCACCAACTGCTGTTCGGCATTGCTTTTCATTACAGGGCTGCACACCATTACAAGCACTGACACCGATATAGAAGCCGACACCAGCATCACAAAGAAAAACATAAGAGTCAGCTTGAATTGCAAACTTGTTTTATTTTTGGTCTTTTTCTTATCCAAACCCCTCACCCCTCAAGCTTATCCCTCACTGCTTTTTCACAGCCTTATAGCCAAGTCCACGAACCGTGACAATATCAAATGACTCACAGCTTCCGTAACGCTCTCTCAGCCTTTTAACGTGAACGTCAACAGTACGCTCGTCAACGTCCTTGTCCATGCCCCAAAGCTCGTCAAGGAGCTGGCGGCGTGTGAATATCTTGTCAGGGTAGCTGAGCAGTTTAAATAGCAGCTTGAACTCCATTTGCGGTATAGTTTCCGCCGCTCCGCCGTCAACCGCCACGCTCATAGCGTCATAATCAAGCACGCAGTTTCCCACAGTAAGAGAATGTTCCGATGCCATTTTTGAACGCCTTAAAAGCGCACCCACACGAAGTATCATCTCATTTATATCAATAGGCTTTACCATATAATCGTCTGTGCCGGCAGAAAAGCCCTCCTGCTTGTCCTCGAAGGTCTCCTTTGCGGTGACCATAAGTATAGGCAGGTTGAAATCAGCCTTTCTGAGCTGTCTTGTAAGCTCGTAGCCGTCCATATTCGGCATCATTATATCTGAAATTATAAGGTCTATATTCGTTTTTTCAAGAACGTCCAAAGCCTCCAGACCGTCATTTGCAAGAAAAGTCACATAGCCATGCTGTTTAAGTGCGGCAGACATGAGCTTTCTAAGGCTTGCGTCGTCCTCCACCACAAGTATCTGAAACATAAAATATCCTCCCTCGTAAAAAAAATTCCCCAATAATGACATTATAGCTTATAATTGTGAACTGGTGATTAACATTTATTTTTTTCAAAAAACTCTCCGAAATCCCCTGAAAATTCATATTCGGTTCACACAGAACTGGTATTATATAATCACAGCAGAAGAAACAAAAAAAGCTTTGGTAATTGGTAAAACTTAAAGTCAGGTTTTTGTCTTCTTTCCCTCTGCGATTCCCCAAGTCGCTGATACATTTCCTCGTCTTTAGGTTTTACCAAATACCAAAGAATCCCTTTCATAATTCTATAAAAAATTAATGCTCATTTCAGCCGATGGAAGTGGGTATTAATTTTTTTTTTTGCTCTTTTAGATGCGACAAAAAACCGCAGAAGCCATATAAAATGACCTCTGCGGATATTTTTTTACCTTTATTAGCCGTTAGCTGCAAAGCTTTTCACGAAGCTCAGCCGCCTTTCCAAGAAGCGCACAGATGTAGCTGTCCACATCAGGCTTTGCAAATCCACCAAGCGCTGAACCTTTAAGCTTTCGCTGACCTGTTTCTCCGGGGATAACAAAGTTATCACCGTTCTTTTTCTTTTCGATAGCCGACTCCAGCATATAGATCTCGCTGGTTATGGTGTCGATATATTTTAATGTATCAAGCTTATCATAGCCGCCAAAAAAACACGTTTTCAGACTATCCATTTTTCTTCCCCCTGCCTTACTGCTGTTTTGTACAGCAATTGTTATCAAAGCCTACAATCTTTATTTGATTTAATTATATCACAAATACTTAGCTTTGTCAATAGGTTTGAAAATGAATGTTCACATTTAAGTAATTTTATATGAATTTTCGTGGCGTTTTATGTTGAATAATTATAGATATAAAAAAACGCAGCCCTTGCAGACTGCGTTTTTACGTTATATAAGTCTTTTTATTATAGTGATGTTGTTGTATCTTGAAAAATACTCAACATTTGAAATAACGATACCAGTGTCAGTGTTCTGGGCGTGTACCATTTTGCCGTCGCCGATATAGATAGCAACGTGGTAAATGCTCGAGATCGACGCTCCGCCAAAGAAGATAACGTCGCCCTTCTTCATGTTGTTATATGAAACTGTAGTGCCATATAAAGCCTGCGAAGCCGCATAGTGCGGAAGATTTATTCCCACCTGTGCGAACGAGAGCATCACAAGACCCGAACAATCCGTTGCACCAAACTGTGAACCGCCCCATACATACGCTCCGCCCACCATGCTTTTGGCATATGAAACAACAGTGTCTATTTTAGAACTGCTTGAATTATCAGGCTTAGGTGCAGGCGCTGCTGTTGTGGTGGTAGTGGTCTTTTTGCTTGTTTCAGGCTTTGGCTTAGCTGTTTCCTGCGGAGTTGTGGTAGTCTGAGCCGTAGTTTCGTCAGGCTTTTCCGTCTGAGCCGGCTTCTTCGTGGTAGTGGTCTTTTCACCGCTGTTGCCACTCTTTTTGGTGGTGGTAGTCTTTTTCTTGGTGGTGGTCGTAGTCGTGGTGGTATTCGCCTTTGAGGACACCTCCGCATACTTATTGTCCACCTTATGTGACTTATTTTCAAGGTCGCTCTTATCGTTCTTTATCTGCTCGATAAGCTTGCCCGACTCCTGCTCCATTTTCAGAAGCTCCGCCTGCTCGCCCGCCAAAGTTTTCTGCTCCTTGGCATATTCCTCAGCCTTTGCTTTGAGCTGTTTTATCTGCTCATCAAGCTCCGCCTTGGTCTTTTCAAGCTTTTTATACTGATCCAAAAGCTCGTTAAGCTCGTCATTATCGTGCTTTGCAACTCTCGTCACAAGCTCTATTCTCATAAGAATGTCATAAAAATCAGATGAATTTATCAGCACGTTCGTGTACGAATCTGCTCCTCCTGCAACATACATTGCACGAATACGCTCCATAAAATCGTCCTTGCCCTCGTTTATTGCAGTTTCCTGCAAGTCAAGGCTGTGCTGAGTGTCAAGCTGTTTGCCGTCAAGCTCTGCCATTTGATTTTCAAGCTCAGAGGAATATTCCTCTGCATTTGCTATTTTTTTCTGTATGGACTTATATTTTTTCTTTATAGCCTCAAGGTTGTCCTGCTCGTCGGCAAGCTTTTTGTCAGCGTCAGCTATCTGCTTGTCAAGCTCCTGCTGTTGCTTTTTTAGCTCTTCAAGCTGACTGCTGTATGTATCGTTATCCGCCAAAGCGATATCACTTACGCTTCCGTCAGAAAAACCAAAGGCGGCAAAAGCTATGCACAGAGCCATACAGCCTGCGGCTATTCTTTTCATGGGGTAAAAATTTTTCATAATATCAGTTCTCCAAAATATGAGCGTATTATATATTTCTCACGCTGTAACGTTTATGTAGTCCTTTTCATTATAACGCAAAACCCCGTTCTTGTCAAGAAACCAACCGCTAAAAGCCGTATTTTCGGCATTTTAAGACAATTCGCCACACATATTTTGTGCGTTATTGCACCTATTCTCCTCCGAACATCTCACCCAAGGTCTTTCCTATAAGCTCGCCTGTATACTGAGCCTGAGTGATAGAATTGCCGTGGCTTCCCACCTCTATAAGAAGCGAGCCGGTGGTCAAGTCCTGATTATAGTGGCGATAGTCGAAAAGTACAGGCCTTGTAAGCCCCTGCCAATCGCTCTCCAAAGCCGACTGCAAGGCACAGGCAAAGTGAAAATTCTTCATATAGTCAGGCATACCCATAGTGCCGTCATCACACCCTGATATTATCATAAGCTGAGCCGCTTCCCTGCCCTCTATCTCCGCCACAGGTGCGAGCCTTGTGCCGTCCTCACGCTCTATGCCGTCACGGTGAACGTCAAGGCATACCTTTATAGAGGGGTACTCCTCCAATATCTGCTTTACCGCCATTCGGCTTGAATCGTAAGAGCCGTCATAGCTGGGATAATCATGCACAAGTGTATCGTGAATATACGCAACGCCTGCTTTGTCAAGCTGTTCGCATATCTTGTCCCCTACCGACAGCATATTCATTTCAGGGTCGGTGGTCTTACAGGAAAAGGAGCTGTCATAATGGTCTTTGTCTGTGGGCTCAAAGCTTTCCGTGGCGTGGGTATGATAAATAAGTATCTGCGGCTCAGAGGAATTTCCGTCTATTTGAAAATCATACGGCTTTGAGCTTTCCTCGTAAAGCTCATCATTTGAAAGCTCAGTGCAGTTTCTCACCTGACCGCCGCCGTCAAGGTCGAAATACTGCTCGCCGTCATATCTGCCGTAGGTGTATTTTTCTATAACACCGTCATTTCCCTCCATGCTTGCAGGATATGGTATCTTGTCCGTCACGTCCTGAGCAGGCAAAGGACTTGGCACTTCTGCGCTTACAGAGGGCGTTTGCTTCTCCTGTGGCGCCATATCCATATCCCATATGCTGTGCTTTGACACCACCGCCGCTTCAAGCTTACTTGGATATGCGGTCTGCGCAGTTGCTTTGCTATCATCATCAGCGGAAAAATAAGGCTTGTATTCTCCCATAGCCACCCCTGCCGCCACAGCCGCCACCCTGCCGAACCTGCTTGCAGATCTTGCATAGAGCCATATCCCCGTGGGCATAACGAACGCCACAATTATAACTGCAACACAACGCAGGCAGACTTTCTTTATATCCAATGCTGTCACTCCCATATACATCTTAGTATTATAATGTATATGCAGGACGAGCCGTCATATTACCTGCCCAGCTTCACCTTAACAGGCTTGCCCACTGTCATAGAGTCATGGGTCACGTTGCAGTCATAGCATAGTATCTTCACGCCCTTTCGGGAAGCTTTCTCCAAAGCCTCTCCAAACTCAGGGTGAGTGTCATAATTTGGAGTGAAATATTTCACATCGCTCATCTGAACGAGTATCATTATATAAGACTCATACCCCTCATCGAGGCAGTGAGAAAGCTCCTCTATATGCTTCACCCCACGGAGGGTAGGAGCGTCAGGGAAAAGCACAACGCCGTCTTTCTCCAGCGTACAGCCCTTGACTTCCATGAAGATCTTCCTATCCTGCGACTCTAAGTAAAAATCAAAGCGTGAATTGCCGTATTTCTTTTCGGGATAGACCGAGAAGCCCTCGCCAAAAGGCATTTTTTCTCTCAGCCACTCCCCTACCGCCTTATTCGGGGCTTGGCTGTCCATGTTTATAAGTCTGTCACCTTTTTCCACTGCAACAAGGTCAAAAGCGGTCTTTCTCGATGCACTGTCTGAATGTTCAAGCCAAACAGTACACCCCTCGATCAAAAGTTCTTTGCATCTGCCCGTATTTTTCACATGGCAGACCTCGGCTTTGCCGTCTATCTCAACGTTGGCGATAAACCTGTTCGGTCTTGATAGAAATTTGCCTTTATGTATATTATCGTATCTCATAATTCGCTCCTTTTATTCTTACTATTCACATTATACCACAAATATGTTTGATTATAAATACCTAAATCATTCATTCTTAGCTTTGCTGATTTGTGGTTCGATACGAAAAGAGAAAAATATTTCACAAAATCTATTGACGTTATTTGTGAAATATGTTATAGTTTTGAGTATAGGTTATATAACAATAATAATTTATTAAAATTTTAGAAAGAGGTATTTATAATGAAAAAAATAACTGCACTTCTCGTTTCACTTATAATGTCATGCGCAGTAATGGCAGGCTGTTCTGACAGCAGTTCTTCAAGCTCATCAAAAGCAGACAGCACATCAAAGGCAGAAACAAGCGCAGCCGCTGACGAGTCAACTGCTTCAGAAGCAGGCACAGCCACAGATCTCGAGGATACTCTCACAGCGCAGTATACAAAGAAGATACAGGGCGAGAGCCTTGCTATCGACATGACAGTGGCAAGCGAATATGACAATTCATCAGCTGTTGTTGAGATAGCAGGCGGCAATATGCACATGAAAATGAACTTTATGGGCGTGGATATGGACATCTATAATATCGACGGAGTTATGTACACACTTGACAGCGAGTCAAAAACGTATTACACTGTTGATATGGAAGAATCTATCGACGACTTCAAGAGCGAGATAGGCTACGGCATTAACGACAGCTACAAGTTCATAAGCTCTGAAACAACTGACGACGGTCTTATCTGCGAAACTTTTGAAAGCACAGAAGATCCTGATATGGAGCTTGAATCAGGCGTAACTCTCGACACAAGCGATTCTGACGATTATTCTTTCACAACAACATTCAAGTATTACTTCAATGCTGACACAAAGGATATTGTTAAGATAGAAACTATCTCTGACGGCTCAACGACTACTGTTACAATAAACTCATTCACAACTGAAAACGTTGAAGTCAAGCTCCCTGACGATTTTGACAGTTGGACAGAACAGTCTTTCGATAAGGACACTGAAGATATCCCTTATGACGCTGAACTCGATGTTGAGTCAGGCGCTGAGTCAGCCGAGTGATTCTTGTCATTTTTCGGAGGCAAAATATTATGAACAAGAAAATGGTAACTATTATTGCAGCTTTGGCAATGTGTACAGCAATGGCAGGCTGCACTGGGAACGATACTGCAAGCTCTTCAAAGGCTGAAACAACTACTACAACAACGGCTGCCGCAGAGTCTGCCGCTCCTGCTGAAAGCACAGCAGACGAAAGCACAGCTGACAGCACTTCCGCAAACGCAGGCACAACAGATTATGACGTTGACGGTGATTTCAGAGCTTTCGAGCAGATGAAAGACAAGTATGAGGGCAACTATCTTGCGAACCTTACAGGTCAGATGTCAAACAACGGCACAAAGTATACTATCTGCATAAAGGACGGCAAGGCTTATCAGGCACTCACAGTTCAGGGCATGAAGTCATACACAGTTTGCCCTGGCGACGGAAAGCTTTACAACGTTTCAGAAGGCACGACCACCTACAGCATTGAGGACGACGACGGAAATCAGTGGAAGTCAGCCGACATTCTTTTCGGCGCGACCCTCGATTTTGACCACGCATATATTGACACAACAACAAACGTTGTTCAAGAGTATTATAACCTCGACAGCAGTGTTTCAGGCGGTGAGGGTCAGATAGTTTACGGCTTTGACGGCGCTACATATGACCTTAAGCAGGTAGTTCTGCTCCCAGAGGGTGCTGACGAATCAAGTGCAGTTTACTTCACTGTAGATTCCATAGGCGAAGCAGACGACAGCCTGCTTGCTGTTCCTGATCTTTCTGCTTATACAAAAGAATAATTTTATCTGATCTTTTTCCAACATCGGGCGGACAGACCACTGCGGTCTGCCCGCTTTTTTGCATTTCCAGCAAAGCGTTGTGCAATATGACGGAAAAGAAGTTCAAATATTTTTGAAATTTGTGAGAAAAATAGTCTTAAACCCCTTGACAAAATCGTCAAAAGGGTATAAACTATACTTAGCACTCGAGAAGAAAGAGTGCTAACACTTAAATACAATAAGTGCTAACAAGAAGAACGGGTGGTGAGCAAATGGACGACCGCAAGCTGAAAATACTTTCAGCGGTAGTCAATGAATATATCGTAACAGGCGAGCCTGTAGGCTCAAAGGCGATAATGGCTCACGTCAAAGCGTCCTCAGCGACCATAAGAAATGAAATGGCAGAACTTGAGAAGCAAGGCTATCTCGAACAGCCACACACCTCCGCAGGCAGAATACCAACATATAAGGGCTACAGGCTTTATGTTGACCAGCTCATGGAGCAAAACCAGCTTACAGCAAATGAAAAGAAGATGCTGGATTCAATGATACCGCAGGAATATGTCACAGAGGAAGACCTTGTGAACAAGGCTTCAATGGCATTGGCGGATCTTACGAAATGTGCGGCGGTGGTCGCAAACGCAACGCCAAAGTTCTCGCTTATCTCAAAGGTAGAGGTAATACCTACAGGAAAGAGAATGTACGTTATTTTGATGATAACGTCCAACGGCTCTATTAAGAATAAGGTTTGCCGATTGGAGTTCGACCTCAGTCAGGATCAGCTTGAGTTTTTTGATAACTTCGTAAAGGAAAATCTCAACGGCGTGCCTATCGACAGTCTTTCGGACGCTTATCTTGAAAAGCTCACAGAAGCAATGGGAACGTACATGATGACCCTTTCACCGCTTGTTTCCGAGATAATGAAGATGACAAAGGAAATGAGCAGCGTGTCTATCAAAGGTCAGAGTAATCTTCTCACCTGCAAGGACTTCAACCAAAATGAGATAATAAGCTTTCTCGATAATCAGAAGGAGCTTAAAGGATTTATTGACGAAACGTTCTCAGGGCTTCACGTTATGTTCTCCCCTGAGCGTGACGGGTTTGTTATCCACAACTCCTCTATTATAACAGCTCCGTTCTCAAAGGACGGCAAAACAGCAGGTGCTCTGGGGCTTATAGGACCTATGAGGCTCGACTATGCGAAGTTTATCCCATATCTCGAGTATTTCACAGGAAAGATATCGGAAATGATATCCGAAAAGCCACAAGAGCAAAACAAAGAAGATGACGAAAATAAATAAAAAGAAAGGCAGGCGGCGTAAATTGAGTAAGGAAACTGAAAAGGACACCGAGCTTGAAAAAGAGGAAAACACCTCTGCTGAAAGCGAAGAAGTGAAAGAAGCGGCGGATACCGCAGAGAATGCCACTGAGGATACAGAGAAAAAGGCGGAGGAGAGCGAAACAGAAAAGCTGAAAAAAGAGCTTGCCGAAGCAAATGACAAGTATCTCAGACTTATGGCTGAATATGATAACTTTAGAAAAAGAAGCGCAAAGGAAAGACTGGAGCTTACAGACACAGCAAAGGGAAATGTGATAAACGGCTTCCTGCCGGTGTTTGATAACTTTGAAAGAGCGTTAGGCACAGAAACTCAGGACGCAGTTTATAAACAGGGTGTTGAAATGATCTTCAATCAGTTCAGCGACGCTCTGAAAAAACTCAACGTTGAGGTCATGGAGCTTGCGGGCAAGGAATTTGACCCGAACGTTGCAACGGCGGTCAGCACAGTTGACGACCCTGACCTCGGTGAAAATATTGTGGCGCAGGTGCTTCAAAACGGCTACACCATAGGCGGCAAGGTAATAAGACACGCAATGGTAATAGTAGCAAACCCATAAACAAAGACATCGGGACTTAAGGTCTTGATATAAATTAAGTAAATTTTGAAAGGACTTGATCTTATGAGCAAAATCATCGGTATAGATTTAGGTACAACAAACTCTTGTGTAGCAGTTATGGAGGGCGGCGAAGCCGTTGTTATCCCTAACAGCGAGGGTGCAAGAACAACTCCGTCAGTAGTTGGCGTTTCAAAGAACGGCGACAGACTTATCGGTCAGGTAGCAAAAAGACAGGCTGTTACAAACTATGACAACACTGTAATTTCTATCAAGAGACATATGGGCTCTGACTACAAGGCTCACATGGGCGGCAAGGATTACACTCCACAGGAAATTTCAGCTATGATACTTCAGAAGCTGAAGGCTGACGCTGAGGCTTATCTGGGCGAAAAGGTAACAGAGGCTGTTATCACAGTTCCTGCTTACTTCACAGACGCACAAAGACAGGCTACTAAGGACGCAGGTCAGATCGCAGGTCTGACAGTTAAGAGAATCATCAATGAGCCAACAGCCGCTGCACTTTCTTACGGTATTGATAAGGAAGAGGATCAGAAGGTCATGGTTTACGACCTGGGCGGCGGTACATTCGATGTATCTATCATCGAAATGGGCGACGGTGTTACAGAAGTTCTTGCTACAGCAGGTAACAACCACCTGGGCGGCGACGACTTCGACCAGAGAATTATCGACTGGATGATTGCAGAGTTCAAGAAGACTGAGGGCGTTGACCTCTCAGGTGATAAAATGGCAATGCAGAGACTCAAGGAAGCTGCTGAAAAGGCTAAGATAGAGCTTTCTTCTACTGCTTCATCAACTATCTCTCTCCCATTCATCACAGCAGACGCTACAGGTCCAAAGCATCTTGAAATGACACTTACACAGGCTAAGTTCAACGAAATGACAGCAGACCTTGTTGAGTCAACAATGGGACCAGTTCGTCAGGCACTTTCAGACTCAGGTCTGTCAGCTAACGAGCTTCAGAAAGTCCTTATGGTCGGCGGTTCTTCAAGAATACCAGCCGTTCAGGAAGCTGTTAAGAAATTCCTTGGCAAAGAGCCATTCAAGGGCATCAACCCAGATGAGTGCGTAGCACTTGGCGCTGCATATCAGGGCGGCGTTCTCGCAGGCGACGTTAAGGACGGTCTGCTCCTCCTCGATGTAACTCCACTGTCACTTGGTCTTGAAACAATGGGCGGTATCTGCACAAAGATCATCGAGAGAAACACAACTATACCTACAAAGAAGTCACAGATATTCTCAACTGCCGCTGATAATCAGTCAGCCGTTGATATCAACGTACTTCAGGGTGAGCGTGAGTTCGCTAAGGACAACAAACAGCTCGGTATGTTCAGACTTGACGGAATCGCTCCTGCTCCAAGAGGCGTTCCACAGATCGAGGTAACATTCGATATCGACGCTAACGGTATCGTACACGTTTCCGCTAAGGATCTTGGCACAGGCAAGGAGCAGAACATCACGATCACTTCTTCAACAAATATGTCTAAGGACGATATAGATAAGGCTGTCAAGGAAGCTGAGGCATATGCAGCAGAGGACGCTAAGAAGAAAGAGGACGTTGACGCAAGAAACGCTGCTGACCAGCTTTGCTTCCAGGCTGAAAAGTCACTGGGCGAGTTCGGCGACAAGGTAGACGCTGCTGACAAGTCAGCTTGTCAGGCTAAGATAGACGCTCTTAAGGAAGCCCTCAAGGGTACTGATATCGAGGCTATCAAGGCTAAGCACAAGGAGCTTGAGGAAACATTCCAGGGCGTTGCAACTAAGGTATATCAGCAGGCTGCACAGGCACAGCAGGCAGCAGGCGGTGCCGCAGGCTTTGACCCTAACAACATGGGCGGAGCAAATGGTGGCAACAACGGCGGCGCTTCAAACAACGGTGGCGACGACGTTATAGACGCTGAATTTACTGACGCAGAATAAATTATAACGGCTGCCTCTGCTCCGATTTTTCGAGCAGGGGCTATTGCCGTATTAAAAGGCTGTGTGAAAAGCGTGAAAGGACTATACTTACAAAAAGGAGGCAAGCCCATGCCCCAAGACTTTCACGATCTGCAGCTTACAGAGCATGGGCGTTTATATGGCTGAAAAAAGAGATTACTATGAAGTGCTTGGCGTTTCTAAAACTGCCACAGACGATGAATTAAAAAAGGCATTCCGTAAGCTTGCAAAGCAGTATCACCCTGACCTTCACCCTGGCGACAAAGAGTGCGAGGAGAAGTTCAAGGAAGTAAATGAAGCTTATGAGGTGCTTTCAGATAAAGATAAAAGAGCAAGATATGACCAGTTTGGTCACGCAGGCGTAGACCCGAACTACGGCGCAGGCGGTGGAGCAGGTGCAGGAGGCTTCGGCGGATTTGGCGATATGGGCGATATTTTCGATTCCATTTTCGGTGGATTTGGCGGTGGCTTCGGTGGCGGACGTTCTGCTAACCCTAACGCACCAAGACGTGGCGAGGATATAAGAGCGAACGTTGTTCTTGACTTCATGGAAGCCTGCAAGGGCAAGACTGTGAAAATTCGCATAAACAGAGCCGAAAAATGTCCTGACTGTCACGGCACAGGCGCAGCCGCAGGTTCTTCGCCTAAGACCTGTCCTGACTGCCACGGCACTGGTACAGTAAGGATAACACAGAGAACGCCTTTCGGAAACATCGCTCAGACCACGACTTGCAGTCGCTGTGGCGGTAAGGGTCAGATAATCGACAACCCTTGTCATACCTGCAACGGTCAGGGCAGAGTAAAGAAGGTATCTGAAAAGGAGATAAACGTTCCTGCTGGCATCGACGATGGTCAGACACTTAGAGTAGGTGGTGAGGGCAACTGCGGTATAAACGGAGGTCCTAACGGCGACCTGCACATCAACATTACAGTTCGACCTGACCCTATTTTCGAGCGTGACGGCTATGACGTGTGGACAGAGATACCGCTTACTTATGCACAGGCTACTCTCGGTGACGAGATAACAGTTCCTACAGTTGACGGCAAGGTAAAATACACAGTGCCAGAGGGTACACAGACAGGCACAGTGTTCCGCCTGAGAGGCAAGGGCATAAAGAAGGTAAACAGAAACGACCACGGCGACCACTACGTTCGTGTAACAGTTGAAGTTCCACGCAATCTGACCAAAGAGCAGAAAGAAAAGCTCCGTGACTACGAAAAGTCCCTCGGTGAAAAGAACTACGCAAAGCGCAAAACATTCTTTGACAAGCTCAAAGACAAATTCAAATAACAGAAAAAGGAGAACGGCACAAGCTGTTCTCCTTTTTTGTTTGCAATAAAAAATGCCGCAAGAAGACCCACGGCAATTATCATCTTATCAAGCCATACCTGTGTGCTTTTTGATAGCCGCAAAGGACTCCGCACTGATAACGTGTTCCATACGGCAAGCGTCCTCTACTGCAACTTTCTCGTCAACACCAAGCTTTATGAGCCACTGTGAAAGCAACGTATGACGCTCATACATTTTCTCGGCTATCTCCAAGCCCTTGTCTGTCAAACGAATATAACCGTCCTTGTCAACAGTTATATAGCCGTTCTCACGGAGATTTTTCATTGCCACACTTACGCTCGGCTTTGAAAACTCAAGTTCGTTTACTATATCTATGCTTCTTACCTCGCCTTTGCCCTTGCGCTGGCTGAGAATAAGTATCGTTTCGAGATAATTTTCAGCTGATTCTCTTATCTGCATTATAACGTCCCTCCCTAGAACAAGTTTGTCATCAGGTCATTACGACTATTATATCACATTTCAAACCGCATTTCAAGTGCAAGCACGCTTTTTCAGCGATTTTGATAAACTTTACATCAATGAATTGTGTTGATATACAAAGGCACTGCTCACAAAAAGCAGTGCCTTTAAAGCTGTCTGTTATTTACTGTATACCGCACTCCTCATAGTCTTTCCACTTTTCGGCATGCTCCTTATCCTCAAAATATTTGTATACAAAAAGCGCAGTTGACGCAACAACAAGTATCATCGCACCCATTAAAGTCCAGAACGACTTTTTTCTTGAATAGTTTGACATAACAAAACTTCCTTTCTTTCGCAATAGCATACAAAAACTTGCGGCTATCGCTCATAGCTTTGCTATAATTATACTACACAATGCTCTTTCTGTCAATTATTTTCACAGGATTTTCAGATATATTTTTCCGAGTAAAAGTGCAGAAACTCCTCAAGGCAAAGCCCGCCTGCGGCAATGATACGAGCGGCTTCAACGCCCACATAACGATAATGCCACGGTTCAAAATCAATGCCGGTCATCTGCTCTTTAAGGCGAGGATAGCGGAGGATAAAGCCGAAATCTGCGGCATTTGCACAAAGCCACCGTGATTCAGGCGTCTTGTAAAAATCGTCGCTCACATCATTGTCACCCTCTCTGCCGAGATCCACAGCAAGCCCGGTGTTATGTTCGCTTGACCCGGGGAGAGCGAGAGTTCTGCCCACCTTTTCCACAGCCTTTTCATAACTCAGACCGCCCCACATTTCGTGAGATACTTCACGCTCCCAAAGCATCTGCTGATATTCAAAAGAGCGATAGGCGGAAATAATTTTCAGCTTTATGCCGTCAGCTTCCGCCTTTTTGAGCAGAAGCCTGAGCCTGTTTCCTGCCTGAGATTCCATAAACTTGCCGTTCACCTCTGTCAACTCCACACGATCGTAAAATCCCATATCTATGGGATTGAATTTATCCACAAGCATAAGATAATCCATATACTGACCTCCTTGTCCTGATGGGGAAAAATGTTTTAACTTAGTATATGCAGATGTGTGTGGAGAGTATACACGGCGAGGCTAAGTGAGGAGTGAGGAATGAGAAATGAGGAATTAGGAATTAGCATAGCTGACCAAAGTTGTGCACAAGCACCGAGCGTAGCGATTTTGCGGCACAACAAACCTGCCAGAATAATCTGTAGGGGCGAACATCGTTCGCCCGTTCTCAGAACTTGTAAAAATTTCGAAATTGTAGGGGCTTGGCTCAATTTCGGTTTCACCGAAATGCGACAGCCCGATATTTCTCGCCCGTTGAATTGTTGAAAAATATCACACAATGTCACCAAAAAAATAATTTGGCATCAAGGATATGGCAACCACAGCATCGCTCCCCTACACATTTCAAAAAGCGGTGCAAAATTACATCATATCACAAATTGCAGCGTAAAATGCCCGTCACGGCGAGTGACCTATATCCAGCACCCGTCAACTCTGACGACCTGCCCGTGAATGTAATCTGCTCCCTCTCCACTGAGAAAACGCACAACATTCGCCACATCTCTCGGATTGCCTATCCTGCCTGCCGGTATGTCATCAACTATTACACGAACATCTTCCTCTGTCAGCTCGCCGTTCATTTTCGTGTCTATCATTCCGCAGGATACGCAGTTCACCCTTATACCGCTTATGGCAACTTCCCTCGCCAACGCCTTCGTAAATCCTATAAGCCCAGCCTTTGCCGCCGAGTATGCAACCTCGCAGGAAGCTCCCTTTTCGCCCCATACGGAGGTTATATTTATCATATTTCCACTGTGTTCCCTTATCATCTCAGGAAGCACCGCCCTGCTCATACGCATTGCGCCAAGCAGATTCACGTTCATCATCTCGCATAGCTTCTCGTCAGTCATGTCAGTGAAAAGCTCTATATCCGCTGTGCCTGCATTATTCACAAGAAGCGTAACAAAGCCCAAACTGTCCCTGACTTCCGCCACGCATTTATCTATACTGTCCTTGTCACCAATGTCGCAGTAAAAAGCCTCTGCACATAAGCCACGCTCTTTAAGCTCAGATACCAAAGCTTCCGCCGCCGCCCTGCCATTCTTGTAGCATACAGCCACCTGCCAGCCGTCCTCAGCAAGCGCCCTGCATATCTCAGAGCCTATCCCGCCAGAGCCACCTGTTACCAATGCTGTCTTTTTCATAAAAATACCCCCGCAGATCATGATATACTGTAATTATATCACACCTGCGGAGGTTTTTCAACGGCTACTTTTCGTTCTCGTCTACCCATTTTCTCGCCCAGCCTGCATTCTGCTCCTGACGATTGTATACTCTGCCGTTTGGCGCAGTGTAATTGTCCGTCACAACATATTCCTGACCTGCCGAGATAACGTCATGGGGCTTGTATACCTTTGTGCCGTCTGAAGTCTGCGGGAAACGGCTCTTGTCACGCTTTTTCATGGCTATCACTCTCCTTTTTATGTTATTATCCTGCCCGAAGCTTTTGTGATTATCAGATGAAAAATCTGCATAACAGTTGAAAATATCACGATAACGTGGTATAATTATCTTATACTATTTTTATCGGGAGTATTAAAATGGAAAAATACAACAAACAAAAAGCTATACTCACCGCACTGCTGAAATGGGTGGAAACAGAGTTCTTCGGAATTTTCGTATTTCTCTTTTTTATCGCAGTTGCAAAGCCTTTCGGTGCATTGGCAAATATAATTTTCGGTCTTACAGGACTTCTCACAGTGGTCTGCCTTATGGCTGACTTTGGTCTGAAACAAGGAGAGGAAGCCAGAAATAAGGTCACATTCCACGGTGAAAAGGATTGCCCTAACTATGGCTTCACACTTGGTCTTATTGCAAGCATACCATGCTACATAACAATGATACTGCTGATGATATCAAAATTCAGCGGTTCGTTCAATTTCATGCCCGCCTATAAGCTTCTCGACGCCTGCTTCTATCCTCTTATAGATTGGGCTGCCCACTCTGCCGACGTAAAAGATATGTCCCCATTTGTTTTCATCATGACCGCCATATTCCCACTACTCTATCCATTTGCCACATGGATAGGCTTCAAAATATCCTACAAGCAGATAGACGTAAAAGAGCGTGTGGTCTACAAGCACAAATAAAATCAAGCCTGCCGTATCAGTCCGATACGACAGGCTTTTATCTTTTTATCGAAAAAACTCTACACATTAAACTATTTCATTACTGAAAATCTATCTCTATATCTTTTAGCGTCACATAGTTTACTCCATTGCAGTTTTTATCGCTTGCAGTGTTTGCGATAAGCGTTATCTTTGCCGTGCCTTTCACATAGTCGGCACCAATATCCGTCTTATAGTCATACGTGTAGCTCTCTCCGGCTTTGAGCAAAGTGTTCATGGTGTTTCTGTCGCCGCTTTCGCCATAGCTCGTGGAATTGCCCTTACTGTCCTCTGTGGTGATATACTGGTCAGTCGTGAAGTCAAGCACCATGTCTTTGTCCCAGTTGTTTGTGTAGGTAATATGGCTTATGAACTCGCCTCCGCTTACCTCATAGGAGTATTTCGCCGTGAGCCTGCCGTCCTTTGTTGTAAAGGTATTGTCCCCAACGTCCTCAAAATAGTCGATATACCCAATATCAACTTCGTCGGCCATATCAGAATCGTCCTTGGCGACAGAAGTCACTGCTTTCTCACTAGGGTCAACATCGTCAGCGACCTCAGCGTTTTTCTTTTCGTCAGTGTATTCGCAGTTCTCATTGAGCCAGTTTTCAAGCTTTTCTGCCTTTTCACCGCCTATATCAAATTTTAATATATCTCCTGCAAAAAGCTGAACATACAGATCTCCGTTAGCAGTAAAATAAGCCGTACCGTTGACGTCAAGTCTTTCTACATAGAAGCTTATTGTTATTCCGCCCTCAATGTAATATTCATCATCATTTGTTACCGACAAATTAATATCAGGGTCGCTCTCATAAGCGTCTCCCTCATAGACCGCATTGTATGAACCATTATCGTCCTTTAACAGGTCAAGCAGCTTTGAGATGTCGGTATTAGTATACTTTCTGAGCCTGCCCATTCCTGCGTCATTGTAAGCATAGTCCACACGAGCCGTTTTTTCAAGACTTACGTCATTTATTATGTCATCAAGGGTCATATCGGTCTTGCAATCAGGTGAGTATTTCCAATCATCATACCACGCCACAGAGCCGTCATCAAAGACCACCGCCAGATAAACGCTTGGTGACAAGTCCTTTATTGAATAAATATCCGCTTTTGTTGTTTCCTTTTTGTTTGTCTCATAGTTTTCCGTTTCAAGAGTCATGGTGGTGAGCTTGCTGTCAAGAAAAGACTTATCAACATGTCCCATTGAAACATATTCCACATCGTTATATTCAAACGTCTCATATTTTGCATTCATTGCATATTCGTCCCAAGGAACTCTATATGACACTGTTGCTTCCTCGTCTGCCATCTGCTGGTCAGCCGCAGACTTTGCCTTTATATCTTTGTCCGATCTGCCTGCAAACATCATAACACCCGTCGCCGCAGCGATAACACCGCAGGCCGCCACAGCCGCCCACTTTGTCCATATGGTTTTTATCTTTATGCCGCTGCCGCTCTGTCTGCATTCTTCAATGTAATGCTCGTCAGCATTTTCCAAAGCCTTGAAAATATCCTCTCCTGTTGTTTTCATAAAAGAACTCCCTCCTTTTCAAGCAAAGCCTTTAACTTATTTCTGCTTCTGAAAAGGCTCGCCTTAACTGTGTTCAGGTTCATAGCATACTTTTTTGATATCTCTTTTATAGGCGTTGCAAACCAATATCGCTGGAGAAATATATTTCTGTCTCTCTCCTGCAACTCGCCAAGAAATTCGTTTATAAGCCACTCAAGATGTCTGCCGTCGCAAAGACTCTCGGTGGTGTCATTGTCAGGTATGCACTCGTCAAGCTCCTCCAAGACCGCCGCTATCTCACCTTTTCCACGCTTTGCAGTCTTTGACGCACGATATCTGTCAAATGCGATATTTCTTGTTATCCGCCCGAAAAATGCCGACAGCATTCTGGGTTTCTGTGGCGGAATGGAGTTCCATGCCCTGAGCCAAGTTTCGTTCACGCACTCCTCCGTGTCCTCCCTGACTCCAAGAATATTGTAGCCCACAGAATAACAGTATCCGCCGTATTTTATATCCGATTGTGAGATAGCCTGCTGATCTCTGTTTTCATAAAGCTCGATTATCTTGCTGTCCTCCATTTTCCGCCCCCCTATACAATATACTTCATTGAAAGTCCTTTCACCTATAATGACGAGATATCCGCCGAAAGGTTTTATGAAAACGCAAAATAATTATAACATACGATAAAAAATTTTGCAACACAAAAACGACGTCCCACATCACTATGGAAACGCCGTTTATATGAAAGAATGATTTTATGACAACTCGTTAAGAAGATCCATATACAATTCGTTGTAATCTGTTCTGTTATCCTTCAGGAATGCGATAGCCGCACGAGGGTGGCGATTGAGCGCACCTGTGAGCATATAAGGCACGTCATAGCCCCACTGTGAACCCTTTGCCCTCTCCTCAGCAACGTACTTCTCAACGAACTTCAGTGTAGGAGTAAGCTTGTAGTTAGGGTTTCTCAGGAAGCTGAGCATCTGCTCCATGAAGCAGTTTCCTGCACCTCTTCCCATTCCGCTCATTGTGGCGTCAGCAAAGCTTGCGCCTTGAGAAATGCTCTCGATAGTGTTTGCAAAAGCGAGCTGCTGATTGTTGTGCATATGAACGCCCACCTTTTTGCCACTAGCCTCAGCCACCTCGCAATACTGCGCAGTAAGTCTTCTCACCTGCTCAGGGAAAAGTGAGCCGTAGCTGTCAACAAGATAGATAACGTCAACAGGGCTTTTTGCCACAAGGTCAAGAGCCTGTGCGATATCGTCCTCACGGCTTGCAGAAACAGCCATGATGTTGATAGTAGTTTCATAGCCCATGTCGTGGCAGTAGTTTATCATCTCCAGCGCACCAGGCATCTGATGAGTATATGTTGCGATCCTTATCATGTCGATAACGCTCTCACTCTTTGGCAGGATATCTTTCTTGAAATCACATCTGCCAACGTCAGCCATAACAGAAAGTTTCAGAGGGCTGTCATTCTCACCAACGATAGCTCTGATATCCTCCTCATCACAGAACTTCCACTTACCGAACCCATTGACGTCAAAAAGCTCCTTAGAAGCCTTGTAGCCGAACTCCATGTATTCAACGCCTGATTTTATGTTAGTTTTATAGAGTTCTTTTACAAACTCGTCTGAAAATCCAAAATTATTTACAAGTCCTCCGTCACGGATAGTTGCGTCCAGAAGCTTTATATCAGGACGATATGACATAAGGTCACCTTTCTGATTTATTGTCTTTGCCTGATTTGCCATTGTGATTACTTCCTTTCCAAAAGCAGGTACTTATCACGCCTGTATAAAATTTATCACTTTAAAGGTTTTATGCTTTTAAGCTTTTATGTATTAAAGTATAGCACTATTTTTCTTCCCTGTCAATAGCCCCAAAGCCCTTTAAACACATTTTTTACATTTTAATAATATTTCCCTCCACAAAGCCTGAACTTTTGTACATTTCCAACTATCAAAACGATGCAGTATTGTGAAAAGTGCTGAAAAATATCCACGCTCCTTGACAAATCAGACTTATAGTTGTATACTCTAAGTGTACTACAACAGATAATACAGTTAGTACAGCAGAACAAATGAAACGAAACAACAAAATCGAAAGGAGGTATTCAAGGTGATAACGCTTGATCTTACAGGAAGAGCACCTATCTACGAACAGATATGCAGCCAGTTCTCAAGCCTTATATCAAAAGGCGTGCTGAAAGAAAACGATAAGCTGCCAAGCTCAAGAATGTTGGCAAAGGAACTGGGTCTGAATCCAAACACAGTCGCCAAAGCCTACAGCAGACTTGAGCATGACGAGATAATCTATTCTGTGGCAGGAAAAGGCTGCTTTGTGGCAAAGCAGAAAGGCTCTATAGAGAAAAAATTGCTGGAAGAATTTAAGCTCCATGCCGCCGCCGCAATGCAGGCAGGCATAAGCCTTGGATCGCTTACCTCCGTCCTTGAAGAACTGGCGGAGGAACAGAAAGAAAGGAGTGACAAAGAATGATAGAAATAAAAGACCTGTCACTTACATTCAAAAACGCAGACGAAGATCACGAGGCACTGAAAGCCGTCACCCTGGATATCCCCGAGGGCTGCATATACGGCTTTGTAGGCTCGAACGGTGCAGGTAAATCCACCCTACTGCGTGTTATAAGCGGGATCTACCGCCCCGACAGCGGTAGCGTCACCATTGACGAAACAGAGGTCTATGACCGGCCGCAGGCTAAGGAGAACATCTTCTTTGTGAGCGACGAAACGGTGCAGTTTTCAAGACTGACAGTGAATGACCTGAAAAGCTTTTACCAAAGCAGCTACCCGACCTTTGACGACAAGGTGTTCGATGACCTTATTTCAAAGCTTGACCTGCCACGGAAGAAACCGCTGTCCCAGTTTTCAAAGGGCATGAAAAGGCAGGCTATCGTTGCGGCTGCACTTGCCAGCCGAACAAAGTATATCCTCCTTGACGAAGCCTTTGACGGCCTTGACCCTGCCATGCGCAGACTTATCCGCACCATGATAGTTGACGATATTTTCGACCGTGGTGCGACCCTTATCGTGTCCTCCCACAACGTTACCGAAATAGGCGAGCTTTGCGACAAGGCAATGCTCCTACACAAAGGCGAAGTCATTTTCGCCAAGGATATCGACGACGTAAGAGAGGGCTTTGAAAAGGTGCAGATAGCCTTACCTGAGGGCGAGCTTGACCGCTCCGCCATAGAAAACGCAGGCGTCGAAGTACTCAGTTTCAGAAACCTTGGAAGAGTTTCCACCGTGGTGGCAAAGGGCGAAAAAGCGGATATCACCGCAAAGCTTTCCGCTATCTCCCCTGCCGTTCTGGAGCTTGTCCCTCTCACACTTGAAGAGATTTTCATTTACGAAATGGAGGTGCGTGGATATGCTGTCAGTGAAGAATAGAATAATAAAGACCTCACTCCGTGACTTCAGAGTAACCAAACTGCTTTTCATCATCACAAACCTTGTGCTGTTCATAAACTTCATCATGCAGATGTCCATGCGGAAGTTCATCACCTACTACAGTGAGAGCGTGACGAACAGTTACACAGGATATGGTCTTGCCCAGGCAGGCTCTGTGGCGATAGCGTTGTGTGCAGTATTTACAGTTTTTACCCTTTTCCATGAGCTTTACAGCAAGCCACACGCAGACCTTGCGTATTCTCTCCCAGCCAGTGCAAAAGAACGCTTCTTCTCAAAGCTTCTCACCCTGCTGAAACTGCATATCCTGCCGGTCATATTCTGGAACATCATTCAGTTTATCGCCATATTCCTCACAACGGATATCACCTTGTACATGGTAGCAAGATATTCCGCAGTGCTGATGTTCACAGAACTTGCCACGAGCCTTTTCGTGATACTTGCGGTGCTTTTGTGTATGATATGCTGTGGCAGGCTTGCAGAAATGATATACACAGCGGTGATAATAACAGTCTGCGAAGCGGCTCTCCCTGCTTGCATATACTATTCCACAATTAGTCCATTTACAGTTCAGTACCCATACGATATTGAAAATTTCGTTACCTATTGTCCTGCATGGAGCGCCATTTCCGCCAAGCTTATGGAATTTGGCTACTCCACAAAAGTCCTGCTTCTTCTCATTGGAAGCACAATTTTCTCAGCTCTGCTTATCACACTTTTGTATTTCCTCTACAAAAAGCGTGACGGCAAGGACACGGGCAAGCCATTCATATTCAGTGCCTATCGTGAAATTATACTTATCCTAGCCGTAGTCACTGTAACGACTTACGTCCTCTCCGACACAAGCAACCTGATACTTCTTCCTGCACTTCTCTTGGGCTATCTCCTTGTGAGAATACTATCATCAAACAGCAAGCTTACAATAATCCGCTTTGTGAAATGGGTAGGCATTTTCGCAGTGTATATGGTAATCATTTTCGGAGTGAACATTCTGGCATACTTCTGCAATGGCTTTACAGGCAAGATAGATGAAGCAAAGCTTACTGAATACAATCATGTGTGGGCGTTGAACACAACAACAGATGACATAACAGCTTCCTATATTTCAAGCCACCAAAATCCGCAGGACAAAAACACCCTCACAAAAGACGAGACCATGCAGATAATAGATATCTACAACAGCGCCTTTGACAGCCGCAAAAAGAGTATCAGCGACTATATACACCACTTTAAAAGAACACAGAACCAAGTAAATATAGTAAGCATAATAATAAGGACTTACGATACAGACGATATATATAACAACGATGATATCGACTATATCGACTTTGATTTCAACGTATCAAAAGCCGAAGCGGATAAAGTCACCGAGAAACTTAAAGCCCTGAGCTTTATCGCACCTGAACAGATACATGAACAGAAAAGCTACAATTATTAAGCCTGCTTTTTGCACAAAATAACCCCCTCAGAGCCACGCTCCAAGGGGGTTTTATCTTTCTGTTCTCTATTAATCCATGACCGCATTAGCAAGCATAAGCTTGATACGGTTCTCCTGGTTGACCTTTGTCGCACCCGGGTCATAGTCGATTGCAACTATGTTTGCGTCCGGATAAGCCTGCTTGATAGTTCTTGACATACCCTTTGCAACAATATGGTTAGGCAGACAGCCGAATGGCTGAGTGCAGATTATGTTCTTTGTGCCTGTTTCTGCAAGAGCCGCCATTTCAGCAGTGATGAGCCAGCCCTCGCCCATTTTTACGCCCTGACTAATATACTTATCAGCACACTTTCTAAGGTGTTCAAAATCATGAGGCGGCTGGAAAATGCCCTGTTCGTTGATGACCTTTATCTGTTGCTTCTGGAACTTGTAAAGCACGTCATAACCAATGCCGTACATAAGAGTGCGGCTGGTTTTCTTGTCATAAAGCTTCTCGTCATTGATAGCGTCCGACGCACAGTAAAGCACGAAGTCCAACAGTCCCGGCACGTTAGGCTCACAGCCCTCAGACAGCAGGAAATCGTTAAGGTGATTGTTCGCAAGGGGTGAATACTTAACGTATATCTCTCCCACGATACCTACCTTAGGCTTCTTCTCCTTTGTCCTAGGAAGCGCCGCAAAGTCTTTGAGCATAGCATTGTAAATGCTCTTTGTGTGCATATATCTGCTCGGTGTAGCGAACAGCTTTCCAAGCCTGTGCTGCCACCTTGCCAAAAGCTCGTCCGTAGAATTTTTCTCTATCTCGTAAGGCTTGCACTGATTGTACAAAAGCATGAGCATATCACCGTAAAGCACCGCATAAATAAGCTTCATTGCAATGGCAGGGGTGATATCTATGGAAGCGTCCTTTTCAAGTCCGCTGAAATTCAGCGACAGAACAGGCACTTCAGGGAACTGCGTTGACAGCGCCTTTCTTATAAGGTGGATATAGTTTGAAGCACGACAGCCGCCGCCCGTCTGCGACATAAGCAGAGCCGTGTGTTCAAGGTCATACTTGCCGCTTTTGAGAGCGTCCATAAACTGTCCGATAACAAGAAGCGCAGGATAGCAAGCGTCATTATGTGTGTTTTTAAGTCCCTCGTCTATAACGTTTCGTGAGCAGTTTTGCAAAAGCTCCATGTTATAGCCGTATTTTTTGTATATCGCCATGATAAGCTTGAAGTGTATAGGAAGCATATCAGGTATAAGTATAGTGTATTCCTCACGTCTTGACTTGTCAAAATAAGACCTTTTTACTCTGTCCGAGCCTGCGTGTTTTATCTCTTTTTCAGCCATTACATTGCCTCCTTGTCCATTTTCTTTTCAGCATTTGCGCTGGCTTCTTTTTCCTCCAGTGCCGCCGCCAAAGACCTGAGTCTTATCTTAGCCGCACCGAGATTCGTTATCTCGTCTATCTTTAGCTGAGTGTAAAGCTTGCCCTTTTCTTCAAGTATCGCTCTCACCTCGTCTGTTGTAACAGCGTCGATACCACAGCCGAAGGATACCAGCTGAACGAGCTGCATATCATCATTCTCGCATACATACTCTGCCGCTCTGTAAAGCCTTGAATGATAAGTCCACTGATTAAGTACGTCAAGTGCGGGTGTATCCACTTTCATCGCCACGCTGTCCTCAGTGATAACAGCAAAGCCAAGAGAAGCGATAAGCTTGTGTATGCCGTGGTTTATCTCAGGGTCGATGTGGTAAGGTCTGCCTGCCAGAACGATTATTTTCTGACCCTTCGCCCTTGCCTCAGCGATTATCTCCTGCGCCTTAGCCTCGATATCCCTATGGTATCTCACCTGCTCAGAATAAGCCTTGTTAAGCACTCCAAGCACCTGCTTTGCAGTGATGTTATACTTTGAAAGCGCTCTTGCCATTGCCTTTGCAACGTGCTTTTTGATGTTTATGTCAAGATAAGGCATGATGAAATTATCATCATTCAGCTTGTCATTGTTAGCCTTTAGAAGTTCAGGATAATAAGCAACAACAGGACAGTTATAGTGATTGTCCGACTGACCCTCGTCAGCATTGTAGCTCATGCAAGGATAGAATATAAAGTCCACGCCCTTGTCAAGGAGGCTCTCTATATGACCGTGACAAAGCTTTGCAGGATAACATACCGTGTCAGACGGAATAGTTTGCTGACCCTTGTAATATGTATCTCTCGTTGACTCCTCAGACAGCACCACCTCAAAGCCAAGGCTTGTGAGCAGTGTTGAGAAAAACGGCATAAGGTCATAATAAGACAGCGCAAGTGGCAGACCTACCTTTGCAATAGGCTTTGCAGGCTTGTTGTCAGCATAAGAGAGTATCTTGTTATACTTATACTCTATCATGTTTTCCGTTCTGTCAGTTATCTTTATGCCTGCACCCTTTTCACAGCGGTTTCCGGAAGTAAACCTTCTGCCGTCATTAAATCTTATTATAGTAAGGTTACAGTGCGCACCACAGCCACCGCACTGAACGGCTCTTGAATTGTAAGCAAATTCTTCAAGCTGAGCCTTTGTAAGAACGCCTGACTTGCCGTCCCTGCCCTGAGATTTTTCTTTTGCGAAAAGCGCACAGCCGAACGCACCCATAAGTCCCGCAATGGCAGGTCTTATAACGTTTCTGCCAAGTTCCATTTCAAATGACCTGAGCACAGCGTCGTTAAGGAACGTTCCGCCCTGAACGACTATATTCTTGCCAAGCTCGTCAATAGACTTTGCTCTTATTACCTTGTAAACTGCGTTCTTGATGATAGACGAAGAAAGTCCTGCAGAGATATCCTCGACGGAAGCTCCGTCCTTTTGCGCCTGCTTTACAGATGAGTTCATGAACACTGTACATCTTGAGCCCAGTTCCACAGGTGCTTTTGCAAACAGACCGAGCCTTGCAAACTCTGCAATATCATATCCCATTGCACCTGCAAAAGTCTGAATGAACGAGCCACAGCCTGATGAACAAGCCTCGTTGAGCATAATGCTGTCGATAGCGTTGTTTTTTATCTTGAAGCACTTGATATCCTGTCCGCCGATGTCGATGATAAAATCAACGTCAGGGCAGAAATAAGCCGCCGCCTTATAGTGCGCAACAGTTTCAACTATACCATAGTCAACGCCCAGACCTGCCTTTATAAGATCCTCACCGTAGCCTGTTACCGCAGAAGCCTTTATGTTAAGCTCAGGGGTAGCAAGGCTGTAGATCTCCTCAAGCTTTGAAGCGATTATATCCAGCGGCTGACCCTTGTTTGAGCAGTAGTGCTGATAAAGAAGCTTTCCGTCAGGTGTGATAAGCACAAGCTTTGTGGTTGTCGAGCCTGCGTCGATGCCAAGATAAGCGTCGCCCCTGTAAGTTCTGATGTCTTCATATTTAAGGTCAGACTTCTTGTGTCTTTCCACGAAAGCATTATATTCCTCACGGCTTGCAAACAGTGGCTTGCCTACCACGATATTGTCAGTAGCCTTTGCGTTCACTATCTTGTCAAGGGCTTCGTCTATAGTCATTTCCTCAGCAAGAGTGTCAGCATGAAGTGCCGCACCGAAAGCCATATAGCATGAAGAATTTTCAGGAAGTATAGCGTGTTCCTCGTCAAGGTTTAAAGTAGTTCTGAATGCCTTTCTCAGTGCACTGAGATATGTAAGCGGACCCCCAAGGAAAAGCACCTGACCGCCGATCTTTCTGCCCTGCGCCAGACCTGAAACAGTCTGATCCACAACAGCCTGAAAGATAGACGCAGATATGTCCTCTTTTCTTGCGCCCTGATTAAGAAGCGGCTGAATATCAGACTTTGCGAAAACACCACATCTTGAAGCGATAGGATAAGTCTTTTCAGCCTTAAGAGCAAGGTCGTTCATCTCGTCAGGGGTAACGCCCAAAAGTCCTGCCATTTGGTCGATAAAAGCACCTGTGCCACCTGCGCAAGAGCCGTTCATACGCTGTTCAACGCCCCCTGTGAGGAAGATTATCTTAGCGTCCTCACCGCCAAGCTCAACCACAACGTCAGCCTTTGGATACTTCTTGTTTACAGCGATAAAAGCAGAAAAGACCTCCTGCACGAAAGAGATACCGCTTGCCTCAGCGATGCCAAGACCTGCCGAGCCTGTTATGGCTATCCTGAACTTGTCCTCAGGATAAAGCTCTCTGATAGCACGCAGCTGCTCAGCCACCGTTTCCCTTACCTTTGAAAAGTGTCTTTCATATTTGTTATAAATAAACTCGCCCTCGTCAAGAATTACCGTCTTGACCGTGGTCGAACCTACGTCTATGCCTAAATCATAAATCTTGCCCATAGTAAAAACCTCACTGATTCTCGTTTGTACACTCTTAGTTATTATATCACACTTTTTCGCAAATTACAAGCTTTTTATATTAACAAATATGTATGCGTTCAGCTCAAAAGCCATTCAAAAACCAAAACGGGCGAACGTCCGTCACCCCCACTCTGTAGTAAAACATTGCAGAGGAGAACAGTGTTCGCCCGTGTGATATTCATTTTGTATCTATGCTTATTCCTGCTCTAAAAGACAATCAGTAAGATTAAGGTCATAGAGATTGTTGTAGGTAGGCTGCTGAACAGGCTCACCTGCAAGTCTGTAGAACTGCTCTGAGCCGTACTTCTTGATGAAGTTTGTGGTGTGGCAATTTATTTTCAGCTCCTCGATAAACTTCTTCATAACATTGCTGTCAGCGCCATAAGCATTCTCAAGGAAGTCAAAAGCGTATTTCAGACCGTTCATAGACTGCTGTGTAACGTTGTTTGCGCCATGGAGCAGATTGTTGAAGGAGTTCTGCAAAATAACAGTACAGCGGTTTTTGTTATCTCTTCCCTCATTCGTACACTTATCAAGATAAGCTTCCAGATTGTGGAGTATCCAGTGCTGGATCTTCTTGTTAGACGGCGAGATGTTTCTTGCTCTTACCGCCTTGTCAAGGTTCTTGTTGCAGTCCATGATGTGTTCACTGATTATCTGACGGCACGAAAGACCATTGTTTATCTTCACAAGGATATCTTCCATTCTTGGGTGGATAAGTCTTATCATCTTCTCCATTTGGATACAGCTTCTCATTGTGTATGTGATGCCGTCCATAAGCAGATTCATAAGAGCCACAGCTTCCTCAGTGCCTGCCGCTCTTGCGTCAGCAATGTTCTGTGCAGTTATACCGCCCTCGAGGATAGCGTCAACGTCATATTTCTCACGATAGTAGTTGAATCTGTCATAATATTCCGCAAAGCCCTTTGAGAACTCTGGGTTCTGTACATACTGAGCAGCCAGAGCGTGGTCAACAAGGATACCGCTCTCCTCATAAAGCTGCATCATTTCAGAAAGGTCCTCCCAGCCACGGGCAGTAACAAAGCGGTAGTTGTTCTTATCGCTTGCGTCTACCATATAATAATGGTCAGGGTGAAGCTCAAGATATGATATGATAGCTGGGTGAACGCCTGCATAGTAAGCATATTCTTTCCAAACGTCGAAATCAGGCTGACACTCGACCCTCTTAACACGGTCGAGAGTAACGATATCGAACTCAGAAACAGACTTGTTGAACTCAGGCGGGTTACCTGCTGTAACAACTACCCAACCTGCCGGAACCTGATGAAGTCCGAAAACCTTATACTGCAAGAACTGGAGCATTGCAGGAGCAAGGGACTCGGAAACGCAGTTGATCTCATCGAGGAAGAGAATACCCTCTTTGATGCCAGTGGCTTCGATAGTGTCATAAAGAGTAGCCACGATCTCACTCATCGTGTACTCGGATATCTGCACGTCAGCACCGGTGTAGTTTCTATGTACAATAACAGGCAGACCGAGGGCAGACTCTCTTGTGTGGTGGGACATCGAGTAGGTAACAAGGTTTACGCCAGTTTCCTGAGCTATCTGCTCCATAATAGCGGTCTTACCGATACCAGGTGCGCCAAGCAGGAACACAGGTCTCTGATGTTCTATGCTAATTCGGTAATCGCCAAATTCGTCTTTAATGAGATAGGCTTGTATTGCATTAAGTATCTGTTGTTTTGCTTCTTTAATATTCATAATCATTTCTCCTCAGTGCAGTCTGAAGCTGTGAACAAAAAGCACTGCACAATTAAATAATCTTACCATTTTATTATAGACTATCTCCAAATTAAAGTCAATAGTCATCACAAGTTTTGTCAGCTTACACAAACAATTGAAAATATTTTAGTTATTCTGTATCAAAGTCATAAAATTTAACTGTTAAAATATTGATATCAAAACAGAATTTTCAACAGACTTTTAAGTTTTTTCAAACGTTTTCGCCCATACCCCAGCAGACCTCATAACCTCACTGCTCACTTGGTTTTGACATCTCCCAAACAATGTGCTATAATAATAAGGTATAAAATTTATCCCTCGGAGGTCTGATCTATGCTTTATGAAATAAAAAATGATAAACTCTCTATCTCAGCCGACACTTTCGGTGCTGAGCTTCACTCTATCAAACTGGACGGCAAAGAATATCTCTGGCAATGCGGTGACGCTTGGAAACGCTACGCTCCTATCCTCTTCCCGTTCATATGCTCCCCTAAAGACCGCACCTACAAGGCTGGCGGTCAGGAATATCACATGGCTGCAAACCATGGTTTCGCTCGTGACAGCGAATTTGCTTTCTCAGGCAGCACAAAAAATTCCCTGAGCTTTATCCTCAAAGACAATGACGTTACCCTTGCTCAATACCCATATCACTTTGAGCTTGAAGTCACCTACTCCATAAAAGGTTCAAAAGTCACCGTCACAAACACAGTAAAAAACACTGATGAAAAGGCTATGTACTTCTATCTCGGCGGTCACCCTGCTTTTATCTGCGATATCCAAGGTGGCAAATGCACAGTTGAGTACGAGAAAAACGAGCATATCGTTCAGCCTATCCCAAACGGCGAGAGGACTATTCTTGACGGTGAAAAGACTATCACTCTCACAAGAGAGCTTTTCGACTATGACGTTATCATGAAAGACCACCCTGCTTCAAAGGCTGTCACCCTGAAAACGTCTGACGGCGGTTTCGTAAAGCTTTCATTCCCACACTCTGACTGCATTGCCGTATGGACTTCCACAGGCAACCCTGACGCTCAGTTTATCTGCCTTGAGCCTTGGACTAGCGTGCCTGTTTACGAGGACGACGCTTTTGAGGATATCGAAAACAAGCCTCACGCTATCAAGCTTGCACCTGAAGCTGTTTACACCTACAGCTACACTGTGGAGGTAGGCTGATGAGAGCGGTAATACAGAGGGTCACAAGTGCAAAAGTTGAGGTCGAGGGCAAGGTTACAGGCGAGATAGGAAAGGGCTTTCTGATACTTTTCGGAGTAGGTCAGGAGGACACTGAGGCTGACTGCGACAAGCTTGCAGACAAAATATCAAAGCTTCGCATTTTCGCTGACGAGAACGACAAGACAAATCTTTCTATAAACGATGTTGGCGGAGATATTCTTTGCGTTTCACAGTTCACCCTTTATGCAGATTGTCACCACGGCAACCGCCCGTCATTTATCTATGCAGGCAAGCCTGACGAGGCCAACAGACTTTATGAATACTTCTGCAAGGTCTGTGGCGAGAAAATTTCAGGCAAGGTAGAAAAGGGCGTTTTCGGTGCAGACATGAAAGTTTCACTGCTCAATGACGGTCCTTTTACTATCATTCTTGAATGCAGAAACGGAGAGATAATCCCATGAATATACAAATATTCGGCAAGTCAAAATCCTTTGACACAAAAAAGGCCGAGCGTTATTTCAAAGAGCGTGGAATAAAGTTCCAATCTGTTGACCTGCCTACAAAGGGGCTTAGCAAGGGCGAGCTTAACTCAGTGCTTGCGGCTGTTGGCGATATTGACAAGCTTATCGACCCAAAGGCAAAGGGAGAGCAGGCAATGCTCATAAAATATCTTGGAAGCACCGAGGAAAAGATAGAAAAGCTTCTTGACTATCCCGAGCTTTTTGCCGCACCTATCGTAAGAAACGGCAAGAAAGCTACAGTAGGCTTCTGCCCCGAGGTGTGGAAAAGCTGGGAATAGCCCTAGATGAAAATACTGTGAAAATTGCCGATATTCGTTGAAAGAAGCTTGAAAGTGTGGTATAATACCATATGGAAAAGTATTTTCAGAAAGAGATGTTTTAAATGGTAATTGATTTTCACGTTCATGCCTTTAATCCAAAGGTAGCGGAAAAGGCTGTTGAAAAGCTTCAGGCTTGCAGTGGAATAACTCCTTTCACAAGAGGCACTGCAGAGGAAACCATACAGCGTTTTGACGAATGGGGCATTGACAAGGGCGTGCTGTTATCAGTGGCAACAAAACCTACTCAGCAGAGAGTTATAAACGATTGGTGCGCTGAACAGGACGGCGGAAGATTTATAAGCTTCGGTGGAATACACCCTGACGCTGAGGACTATGAGCAGGAGATAGCCCACATAAAGGAGCTTGGACTTCACGGCATAAAGCTTCACCCTGATTATCAGGGCTTTATGATAGATGATGAGCGCATGGACAAGATATATGACGCCATTGAAAGAGCTGACCTGCCTGTTATATTCCATTCGGGCTATGACTGCGTTTCCCCTGACCTTATCCACTCCACACCTGAGAGGGCGCTGAAAATGATAAAAAAGCACCCTAAGCTTAAAGTCATTCTGGCTCACCTTGGTGCAAACATGATGTGGGAGCAGGTGCGTGACGTTTTGGCAGGAGTTGACGGTGAAGTTTATTTTGACACCGCTTTCACAAGTATGTGTCCTGACGAACTTATGCAGGCTATCGTTGAAAAGCATGGGGCTGACAGGATACTTTTTGCAAGCGACTGCCCTTGGGACAGTTCCTACCTTATAAAAGAAAAGATACTGCGTTTGAACATTTCCGAGGATAACAAAGATAAAATTCTCGGTGGCAACGCAGAAAGACTTCTTGGCTTAAAATAAAATTGTGTAAATTCTGAAAAGAGGATATAAAAAATGAGATCAAAACTGCTTGCGGCTGTGCTGGCTTGTTCTGCGGTTTTCGGGCTTGCTTCATGTGGGGCAATGCTTCCAGAAAGCTCCTCCGAAACGGAGACCACCACGGGTACTGCCGCCCAGAGAGTTATAGAGACCACAAAGACCGCAACAATGGGCGACGATTATGATGAGGACGATGAGGATTACGAGGGCTACACCACCACTTCTGTGACGGCAGGCACACTTGAAAACCCTGACGTGAGCATTGACGAAGGCTACGACCCTGACATAATCGCAACGGCAACAAAGAGGACGACCACCACCACAACCACAACATCTGCCGAAACAAAGGCGACTAAAAAAACCACCACCACAAAGTTCAAAAAGGACGCACTTTTCCCTTTGGGTGATGATGTGAAATACCCTGATTCTATCCCATTTCTTGTAAAGTCAGACACCTCTTACCTTAATCTCAGATACGGTCCGTCAAAGAAATATGACGTGATAGAAAAGATACCTGACGGAAAGACCATAAACGGCTACGGCGAGAGAACAGACGGTGACGGAAACATATGGGTATATGTAAAATATAACAATAAAAGCGGCTGGGTAATGAAAGAGCTTCTCAGCGGCACTGAATAAACGGAGGACAAATAATGGACAGCTTCAAGGAACAGATAGTTCGCAAGATTCCCACAAAGAACGATAAGATACAGAAAATTTTCATCATGATAGCAAGCGTGGCACTTGCCGCACTGTGCTTTATCTTCCCTTTCGGCACGCAGTTTTCTGTAATAGGCATTTTTCTTGCCGCCGCCGCACTTTATGGCGGTTATTATCTTACAACAAAACTCGATGTGGAGTATGAATACATTTTCACAAACGGAGAAATAGACGTTGACAAGATAACGGCTCAGCGTTCAAGAAAACGCCTTATCACATTCCGTTGCGGCAGTGCGACAGATTTCGGCATTGCTGACGAGAATTTCTCTGTACCTGAGGGCGCAACACAGGTCCTTGCCTGCGCTTGTGACGATAGCCTTACAGACTACTACATAACATTCAACCACAAAAATCTCGGGCTTACAACTGTTATTTTCACACCAGATGACGATATGCTGGCACTTATGAAGCCTGCGCTTCCGAGAACACTGAGGAAATAAAAATGAAAATATTTGTCGGAACTGATCTTATTGAGATCGAACGCATAAAAAAAAGCTGTCAGAGCCGACGTTTCTGTGAAAGGGTTTACTCCGAAAAGGAGCTGACCCTTTTTTCACAGAAGAAAAACCCATACGAATCCATGGCGGCGAATTGGGCGGCTAAGGAAAGCTTCGCAAAGGCTTTAGGCACTGGGGTCGAGGGCTTCGCCTTAAACGAGGTGTCCTGCTTGCGTGACGAGCTTGGCTGTCCTTATCTGGAGCTTACAGGGAATGCGCTTTTGGCGGCTGAAAATAGGGGGCTGACCTTTGCGGTGTCACTTTCCCACATCAAGGATATCGCTTCGGCAGTGGTGATAGCTTATGAAAAGGAGGATAAAAATGGATAGGATATTAACAGTGGAGCAAATGACATTTTGCGAGCATGAGGCTGAAAAATATGGCGTGAGCCTTGCTCAGCTCATGGACAATGCGGCGGCACAGCTTTCGGAGGTCATTGCAAGCAACTCGTCTTCGTCCTCAAAGATAGTGCTTCTTATTGGCAAGGGAAACAATGGCGGTGACGGACTTGTGGCGGCAAATTTGCTTGCGGAACAAGGCCTCAAGCCTGCGGTGGTCCTATGCTGTGGTGAGCCTGACACTGACCTCTCCTCGGCAGCGTATGCTAGGCTCGATAAGAGCGTAGAGGTGCTGAAAGCTGAAAATGCGCTGGATTTTATCGAGGGTGCAGACGTGCTTGTGGACTGCATTTTCGGAACGGGTTTTCACGGAAGCCTGCGTGAAAATATCCTGCCAGTGTTCAGAGCTTGTGAAAAATGTGAAGGCATGAAGATAGCCTGCGACCTGCCGTCGGGAGTCAATGCACGGAATGGTCAGGCTGACAAGCTATCGTTCATGGCTGACGTGACAGTGACCTTTCATCGTGGCAAGCTGGGTCTTTATTTACAGCCTGCGGTGGACGTTTGCGGTGAAATTCTGGTAAAAGATATCGGTATTGACGAGCGTTGCGAGAATACCCTATACCCTGTTATAACGCCTTTTGACGTGGTAAAAGCAAGGGCGGCACTGCCTTTTAGACCTGCTGACGGACACAAGGGCACGTTCGGCAAGGTGGTGAGCGTGGCAGGCTCGGAGAGCTATATAGGTGCGGCAGGACTTTCAGCAATGGCGGCAATGCGAACAGGCGTGGGACTTTTTGAGCTTTGCACTGCAAAAAGCGTAGTCAACTCCCTGTCGGCTGGTATGTATGAATGTACATACTCGGCAATGAAAACCGACAAGGACGGCTTTATGGTGGCTGAAAATGCGGAGACGATACTGAAAAAGTGCGAAAAGGCAAGCTGTTTGCTGATAGGCTGTGGGCTTGGTCACACGGCTCAGACAGAGAAGCTTGTGGCGGAGCTTATTGAAAATGCGGAGATACCCATAGTTTTGGACGCTGACGGAATAAATTCACTTTGTCCGAATATAGATGTACTGTTGAAGAAGAAAAGTACAGTTATCCTCACCCCTCACCCTGCGGAGCTTGCAAGGCTTTGTGGCGTGACGGTAGGCGAGGTCATGTCGGACAGACTTGGGTTTGCATATCGGCTGTCAGAAAAATATGGTGTGACAGTGCTTGCGAAGTCGGCTGACACCTTTGCTGTGGACGGTGGAAAGGTTTATCTTTGCACCGAAGGCACAACTGCGCTTGCAAAGGGTGGCTCAGGGGATATGCTTGCAGGCATTGTTTCCTCCTATGTAGCTCAGGGGTGCGACGCTCTCGATGCAGCCGCACTTGGGTCGTTCACACTTGGCTCGACGGCTCTACTTGCAGGATACAAAAGATCTGAGCGTGGAATCATTGCAAGAGATGTTATTGACGCTTTGCCACGATTTTTGTATGACCTTGAAAACGCCGACTAGGCTGTACTAAAAACAAAGACCTTCTTCTTATGAAGAGGGTCTTTTTTAATGGAGGGCAAAATGAAAAGAACAAAGGCATTTTTTCTCACGATTTTGGCGGTAATGGGCTTATGCTCATGCGGTAAAAGCACCGAAGTCAAACCCGTAAAGCTGGCAGAGGATTACAAGACCCCGGCTGAGTTCACCATTGACGGCACGGAATACGTCGCAAGCTTCACCCGTGAGGGTGCAGATATGTGGGAGTGTGAGATAACCGCGCCAGAAACTGTCAGCGGTATGGCGATAACCTGCTCAGGAGAAAGCGCACGACTTGAATACAAGGGTTTGACCTACGAAACTGACCGAGGGAACATACCCGAAAGCTCCGCTGTCACAATGACTGCCGCTGTGCTTGACAAGCTTATTTCGCAGAAAGGCGTGACGTATCTCAAAAATGACAAGGGAGATATCACCGCCACGGGACAGATAAAAGGGCAGGATTTTTCGGCTAAAATCAAAGGCGGAAAGGTAAAAAGCTTGGAGATATCAGGGGAGATAAGCGTAAAATTCACATAAAAAAAGGTGCAGAGAAAATCTGCACCTTTCTTATGTATGGAAATGAATTATTTACCAAACTTTGCACAAGCGATAACGTTACCGTCCTCGTCCTCAAATCTGAGGTCAGCAATGTAGAAATCAGCCTGGTTTGGAATGCCCCATCTCATAAGTGAAACATACTGTGGTTCAGTTGAGTTTACAAATGTAGCGCCGTCCTTGATACCAGGTCTCATTGTAAGCTCATAGGAACCCCACTCAGAAGTCCACTCAGCCTCGCCGAAGTCATAGAGGTCGTTCCAACTGTTTTCACCTTCACCTGTTGTAGGCTGTGTAACGAATGCACCCATGAAGTTACCAGGAACGAGTGATTTTGTGCCGTCGTCACCAGTGAACTCGCCAACTGCCTTTGTAACTACGTCAGCCTTGATAGTGAAGATCTTCTCAAGATCAGCTTCCTGACCCTCGAAGAGCTTCTCCATGTGGAATCTAATCTTAGGGATCTTGTAGTTGCCATTATCCTGATCGAGAGTCTCGACCTTGATCATTGGAATACCTGCAAGCTCCTCAACAGAGATATTTACATGAGACTCATCGTTCTCGTAATCCTTCTCAGCGAAAGGTTCAACGATAGAAGCAACGTCCATATCCTTCTTGAAATATACAGAAGCCTCCTCATAGTTCTTCAGAGTAGCTGGCATTTCGGAAATATCCTTTGCAGCCTCACCCTCAGACTCTGTGCCGGAAGCGGCTGTTGAATCAGCTGTTGACTCAGGAGCGGCTGTTGTTGTAGTAGCCTCTGTTGTTGTAGCAGCTGTAGTTGTTGTTGTAGTAGTTTTTGCCTCAGCCTTTGATGAAGAATCATCAGAGCTGCCGCAAGAAGCGAACATAGCACTTGTAAGTGTAAGTGCAAGAGCGCAAGCTAAAAACTTTTTCATTTTAATAACCTCCGTTTAATTGTCATGCTATACACATAGCCTGACCTATATTTACTTTTGTATTATAACACAGTTGTCACATATTTTCAATATACTATTTGCACAATTTAAGCACATGATTTCATATGTTTTGCACAGAAATCGTTTACAAAATAGTGCAGATTACACAAACGAACAAAAAAACAGAGCTTCCCGAATGACAGAAAGCTCCGTATAAATTCACTTATTCAAGTGTGTTATCTGTGAGAGATTACTTTCTCTTAGAAATAACGATAGCTGCACCAGCAAGTGCTACGCCAGCGAGTGCAAGACCAGCTGTTGCGCCTGTAGCTGCTACGTTGTCAGAAGCTGCTGCTGAAGAAGTAGCTGTTGTTGTTGTGCCAGACTTTGAAGATGTAGCTGCTGTTGAAGTAGCTGCTGCAGAAGACTTGTCGTCCTTCTTAGACTCGTCCTTCTTAGACTCTGTGCCTGAAGCTGTTGAATCAGTCTTAGAGCTTGACTCCTCAGCTACTGGCTTCTTCTGAACTTCCTTCTTGTCCTTGTTAGAACCAGCCTCGTAGATAGCGTTACCGTCAGCACCGAGAACCTTCACACCTACAACGTCGATGCCCTTAAGGTCTGCTGCCCAGTTGTTGATACCAACTGCTGCATAACCCTTTTCCTCATCGTCAACTGCGTCAAAGAGAGGTGTCTCGCTCTTGTATTCAAGAACGTATGTGCCTTCCTCGTCTGTTGTGTAGCAGAGTGTGTCCTTTGGCTTATCATCTTCAACCCAAGAGCCGCCAGCCCAATCCTTAGCGTTCCAGCCGTTCTTTGTGTCGTTGAAGTTGATGGATCCGCCGCCGCCGATCGTGTTCCAGTCGTTGTTGTCAACCTTGATAGTGAAAGATGCACCGTAAACAGCTGTGATATCAGAGATACCGTCCTTAACTACGTTGCCCTCAGACTCATCGCCTCTGAAGAATACAGAAAAAAGGTCATCCTGAGGCTGTCTGCCGATTGCAAGAAGGTCATCGCTTACGTTGAGCTTTGTGCCTGCTGCAGATGCTGGGATCATTGCCATAGAAGCTACGATAGCTGCTGCTGACATACCAGCGAGAATCTTAGAAATTTTCATCGTTAATCTCCTCCATATGAATATAGTTTTATGAATTGTCATTCAATTCTAGTCTTATTATAGCAGACTTTCTCCCTAAAATCAAGGGGTTTTCACTTTTTTTATTCCAAAAAGTGTTGAAATTTCTAACAATATTGTCATACTTCTTTTGTGCATTAATCACAGAAAACGTTATCATCTCTTGCATTTTACAACATTTCCCGTCCTATCTGTCATTGAATCTCTGCAAGAACTGCTTTGTTCTTTCGTTCTGGGTCTGACCGAAAACTTCCTCCGGAGTACCCTCCTCCACGATATAGCCGTCGTCCATAAAGATAACATGATTTGCCACATCACGGGCGAATGCCATTTCATGGGTGACGATGACCATGGTCATTTTCTCTTTGGCAAGCTCTTTTATTACCTTTAAAATCTCCCCTGTAAGCTCAGGGTCAAGTGCGGAGGTCGGCTCATCAAAGAAAAGTATCTGCGGTTTCAAAGCCAATGCTCTTGCGATAGATACACGCTGCTGCTGACCGCCTGAAAGCTCGCAGGGATAAGACTTACCTTTAGTTTCGAGTCCCATTTTCTTTAAAAGCTCCTCACAGTTGGCTTTTGCCTCCGCTTTTGGCTGTTTAATGACATGGAGAGGGGCTTCCATTATATTCTGATTTACAGAAAAGTGCGGAAAAAGGTTGAAATTCTGGAACACAAGACCTATTTTCAGGCGGATATCCCTGAGGGTCTTAGAGGGTGCATACACCGCCTTGCCATTTTCTGTATGGAACATATTCACGTCGTCAACGTTTATCTCTCCGCCGTCTGCTTTTTCAAGCTGGTTTATACAGCGCAGAAGCGTTGATTTACCGCTTCCTGACGGACCTATTATTGCGACTACCTCGCCCACCTCAACGTTAAAAGAAATATCTTTGAGCACCCTAAGGCTGTCAAAGCTTTTAGAAATATTTTTCACTTCAAGAATAGCCATATGAGTTCTCCTTATTTATAATAGTCGAATTTCTTTTCGATAACGGCAAATGCCACCGTCACGATAGCGTTGAGTACGAAATAGAATGCGCCTGCGATAAAAAGCGGTGTTATTGAGCTATACAGATTCATTTGCTGTTTTGCCTTCATTGTTATCTCAGCGAATGCGATAACGTTTGCGAGAGAGGTATCCTTTACAAGGACGATGACCTCATTCGATGTGGCAGGGATAACACGCTTTGTGACCTGCGGCAGGATTATTCTAAAAAATGTCTGCATTTTCGTCATGCCGAGCATTGAAGCCGCTTCGTACTGTCCCTTTGGGATAGCCTCGATACCGCCTCTGAATATCTCTGCGAAATACGCCGCATAGTTAAGGACAAATGCCGTAACAAGGGCGATAAACATATAATTCTCGTTGTTTTTTATATTGGTAAGCACGTCATATACGCCGCCTGTTTTGCCCTGCTTTGCAGCACTTGCGATAATAAGCGGTACTGCATAGTAGATAGCGATTATCTGAAGCATGAGCGGTGTGCCACGCATGACAAGTATATAGAGATTTGTCAGCCACGAGATAGGCTTGAAGCGGCATTTTTTCAGCATTGTCACAAGCACTCCCACAGGTATTGAAAGCACGATGGTCCATGCGAAAAGCTTCAGTGTATTAGGCAGGAACTCCAGCAGGATCTCCGTGACCTTTTTTACTTCCTCAAAAGTCATAAATATTCATTCCTTAACAAAATATTACGATAACACGTCACCGTATCAGCGTATTAATACATTATACTACATATTTTGCGACTTGTCAAACAATTTAGTGAGGAATGAGGTTGAATGAGGAATTAGGAATGAGGAATGAGGAGTGAGGAGTGAGGAGTGAGGAGTGAGGAGTGAGGAATGAAGGTATCGCCTGCGGCGATGATTTTTTTATTGCGAACTGCGTTCGCACAATTAACTCACCAACGTTCTTATTAACTTACCTCTTGGAGTATCTCAAACCACAGCTATGCTAATTCCTCATTCCTCATTCCTAATTCCTCATTTGTCATTCCTCACTCCTCACTCCTCACTTTAAATCAGTTCTCTTCGTTTTTCAAGGCAAGCACAGAATCACGGACTTTCGCCATAAGCTCTTCGGGGGTTTCGCCATTAGGATAAATAGGCTCGCCGTAAACGACTTTTACTTTATATTTGCTAAGACGCTTCCAGTTGAAAAGCCTTGGGAGCTTTCTGTATGGCGGGAATATCTCGTGTCCGCCTTTGATGTAGGCTGGTACTATAGGTACATTGGCTTCGATAGCAAGGACGGCTGCACCGCTTTTGAACTTGCCCATTTCACCAGTTTTGCTTCTTGTACCCTCCGGGTGAACTAGCACACCCCATTTCTGACCAAGCTTTTTACGCAGAGCCGCCATGGTTTCGTCTACTCTTCCGCCTCTGTCAACAGGCACCATACCGCCTATTCTTACTATAAGTCGGCTGGCTAAACTGCCGTTGAAAAGCTCTTTTTTCGCCATACAGCAGAATTTTGCAAAACGCTCGTATCTGAAATTCAGAGTGAGGAAGATAAAATCAAAATTTGAAACGTGGTTGGCACAGATTATATAACCGTCCTTATCAGGTAGATTTTCCTCATTCGTGACCTTGACTTCGTAGAACGCTGTCACAAGATTTCTGTAAAAGCGGTAAATACGATAGTCTATCTTTTTCTTGTCCAGAGGATAGAGCATTGATCTCACTGTTTGCGGCTTTATGCGGTTTGGGTTTTGAACGAGAGCGATAAGCTTGCCCACTGTCATGTTCTTATCCATACAGCCGTCAACACGCACACCACTGAACTCCTCTATCTCCAATGCAAGCTCGATAGCTGAGAGGGAGTCTATGGTGAACTCCTGCAAAAATTTTGTACTGAGCTTGACTTCATTCGGCTGAACGTGTGCTATTTTTGCCACGGCGTTTCTCACCATTGACGGGATATCCGACGGGTCGATACTATTTTTCGCCTGCTTTGTAAGGCTGTCAAGGTTATCCTCCATGACCATTTTCTTCAGCAGATAACGCTTTGGCTTGCCGATAGCTGTTCTTGGTATAGAATCCACAAAATGTATGCCGCTTAGCTTCATTGCCTGACCTGCGGAGGAGCTTATCTCTTTTAGCTTTTCTTCCGTCTGCTCACGCTTATCCTCAGCACAGACCACAAAGGCGTGCACCTCGTCATAGCTTCCCTCTTTCGCAGGCACTCCACAGACCACAAGCTCGTCAACGCTCTCGATGCCCCTATAGACCTGTTCGATATCGTCAGGGGCGGCTTTTTTGCCTGTGGATAGGACGATGTTTTCTTTACATCTGCCGAGAATGACGATATTTTTATGCTTATCGAATTTTGCAAGGTCGCCTGACTTGAACCAGCCGTCAGGATTGAAAGCTTCATCTGTGGACTTTTTGTCGCCATAGTAGCCTATCATCATATAAGGTGACTTTATGAGAAGCTCACCACTGCGGTCTATCTTCACTTTGATATCGGGGTACGGCTTGCCGCAGGTGTCAGCATAGACGTGCTTGCCATATGTGCCGATAGTTGGTATGCTCGTTTCGGTCGCACCGTAGTTGTTCACAATATTAAAGCCTGTGCCGTAGAAGAAATCAAATGTATCCTTTGACATTGGCGAGCCTGCGGAGCAGAGAAATCTAAGCTCACCGCCCAAGGCTTTGTGTATCTTTGCAAAGATCTTTTTGCCGCTGTTTATGCCGTAGATCTTACGCTGATGAAGCGCAACAGGAAACATTTTCTTGAAAAGTGCTGAAGATACTTTGCTTGCGTTGATCTGCTGCATTATCTGGGTTTTCAAAAGCTCATAGACCTTTGGCACGCCCGGGAAAACTGTCGGCTTGAAGTTTTGGAAGCCTGCGGAAAGACCCTTTGCGGAGAGGGACTCTATAAAGCACACTGTTCCACCTGTGAGGAGAGGGGCTAAGACCTGTGCGAAAAGCCCGTAGATATGGCTGTTTGGCAGGATTCCGAGATAGCGTTCGTTATCGGTTATTCCGTTGCACTGGCAGACCATTTTGCAGGAATTTATCTGAGAATCGTGGGTGTGCATGATGCCTGAGGCTGTCCTTGTCGTACCGCTGGAGAAGATTATCACTGCGATATCAGGGTCGCCTACTTCACCTTGGCGGAGTATATTTTCCCCTGAACCGTCAAGTCTGTCAAGCTGGTTTTGGATATCGAGAACAGGTATATTTTTCACGCTTGTAAGCTTCTTTGCCGCCTTTTGAGAAGCCACAACGCACACAGGCTGTGACTTTTTCACCAGTGCGACAAGCTCTGCCGCAGGAAGCGAATAATCCAAAAGGACGGCTGTGGCGTTTAGCTTTGCACAGGCGAGAAATGTGATATTCCACTCAGGTCTGCCCTCAGAGGCGATACAGACCCTATCCCCTGCCACAACGCCCATGGCTTTAAGGCGGCTGCAAAAAACATCTGCCTGCTGCAAAGTCTGTCCGAATGTATATTCCTTTGTTTCACCCTCGTCATTCATCATCACGAGAGCGGTCTTGCTATAGCGGTTTATTGCCGTTTTTCTAAATTCGTTATAAATGTTCATGGCAGTTTCCTTTCCGCACCTCAGACTTTCTGAGAGTTGCCCTTCATTGTATGTTCAAGTGCCTCGACAGCTTTTTCGGAGCTGTCAAGGAGGTTTTTGAGATTTTCCTCACCCAGTGCGTCAACGAACACGCTGAAATATTTTTCAAGACGCTGCTGCTTTTCTTCAATGGATTTTTCACCTTTTGGGAGGAGTTTCACCTGCACACGGCGTTTATCCTCAGGGTCACGCACAAGGCTAACAAAGCCTTTTTTCTCCATTGTGCTGAGCACTGACGTTGCTCGCTGACGTGATATCATAAGGTCACGGCTTATGTCTGAGGGGTAGACTATGCCCTCGGCTGTGCTAAGATAGACTATCACTTTGCTTTCGCCCTGAAAAAGCTCTGCAAGGTCGTCCATATATCCTGTTTCAAAAAATCGTCTGAAAACTTCTCCAAAACGCTGGGCTGTTTTATCGTTCATTGTTATTCCTCCAAATGTCAAGGCAGTTGATTGTCAACACTGTTGATTATACACCCTGTTGATGAATTTGTCAAGTGCTATGGGCGGTATGGTACAAATGCCCTTGACAAAATGTCTATATCATACTATAATAATATGGTATAAATCTTTCGGCAAATGCCGAAACACCGAAAGGAGGATATGCTTTTCAAAGGTCGAAAGGCATGATCTGGATATGATTAAGGACGTACAGGAAAAAATTCTTCAGTTAAAGAAAGAAAACGATATTTGTATACTTGCGCACAGCTATCAGGCTAAGGAGATAGTGGAGATAGCCGATATTACGGGTGATTCATACAAGCTAAGCGTTGAGGCGCAGAAGGTCTCAAACAAAAACATACTTATGTGCGGAGTGCATTTTATGGCTGAGGCGGCAAAAATGCTCAACCCTGACAAGAACGTATATCTTGCAAATCCATCGGCAGGCTGTCCAATGGCAGAGCAAATGGAACCTGAGATGATAGAAATGATAAAGGCGCAGGAGCCTGACAGAAAGGTAGTATGCTACATAAACACCACAGCCGCACTCAAGAGGGTTTGCGACGTTTGCGTTACTTCCTCGTCTGCGGTGAAGATAGTAAAGAACATGGACGCTGACAAGATACTGTTCATTCCTGACTGCAATCTTGGTGCATTCGTAAAAAAAGCCTGTCCTGAAAAGGATATAAAGCTTTTGCAGGGCGGATGTCCTGTTCATGCGTCGGTAACAAAGGCTGACATGATAGCGGCTAAGACGGCTCACCCTGATGCACTGGTGCTTTGTCACCCTGAGTGTATCCCTGCTGTAAGTGAAATGGCGGATTATGTTGGTTCGACTTCTGGCATAATGAATTTTGCGGCTGAGTCTGATGCAAAGGAGTTCATCATAGGCACTGAAATATCTATTGCTGAGCATTTGCAGTACAGATTCCCTGAGAAGGAGTTTTACATACTCTCAAAGAAGATACTTTGTCCTAACATGAAGCTCACCACTCTTATGGACGTTTACAAGACCTGCGAGGGCATCGGCAACGGCGGCGGTTTTGAGATAGAAATGACAGACGAGGAGATAACCTCTGCAAGAAAATGTATCGACGAAATGATACGTCTTGGGGGCTGATATAATGGATAATTACACCATAAAGATCGCAAAAGGGCTTGCAAACAACGCAGACGCCAGGCTCATAAGACAGCAGGTATTCGTTGAGGAGCAGGGCTTTGTGAACGAATTTGACGATATCGACCATGAGGCTTATCATGCTGTTATCTACACAGGAGGATATCCCATTGCAACAGGCAGGCTGTTTGACGAAAATGGCGAAGCGCACATTGGACGTATCTGCGTGAGAAAGGCATATCGTGGCAGAGATCTTGGCAGAATGATAGTGGAAGCCCTTGAAAAGCAGGCTGAAAAAGTGGGCTACAAGGAAGTCGGCTTATCGGCGCAAACGAGAGTACAGCAGTTTTACGAGAAGCTTGGCTACACGGCATATGGTGATGTTTACAAGGACGAATACTGTCCGCACATTGCAATGAAAAAGACCCTTTCAGGGGAATAGATATGAAAGCGTTTAATGAACAAAACAGTTTGTGATTGAAACGAACGAGAGTGGCGGGACGTCGAGGGCGCCGTCCCCTACACAAAAAAATTGCGCCGCTCCCCTACATAAATGTATTGATAAAAAACGATAATAATATAAATTTTTGTAGGGGCGAACAGCGTTCGCCCGTTTACCGCAAGATTGCCCACCGCTCGCAAGATATCAATTCGCCCCACAAAAATTGCACATAATTTGCGCACAAAAAAAGGACGGAAGCGATTCCGTCCTTGATTTTTTTAGCTATTTACTGTTTCCTTGATAGCGTCGATTATTTCAGGGAAATACCAGCCACCCTCGGATCTGTTGAGAAGTCCGAAGTTCTCACCGTTTCCTATTCTTGTGCCGTTATCCCACCAACAGCATGGTACGCCGTACTGCTTTGCGGTGCTGAGATAATCCTTTACACACTGAACTCTCGCTTCTGTATTAACCTTATTTACAGAGCCGAACTCACCGATTATTACAGGTATTCCCTTGCTGAGGAACACTTCATTGATATCGGTAAAGAGTGTTGTGATAGAAGAGTCGATACTTGTATACTGGTCTGTGCCTGCGGTATCAAGTGCAAATGAATATGGCAGATAAGCGTGGATAGAAACTATTATCTTATCGTCGCCCTGCGGAACTTCCAAAGCCTCCATATTCTGCTTTGTTGATGATGCGGCATATGGTGTTACCATTATACATCTGTTAGGGTTGTTTCCGCCAGAAGCACGGACAGTTTCAACAAACGCCTTTGCGTACTGATTTACAACCTCTCTTGACTCAGCGTCGCCTATCCACTCGTTGCCCTCGCCTCTAAGTCTAGGCTCGTTCACGCCCTCGAAAATGAGGTGTTCGTCATAGCCCTGGAATCTGTCGCATATCTGCTTCCAGAGGGCTTTGAGCTGCTCGACATCTTTATCGGCACGGTCTTTCTTAGGCATATACCACTCCTCGTGGTGGGTGTTGAGGATAACGAACATTCCGTTGTCGATACCGTAATCGACAATTTCCTGAACTCTGTTCATCCATGCCTCGTCAACTGTATAGTTCTCGTCCATGTGAGTACCCCATGAAACAGGAAGTCTGAACACGTTGAAGCCTGCGTCCTTGACCTGGTCTATCATCAATTTTGTGGTTTCCACATTTCCCCATGAGGTTTCAGCGTCAAGACCTGAGCCGCCTGTGGCGTCCATGGTATTGCCAAGATTCCAGCCCACTTTCATCTGAGCCACAAGGTCTTTTGCAGTGGTCACTGTCATAGGGTCATTGGTATGCTTCTGAGTATTTTCTGTAGCTGAAGAATCGTTTTCAGCCTTTGAGGAGCTGTCCGAACTGCCACAGGCTGTCATCATTGATACGCCCATTGCAAGGGAAAGCACTGCCGCAAGTAGTCTTTTGATTTTCATATTTTGGTTTTCCTTTCTCACCATATAAAATAATAATATTTATATTTTAGCTCATTAAAGTTGATTTGTCAATAGATTTTGCGTTTCAACTTACACAAAAAGTACAAACAATGTCTACAAATAACACAGACGCTTTTTGAAGGAGCGACCTTGGATTGCCTGATAACCACTAGCTTTGTCAAGAAGCTACGGGTGAACATTATTCGTCCCTACCTCATGTGATAGGATACCGCAAAAAAACAGGCAAAGCTTATTTGCACTGCCTGTTATCTTTTTATTTATCCCTCCGCAGGCTTTGGCGGCACTATGACCTCCAATTTGCCCTCTCTGAGCGAGGTGATATAATCTTCTATGGAATTGATAGGCTCGTCAGTTGCAATGCCGCTGATACGGCTGTCCTCCACCCACAGGTGGTGATTGTCCGTACCGCCTGTTTGCTTGAAGCCGAACTGTTCGGCATACCACTTTGCACGCTGATTATAGACCTCTTTGCCATTGCCGCTGTTATAGACCTCAACGCCGTCTATCCACTTTGGCAGGAGCTTTATTTCATGGATATACCAATCCGCCTCACGAAAAGGGTGGGCATGGACTAGCACGCCCCCTGCTTTATGCACTCTGTCAGCAAACTGATAAAAGCTTATATCACTGATGTTATCATTGGCAAGAAGAAAGTCCTTGTCGATACCATAGGTCAAAAGGTCTGCGCCAAAGTAAGAATACTCCAGACCGAAAAAGACTTTCAGACCTATCTTGTCACCCACTTCTTTGGCATTCTCATAGCCCTTGCAGAACTTGTTCACTCTGTCCTCCCAACTGTCAAAGTTGGTGACAGCACAGTTGCCGTTGAAAAAGTGATCGGTGACGATGATCCCGTCATAGCCTAGGGCTTTATAACGCCTTGCCTGCTCTGCTCCGCTTGCAGAGGCACAGCCGCTTCCCTCGGCGGTATGCAGGTGTGTTTCATACCTGAACATCAGAAATCCACGCCTCTTTTGATGACCTCCATGCACATTCTGCCGTTATGATAAGGGCATTTCCATGGGCCGACTATCTCTTTCCAATCATGTGGCTTATGGTCATAGGAAACCTCGGCATACCACTCTGAGCCTTCTCTCTTGTCGATTATCTCAGCCTTGATATACTCCCACACGCTTCTTGCACTTTCAAGGAACTTCTTTTCGCCGCTGTGCTGATAAGCGTTGATGAAGCCAACAACAGACTCGGCTTCTACCCACCATACACGCTTCTTGTCTATCTTATCGTTCTCACGCTCGTTGTTCAGTGCGCCGTTATCCAAAGCGATATTCTGAATATTATGAGAGATCTTAAGATCCATTTCGGCAAACTGCTTTTTAAGCTCCTCGTCGCCCAAAGTTTCGCAGGCAAGGTCCATAAGCCATGTTGCTTCGATATCGTGACCAAATGAATGGATATCTCCCACAAGGTCGAACTTTGTGTCAAAGAAAACTTTCAGTGCGTTTGTTTCAGGAGTATAAACAATATCTCTCATCTGACCAAGCTGGAATTTAAGCCTTTTAGCAACTTCCTCGTTGTGGTCTGCCTTATAAAGCTCGGTATAAGCTTCGATAAGGTGGAGGATAGCGTTCATGGTCTTATCAGCATGCAAGCCATTCTCAGAAAGAGCGTCATTTGATACCAAATTCCACTGTCTGTCAAAAGCTTCTCTGTAGCCGTACTCATCGAGAGTGTTGTTCTCGATGTCGTGGAAAAGCTTATAGGCAAGCTCCAGAGCTTCCTTATCTCCGCTTGCGTTATAGTAGCATGACAGTGCATAGATAGCAAATGCGATGTTGTATGTATGCTTCATAGTGTCGGCAGGCTCGCCCTTATAGTTCATCATCCAATAAACTCCGCCGTACTCATAGTCGATACAGTGGTTTTTGATAAACTCGTAAGCGTGGCGTGCGTTGTCAAGAAGTGTCTTATCGCCCAGAGTGATATACGCTTTTGAATAGAACCAAAGTATTCTTGCGTGGAGGATAACGCCCTTATCAGCCTGCTTATCCAGCTTGAGGTCATAGCTCATAAAACCGTAAAATCCACCGTTCTCATCATCTCTCAGCTTGTTCCAGAAGGGAATGATATGTCCTGTAAGTTCCTTTTTGACTTCTTCAATTATCATCGTAAAAACTCCTTTTAAAATATATTGTCTACGATTTTTCTATTTCAACATTTCTTTAATATTTCTATTTCAATATTTTTCTTGCCTCAACATAAAATCTCTTATCCTCGGCATGACCCATGGAGAACGTTTTTCTTGGCAGTGCGCCGTCAACGATAACTGTAGGGAAAAGCTCTTCCTTGCCCATGTCAGGGAGCATAAAGCCTATTGAGTTTTCCTTTGCGGAAAGCTCTCTTATGACCTCTGCACCGTGGATATAGTCCACCTTGCCGCCCTTTTCCTTGATATAGCTGTCAAGGAAATTCTGCAATGAGCCGACAGTGAGCTTTGAAGTTGGCTTATGTATATAGAGAGTCTTTTCCTCGCCGTTGTCGCAGACAACTATTGCCTGCTCTGACTTTTCCTCAGAAAGCTCAAGAGCCGCTGTCATTTCGCTCATAAGAGCCTTTGTATCAACGTCTGTAACTATCCTATGGATAGCTTCAAATTCAAGTGCAGGCGAATGGAGATTCACTATCTCCACAAGGGCATATCTGCAAAGTGCATTGCTCATGTCCTTATCAGGGTTCTCTCTCTTCTGCTCCTCGTAAAATTCCTTTGCAGTAGCAAGAGAATGGTTGCCGTCACCCATAGCGTAAACGAGCGGTGAAGTTTCCTTAAGACCATACTTTGTATTGAAAGCGTCGATATCACCAAGCTTTTCAAGTGCGGCTATTATCTTTTCCTGCATAGGCTTTTCAATAAGATAGCCTGCGATATGACCACCCTTTTTCATAAGGTCAAAGTCATAGAGCTTTTTCATTTCTCCCTTGTGGGCTTCAAGCGGCTCAACAACGCTTTTTTCTGTATCGTCAACGAGTATCATGATATGCGGCAGCTCAACAGGTGCGCCACGTCTTACCTTTATTCTAGGCGGTATTCTCTCCACAACTGTGGCTTCTGTTGCTCTTACGGCAGACTTCGAGCCTTTGCGGTAGTCATACTCTTCAAGGTCGATAGCGCCAACAATGCCCGCTCTGACCTTTCCGTCAGACTGTGTTCTTTCAACGTATATCATAGCGTCCTTATACTCTTCAAAAACGCCCTCGCTGATATAGCTGTCCATATTCTTATGTATGTCGGCTATTCTTTCATCAACGTTATCGTCCTCCAGATAGACCTCAGGCAGGATAAGGTTAAGTGCGCTTTTTGCACCCTCTGTTATCTTTTCCACGTCAGCCCAATACTCAGGCTCAGAGGTATACTGGTCGCAGGCAACTACTGCCCACTTTGACATATCGGCGTTCTTAGGCAGAAGTATATCTGCGCTTTTAAATGCTGTTGACATTTCACTACACTCCTATTATTCTTATATCCAAAACAGGACGGCTGTTTTCACCGTCCTGCATATTGTTTTTATTTCTCAGAGCTGTCAGAGCTATTCTCTGCCTGCTCGGCTTCGTCAGCCTGTACACCGTTTCCAGCACCACAGCAGTTCTTATACTTCTTGCCGCTTCCGCATGGGCAAAGATCATTTCTGCCCGGCTTCTTAGCCTTTCTTACGGTCATGTTATGATGCTCGCCCGGCTTGAGAACGTCCTCTCTCTTTGGAGCGGCGCTGTTCTTCCTTACCTGAATGGTGAACAACATTCTTACAGTGTCCTCACGGATAGAAGCTACCATATCGTCGAACATATCCATACCTTCCATACGATACTCGACTACTGGGTTCTTCTGACCGTATGAACGCAGACCGATACCCTTTTTCAGCTCGTCCATATCGTCGATATGTGCCATCCACTTTGTATCGACAACTTTAAGCAAAACGACTCTTTCTATCTCATGGAGAAGCTCCTGACCAAGGTCTTCCTCACGCTTTGCGTATATCTTCAAAGCTCTGTCTTCAAGGAGGTCAACAATATCCTGCTTTGTTATCTCGTCAAGCTCCTGTGGGGTATAGTTGAAGTCGTCCTCAACTGTGATTATGCCCATAAGTCTGTCCTTAAGACCCTGCAGGTTCCAGTTATCCTGAACGTCCTCGTCAGTGATATACATATTTACAGAATCCTCAACAAACTCCTTTATCATGCCGAGGATATTTTCATGGAGATCCTCTCCGTCAAGCACCTGCTGTCTTTGCTTATAGATTATCTCACGCTGTGTGTTCATAACGTCATCGTAGTTAAGGACGTTCTTTCTGATGTTGAAGTTTCTGCCCTCTATCTTCTTCTGTGAGGACTCGATAACACCTGTGAGCATTTTTGACTGTATTGGAGTATTCTCGTCAACTTTGAGGGTATCCATCATAGCTGTTATTCTCTCGCCACCGAAAATTCTCATAAGGTCGTCTTCAAGTGAGAGGAAGAATGTGCTTTCGCCCGGGTCGCCCTGACGGCCTGAACGTCCTCTGAGCTGATTGTCGATACGTCTTGACTCGTGTCTTTCTGTACCGATGATATAAAGTCCGCCTGCTTCTCTAACCTTTTCTGCAAGCTCCTTTACCTCGTCAGAATACTTTGCATAAAGCTTCTTATACTCTGCTCTTGCAGCCAGAACTTCCTCGTCCTGAGTATTTGAGAAACCTGCTGCCTCGACAGCCACTTCCTCAGAATAGCCCATTTTCTGGAGGTCTGCAAGGGACTTATACTCAGCATTACCGCCAAGCATGATATCAGTACCACGTCCTGCCATGTTGGTAGCGATAGTAACAGCACCGTATTTACCTGCCTGTGCAACTATCATAGCCTCACGGTCATGGTGCTTGGCGTTAAGCACTTCATGCTTGATGCCCTTATTTTTCAGCAGTCTTGAAAGATACTCTGACTTCTCAACGGAAACAGTACCAACGAGGACAGGCTGTCCCTTTTTATGGCACTCTATCACCTGCTCGATAACGGCATTGAACTTGCCCTTTTCCGTTTTGAAAACAACGTCTGGGTGGTCAACTCTGATAACAGGCTTATTTGTCGGTATCTCGATAACATCGAGCTTATAGATCTCTCTGAACTCGTCCTCCTCAGTAAGTGCAGTACCTGTCATACCTGACAGCTTGCCATAAAGACGGAAGTAGTTCTGATATGTGATAGTAGCGATAGTCTTTGACTCTCTTGCTATCTCAACGCCCTCTTTTGCTTCGATAGCCTGATGCAGACCGTCATTGAAACGTCTGCCCTGCATGATACGGCCTGTGAACTCGTCTACGATAAGAACTTCTCCGTCCTTAACAACGTAGTCGATATCCTTTTTCATAACGCCGTTTGCCTTGATAGCCTGATTGATGTGGTGGGCAAGGGTCATATTATCAGCGTCCATAAGGTTTATAACGTTGAACGCCTTTTCTGCTTTCTTAACACCGCTCTTTGTAAGAGTTGCAGTCTTTGCCTTTTCGTCGATGATATAGTCGCCGTCCAAAAGGTCGTTATCTGCCTTATCGTCCATTTCAACAACGGTAACAGGCTTCAGGGTCTTTGCAAATCTGTCGGCAAGTGAATAAAGCTTTGTTGACTTGTCACCCTGACCTGAAATGATAAGCGGAGTTCTTGCTTCGTCTATGAGGATAGAGTCCACCTCGTCCACGATTGCGAAAGCGTGCTCTCTCTGAACCTTATCTTTCTTATAGATAACCATGTTGTCACGGAGGTAATCAAATCCGAACTCGTTATTTGTACCATATGTAATATCAGCGTTATAAGCTTCCCTCTTCTGCTCCTTGTTCATGCCTGTGAGCACAACGCCGATAGAAGTGTTCAGGAAGTGGAACACCTTGCCCATTTCCTCAGACTGGAACTTAGCAAGATAGTCATTTACTGTTACAACGTGAACGCCATTTCCTGTAAGGGAGTTAGCATAAGCCGCCAGACAAGCAACGAGAGTTTTACCTTCACCTGTTTTCATTTCGGCGATACGTCCCTGATGAAGAACGATAGCACCGATTATCTGAACAGGGTAAGGCTTTTTGCCAAGCACTCTGAACGCAGCTTCACGGCAAACCGCAAGAGCGTCAGGAAGAACGTCATCAAGAGTTGAAAGCTCGTCCAGCTTGCCCCTCAGAATGGCAGTCTGTCCGCCCAGCTCCTCGTCAGACATATCGGCATACTTACTTTCAAGCTCGAGTACCTTATTCTTTATAGGCTCGATCTTGGCAAGCTCTTTTTTAGAATAGTTGCCGAATATTTTATCAAATAATCCCATGTTTCAATCCACCTTCATTTATTCTCCAGCCAGAATTTATGACAGGAAAAAGTTAAAAAATATACTATGCTATAAATACACTATTATATTATACAATATCCCCTTTTAAAAGTCAAGCAATTTATGGGCTATTTCAACTTCCGTGTTGATGTTAACAAACATTTCACAATCAACAAGGTTTTACTTCTACAAAATATCCCCATTGAATTTATACATAAATAATGTTATACTTGATACATTATAAAGTATATAGGATGTGATGAAATGCTTGGCGTGTGTATGGCATTGATCGATGATGAAAAAGATAAAAAGGCTTTTGAAAAGCTGTATAATAAATACAAAAATAAAGTTCATGCAATATCCTTGAATATATTAAAAAATGAACAACTTGCTGAGGAATCAACTTCTGACACTTTTTTATCGTTGGCTAAATGTTTTCAAAAAATTAAACATTTAGAATATCACAAATTGGATTATTACATTGTCATAACTAGTAGGAACATGGCAAAGAATATATCTAAAAAGGAAAAAGAAAATTTAATGACGGTTTCCTACGATGATGATTCTTATTTTGTAAATGAAAATATGTCATGTTACGAATTTGAATTTTTGAAAGGTTGCATAAAGAAACTGAAAGTTGACGATCAAGAGATTCTTTATTTAAAGTTTTCGTGTGGACTTGAATATTCTGAAATCTCAAAAACGCTTGGCATTACATCTGCCACAGCAAGAAAACGTCTGCAGTATGCCAAAAACAGATTGAAGATATTACTTGAAAAGGGTGATTTATAACATGAATAATTTTTCATATTTTTCAAAAGCTCTCGATGAAGTCGTAGATGCCAGACTGGATGATTATGTTGAAACTCTTGAAGTAGACAAACGATATGAATTTTCGGAAAAGTACAATAAAAAAATAAACAAACTTATAAAACACAGAGAAAAGCCCTATTTTACTCTGATATGCACGACCGGCAGACGTGTTGCTTGTTTTGTTACAGCATTGTTGATCCTATCATTTTCTTCGCTTAGCGTAAAAGCTGTGAGAGAGGCAGTTTGTAATTTCTTTATGAATATTTTTTCAGACCATACGGAGATTATAGCAGACAGTGAAATTGTGAATTCATATCCGCATTCGATTGACGAGGAATATCATATATCTTCACTTCCAAATGGATTTAAACAAGTCGACTATGATAAAATGGAAAATTCAATTATAATAACATACTTCAAGGATGATGATTATATCTTTTTTGAACAATACACAAAAGATGCATATCTTAGTAATTATGATAATGAACAGTCAACATTTGAATCATATACAGATGAAAACGGACAAGAGTATCTAGTTCATAATACAGATCATGATCATACATTTATATGGGACAATGGTAAATATATTTTTGAAATATGCAGCAACTTAGACAAACGATCTGTGTTGGAATTGTGTGAATCCACAAAAATAAAGTAAATTAATAAAAACATATCACAAACAAACAATTTTCATTGTCATAGTAGGTGTAGGAGAAAATAAATTTCTTGCACTTATTTTTTGTGAAAGAAGGAACTTACATGAATGAAAAAAGTGATATCGACAATTATATCGGTTGTTATTATGCTATGCCTATCACTTACAGCTTTTGCCGAACCCGAACTGCAAACGCCTTCTGACGATGACATTTCTGTTTGTTATTTATACACAGATAAAATATCAGGTACATTGTCAATCTCCAACAAGGCTGCAACTTGTAAATCCACTGTACGTGGTATTTCAGGTACAACTACTAAAATCGTTATAACTCAAACACTTCAGAAGAAAAATGGATCTTCATGGAATAAATACAGTAGTTGGACAAAAACATTCAACAGTTGGTATGCGATTTATTCAAATTCCAAAGAGTCTTTAAGCAGCGGTACTTATCGTGTAAAGACAGTTGCTAAGGTCTATAATGGCTCTGCCTATGAGACCATAACTATTTACAGCAAAACAGTGTCCTGCTAAAATAATAGGCTGTGCACAGAAAGGACAGGTGATTCCAATGCAGTAATAAAATTTATATAATCCAAAATCAAAAAACAAAACATTGACATTCAAATATTTGGATGTTATAATAAGAAAGGACGTTTAATATGAAAAAGATCGTAAAAAGGATCGCAGCTATGTGTGCTGCTGTTATGATGATGAGTTCTATGGCTATTGGGGCTAGTGCGTATGAAGCCATAAAATACGGCAGAGCAGTTGGTGGTTCTGGCTCAAATGCTTATATTTCATGTTTTGTAACAGGAATAAGAACAAATTCAACTGTAGCTGGTCAAGCTTGGACTAGGACATCAAGTAACAATAACAATGTTTACAATCCAAATTGTAAATACAGCGGTTATGTTTATGCAAGTGCCTCTGTTGGTGGTACTGGTTGTGGATCATCTCACTCTGACACAGGTAAAATTGAGCATTCGTTTGGGTTAAAAGGTTGTACATCTTCAAAGTTAGTAAAAACTGTACATATTTATAATGATAAGGTACATGGCAATTACAGCACAACGCTTTCCGTTGATAGTCAATAATAGAACTTGAGTGTGAATTATGAAAACTAAAATTATTATCGCAACAGCCGCAGTTATAATTGCCGCAGTTGCAGTTACACTTTTCATTTCTCTTGGCACAAAATCCGATAAGGCGGTTTCTTCTGAAAAGGGTCAACAAGAACTTTCTGCTTCTCCCACAAACCTTTTGTGTCCTGAAGCTTCTTCTACTGCATTTGCAAACAATTTTGTGTATTACAAAACCTATGACGGCATTGCAGAATATGATATCGAATCCGACAGCCTTGCAATGATAAAGGTCAAGCTTCAAGAGTATTCAAACTTGTCCTGCTATACCATATATGACGGCGTTATATACGCTGTAAGGTCAGTGTATAATTCTGCTACGCAAAAAGAAGATTACAGCATTGTCACAGTGGATTACAACAGCGGTGAAGTCACGGAAGTGTATTCTGCACCAAAGGACAGCATATTAGGCTGTATGTCTATGGACAAAGACGGAGATATCTATTTTGTTGAGGGCAAATACAAAAAGAGCGAGACCGACGAGAACGGATTCAGCACAGGCTATTCGCTATATAAATACGCTCTCAAAAACTCTGACAAAAGCGAGATAACAAAAGCCAATACCTATTACATAAGCGACGGCAAGCTTTATTTTACAAGGCTTTGCCCAAAGACGGATACAGTCCGCCTATTTATAGCTCCACTTTCAGACCCTCAGAACGTCAAGGATACAGGCATTGATGTTGGCTCTCAGATAAGCGAAAATACGCCGTATATGTATTATCCGGCCGACGGAGATGTGTATTACTCTAATGGCAAAAACAAGCTGTATAGGTATAATGAGGATAATGAAAAAAGTGACACAGTTTGCACTTTTAAAGACAAATCTTTTGTAAGATATTTTCAGTATTTCAATAACACTATGATAGTGCTTGTTCGTGAGCCAAATGATAATGGCAAAATGTATCAGTATGTGCTTTATTATCTTGATAACGATAATAAACCGCAGAAGATAATTGATGATGCTAAGCTCAATGAAAAGTATTTTTACGGCTATGAGTATATCGACTATATGACGATATTCAATAACTGTGAGGATTATTTCCTTCTTTCGACCTATAATCCCGACGCTGATACAGCCGCTTATCTTGTGGATAAAGATTTTAAACTGCACAAGTTTATTTCAAACGGCGAATGGGATTATGATACATATGCAGAGATACAGTCAGAAATGTAAGAGCTTGATATTTGAGGTGTGACGATTTGAAACTTCTCAGATTTATGATAAGAAAAGATATGGCGAAGTCAGCTTTGATAAGCTTATTGCTGGCTTTGCTTTCCTGCGCCTTTTTGATATCTGTACTCAGACCTTCTTATGCTTATGGCGAAAAATACATGACCTATCTTAAAGGCGGCTCGGAAACTGTAAGCCAAGACGCCCAAAAGCTTGCTGATGAGCAAAACGCTCTTAACAACGAGATAAACGACTATCAGAATAACCACAACACAGGCGGTGTAAAGCAGGCTGAATTGCCTGTGGAACTTGAGGAAAAGATAATAGATTTCTCTCAGAAAAATTCACAAGCAGGCGCAGGACTTGACAGTATGTTTTCTCTTATTGAGGGAGAGCTATATTCCCAGCAAAATGCTTTGAAGCTCATTTCCGAGCGTGTGCGAGGTTACAGCCGAAATGCAAGACGTGGCGTTACGGATGAGTATTCTTTGAAGCTTTCCGACAAGCTCATCAGCGATTACAACGCCGTGATAACAGACCTAAAAAAGTCGGACGATATCATTGACACCAGAGCCGCTGACGGCTTTGAAAACTATATGTCATCTGAAATACTCATACCATTCGGTGTTTATCTGCTCCTTTTCAGCATATTTTCATCAGAGATACAAAGCAGCAGGATAAAAAGCTTTGGGATAACCAAAACAGGTGTGAGAAAGTTCTCGCTTTTCAAGCTTTGTACCGGCTTTGTTGCTGTAATAATTCTTGTTTTGATAATTTACACTGTGGATATTATAACTCTTTTTATTTACGATACAAACGGCTTTAAACTTGATATGCCATTGCAATATCTGAGCGGTTTTGAACTAAGTTCGGCGAATATGAGCTTTGGCGGATATCTAGTTGCAGTATTTGCCGCAAAACTTGTTTATGCGCTTTTCACCGCAAGTATTGTTATGTTTCTTTCAATGCTTTGCAGAAAGACCATACTTGCAGGAGCTGTCTGTCTTGTGCCAATATTTGTACCATTATATCTGAAAACCACAAGTCTTTCCAATCCTGCCGTTGACATTTTAACAGGCAATTACACCAATATGCTCAATGACACAGGTTATATGAATTTCTGGGGAATACCTGCACGAGAATACGTTGTTTATTTTGCTATCATATTCATCATGACCGCATTTTTTGTCGCAGGGACATATCTCCTTGCTGAAAGGCAGGTGGGATAATGAAAAGTATGTATAGTTATCAGACTTCACGGCTAATAAAGAAATTCTGGCTGCTTTTTGTCATAGTGATAATTTTTTCAGCTTCCGCAAAATTCACAGTGTATCGGAGCTTTGTTTCTTCAAATAATCTTACCTATATGAACAAAGAAACGGCGGAGATATACAATGAACTTATAGAAAATTCCGCAGATAAGACCCTTGAACAGTGTGACGAATACATAACGGAATATGAGATGAGAAGTTACGCAAGCGGTTATAATAATAACATTACAGCCGCCGTGAACAAATATAAAACAGAGCTTCGCAGTTGTTTTATGGTCGAAAGCATCAGAAGCTATGCACGCACGGGAAGAGGTCTAACAGACGCTAATATTCCCTCTGACCTTGTGAAAAACAGCCGACTTTACGCCGCCTTTCCAACACCGCAGGTGATAAATGACGAGCCGTTTTTGAAGTTTCTTGAATTGCAGGCGGTAGATATCATGCCTATATTTGTGCTTCTGCTTGTGGGCGTTTTTGTTGCAGATAGTTATGAAAAGAGAATGGATCAGCAGATAAAGATATCTAAAAATTCGTCAGCGTTTTTTAAGTCACGGGAGATAATTTTATCAGTGGCGATATTTATAATGTTCACACTGAGCTTTTTTGCAGACCTTATTATAAGCGGAACATTACATCAGAGCAAGTACAGCACCTCATCTTTACAAAGCGTGTGGCAATTTGACCTTGCGCCTTTAATGCTAACTGTTAGAGGCACAATAATATGGCTATATGTCACAAGGCTTATGTCGCTTTTTATAACCTACGGCATTTTCGTGCTTGTGGCAAAGCAAGTGCGCTCTGTGAAAAAATATGTTATGCTGACCTCTGGGCTGATAGCGGTCATGTCCGCCGCCGCACATTATGTGGGAGCACTTTCGCCTTATATGTTTGCGGCTGTCACAAGCGTAAATGGGCAGCTTAACAACCTTGACTATATGAGGGCTTTTGATTGTTCGGAAGCGGTAGCTGTATTCATATATCTTGCAGCGATTTTGAGCGGACTGACTGCATGGAGATACAGCGGATATTATGAAAAAAGCTTTGACCGATAAGGAGTGGTGATGATATGAGCGTTTTAAGAGTAGAAAACTTATCCAAAAGATACGGCAAAAAGCAGGTGCTCAAGGGCATAACCTGCGAATTTCATACGGGCATAAACGCTTTGCTTGGACCAAACGGCGCAGGCAAGACCACCATAATGAACTGCATATCGGGCGTGATAAAAAAGTCGGGCGGCAGCGTGACCCTTGACGGGCAGGACGTTTTTGAAATGGGCGAGAAATATCGTGAAAAGCTGAGCTTTCAGTTTCAGTATCAGCCATTTTATCCAAGCTACACCGCCCATGAATTTCTCAGATTTTCGGCTCTGTTAAAAGGAATGCCTGAGCCGCTTATTGAGGACGAGATAAGACGTGTGCTGGGGCTTGTGAATCTGTCTGAAAATCTTGATGACAAGATAAAGTCATTTTCTGGCGGAATGAAACAGCGCCTTGCCATTGCACAGACTATCCTTAACTCCCCCGAGATACTGATTTTTGACGAGCCCTCCGCAGGTCTTGACCCATTTGAGCGTGAGCAGTTCAAGCGGATAATGGTGAAGCTCAAAGAAACAAGCATTATAATAATCTCAACACACATCGTTTCCGACATCGACACTATAACAGACGATCTTATCATCTTGAATAAAGGCTCAGTTATTGCAAATGACAGCCCCGATGTGCTTTTTGAGCACATAAGGGGTATGGTTTGGGATATTCCGAAAGCGGACATTGGTCTGCTGCCTATCGAGAACATTTATTATGAGGATACAAAGTCGAAGACTATCTCAAAGACAAAGCCCACCCCTAACGCTGTTATAAGCGAGCCGACTATGAATGATCTTTATTTCTGCGGACAGATCGACGGAGGATTGTTTGGGTGAGGAGATAATGCAAATAATGATGTCTACTCTGAACGAGTGTTGCATTTTAAATTCAGCAATTAGGCTTTGTCCTCTACGAAAAAATTGTAATGAAAGGATAGAATGTGCTTATAAACCACAACCAAAATATGCTTTGTCTTGATGAATTTGATATACTTGAACTGCGTGAAAATGCAGATGAGTGTGATTATCTTTTTGTTGTTTCGCCTAAAATTGAAACAAAGATATGCACTAAATAATGAACATTATACAGCTCTTAAGATAAGAGGTCACAAACATTTGTGTAAAGACTGTGGAAGTATTTTTGTTGATAGATTCAATACGCTAGATCTTTGCTCAAAAATGACAAACAGACTTAGATGTAAGATCCAGCAATTATCATTAACAAAACCATTTAAGCATATTGCAAGAGAATATAAGTTATCTGTTACTACGATAGAGAAAATAGCTTTGGCATATATTCGAGAGAAAGATTCTCAGCATATTATGTATTCACCTGAAGTATTAGGTATAGATGAAGCACATTTGAATGGCTCGATTAGGTGTGTTTTGACGGACATAAACGAGCACTTGCTTTTTGAAATGCTTCCAAAGAGAGACAAACAAACTGTAATAAATTATCTCGACTCATTGCCTGACAGTAACAATATTAAAATAGTTACAATGGATATGTATAGGCCCTATCGTGAGGCGGTGTATGAATGCTTACCGGATGCGGCAATAGTTATCGACAAATTTCATGTGGTCAAGCTAATTAATGACGTACTAAGCGACTATAAAAAAACACTTTGCAAACAACTACCTGCTGCTGAAAAGAAGGAGATAAATTCAGTACAGAAAGCCTTAAATACAAATAGAAAAGACTTAACTGCAAACCAAAACAAAAAACTTGGATACATCTATTCAAAGTATCCGGAACTAAAAATGGCATATGATCTTAAAGAAGAATTCAGAGAGATCTACGAATGTACCAACAGGAGAGCGGCTGTTCTAAAGTATACAAAATGGTCCAGAAAGGTCAAACAGAACTTTAGTCCTTACATTTCAATAACTGAAACGGTAAATCGATGGAGCCTGGAAATATTTAATTATTTTGATCACCCGTACACAAATGGCGTTACTGAAGCTATAAATGGATGTATAAAAGCAATCGCACGAGACGGGAAAGGTTATTCGTTTGAAATTCTAAGAGGAAAGGTTCTGTATGGTCAAGCCTATAAAACCAAAGCCATTTTTTCTTATAATAAATTTTCTCCGACAGTACACTATGTAACTGGTCATTCGACCCGCTCGTCATTAAATATGATCCAAAATCTTATGAATTCGTACAAACAGATATCAGGAGCCGATATTGATAGGTTAAAATTAGGACTATTCAAATAGGATAAGCTGCCACAGATTTTTCTGTAGCAGCTTATTTTTGTTTGTGCTATTTCTTCTTGCGAAGATATCCGTCATCATCATATTTCTTAGCTATATGCTGTGCAGCTTGCCAATCGCCCCATTTGTCTACAGCCTTATCCCAAAGTTTATCTATTTGCTTTGGCGGAACGTATTCCAAATTGCCATATATTATTTCCATTTCTCTTTTGGTATAATGTTGCGACCTGACTATATACCAAAAATCATCAAGATCGATCAAGTTTTACACCCTCTTTTTTTATTTAATGCAATACTATATTATATCATACTTTCTAAAAAAGTTTACATTTATCAACACGGAAGTTGAAATAGCCAATTTATGTAACGTTTTACAAACAAAAAACGACGGACAGTGTTTTCTCACTGCCGCCGCACCAATGGACTATTTCTGCATTAGCCTGTATTCGCTGATACCTGTCAGCACTGTAAACGCCACCTGACGCTGATAGTCCTCGTTCTCCAATTTCTGAGCCTCCTCAGGGTTTGAAAGAAAACCACACTCTATCATAACCGCAGGATTTTTGGTATTATTAAGTAGATAAAGCTCGTCGCCCACGGGTTTAGTTTCTCTGGTATTGTCAGGCTGCAAGAGGGCAACGAACTGTTTTTGCATCACTCCCGCAAGCTTCTCACCCTCGGCATTGTCTTTAGAATAGAACATCTGCGCACCGCTGTAGCGGCTGTCGGTAAACTGATTTTGGTGTATGGAAACTGATATGCCCTCGGAATATTTCGAGAATATGGCAAGGCGGTTTTTCATATCGGACTTTTTCTGCTCCCCAAGCCCCTCTGTGCCTTTGTCATAGATAGAGATATCGCTTTCACGGGTGCAAACAACATCATAGCCGAGAAGCTTCAGACCGTCACGGAGGCTTTCCGCCACCGCAAGGTTTATCCCCTTTTCAGGTGTGCCGTCAACGGATACACAGCCTCCGTCCATACCACCATGACCTGGGTCGATGACCACCACAGGCTTATCCATGGTCGTTTTCACCGCCCCACCTGTCATGACGGCTTCGCCGTTGTTTTTGCCATACCAGCATACTGCCGCAAAGCCTGCTATCACCACACAGCACAAAATATTCTGCAATCTTCTGAACATATATCCGCCCTCCTAGTTTTTGTCCTTTGTACAAGTTATGCGGACAAAGGACGGCTTATGCAAAAAAATCACCGCACCACGAGAGGGTACGGTGATAAAATATTCAGCACGCAGATAATATGCCAATATACGGGTGAACGCTGTTCACCTCTGCATATATTAGGCTGAAAAGACTATTTCTTTTTACGCTTTGCACATATCGCCAAACCTGCTCCAGCGGCTATTATTGCGGCTGTAACGCCTGCCGCCGCACCTGTTGACGGATTTGTTGACGAATCGGTATTATAATTCTTTGAAGCCTGAGAGCCTGCTGTTTTGTCAGGGTTAGAAATATCATTTGAAGTGTTCTTCTTTTCTACATATGTAAAGTTTGCTCCGCCCACAACGTCCCCAAGCTTATAATCGTCATATGACTCTGCAAGGGTGCCTTCATTATTAGGGACTTTGTTTTCGCCCATGGTGCTTATTGTTACAGAAAGCTCATCATAGTCGCTGTTAAGCTTTGCAAGATACGCCTGAAACTCCTCTGATGTGGCTTTCTTTCCCTCGATGGTGTATGAAGTCACGCCTTTTTTGCTGTCATATTCTGCGGTGCAGACATCAGCGGTGAGACATTCACCAAGACAGCTAAAAAGCTTTCTCACTGCGTAATGCTCCTTGCCGTCCTCTGCATATCTATCCTCTGAGAGGTATGTTTTTTCGCCAGTTTGCTTGTTTACATAAGGTTTGAAGCCGAAGCCGTTCTCACCGTCGCCATGGTCGTTCGACACATTGGTATCCGCCAAAAAGCCTGCATTGCCCATACCGATAACGTCATAAAGCCTTAAAGCAGTACCTTCATCTAAGAGGTCTGCAATACCGCCGATAACAAAGTCAGGAACGCCGTCAAAGTTTAAATCCTCAAACCAACTGTTATAGCTCCAATCAACATCACTAGCAATTTCATAAGGAGCGTCAGCCATTATCTCTTTAAGAAGATCGAGCATCTCGACTATTACGCTTGTCATATCGTCCTTTTTGTTCTCCGCCGTCATGACAACGCAGTTATACTCGTTATACATTTCCAGAAGCTTATCAGCGTCAGCCTTTGCAGTTTCATCTGATGTCAGCTCTGTATTTTCCACTTCAAGAGGGATAAATCTACTGAGGGTGGACTTATAGTTATAATACTCGCTCTCGCTGACCTCTTTGCCGTCTGTTTTGTAAACAGTGCTGTCAGTTTCCAAATCGTATTCTTCCGAGCAAAGCTCCTTTTCAGTAACGCCTTTTTCAGGGTCAAAGGTCATAGTTTTTATCTTATCGTTACTTGAAAAATATGATACCTCCCCTGTATAAAGATCTCTGTAAGGCATATAATCAAAGCCCATAAATCCCGGAAAATACTGTCCATTTGCAACAGTGTCATCTATCTTTATCTCCTTGCCGTCCTTGGTAAGAATAGAATAATGTCTGTCGCCGTCAGCCATTTCACCGCCTATTATAAACTCAGGCACACCGTCATAATCCAGATCCATGAACCATGAGCCATAGTCGAAGTAGGTCTTATCGCCGTCTGCAACACTGTCCATACTCTTTAAAATATCAGGCAGCTTGCCGTCTATGAAATTGACGAAGTCTTCTCCTGCGTCCTTATCAAGAACATAGGAAGCATCTGCCGAAGCTGTAGTGAACATCATGCTCGCTGACATAATGACCGCAATTGCCGCCGCACTTATCTTTTTTATCATACATATCACCCCACAAAATAGTTTTCATACATATACCTACTTAATATTTCATACATATATCTACTTTATATATAACATATATCAAATAAAAAGTCAAGGAAAAAACTGACCAAAGCACACACTTTGGTCAGTTTATCACTTTTTAGGAAAGGGTATTTAGCAATATTGTATTATTGCAGGTCGCCTCTGTTAAATTCTGAAAGCTCAAGACCCTCGTTTCTTTCAAGCGCCCAGCGGATATTCCACTCGCTTGTGAAAAGAAGCAGATAGTTGTCACGGAAGTCCTTGACAAGCTTTGTGTCACTTGAAAGCTTCAATGTCTTAGGGTCGATATCCTTGTTATCTATCCAGCGGATATAAGAATAAGGCAGACCCTCTTTGAAGAGGTCAACGTTGTACTCATTTTTCATTCTGTATTCAAAAACTTCAAGCTGAAGAACACCCACAACGCCCACGATAACTTCTTCCATACCGCTGTCAGGCTCATGGAATATCTGTATCGCACCCTCTTGTGCGATCTGTGTTGTACCCTTTACGAACTGCTTTCTCTTGAGGGTATCCTTCTGACGGACTCTCATAAAATGCTCAGGTGCAAAGGTCGGGATAGACTCGAACTCGAACTTTTTCTTTGGCGAGCAGATCGTATCGCCAATAGCGAAGATACCTGGGTCAAACACACCGATTATATCTCCTGCATAGGCTTCGTCGATTATCTCTCTTTCCTGAGCCATTATCTGCTGAGGCTGAGAAAGTCTGAGCTTTTTATTGCCCTGAACATGGAGAACTTCCATATCCTTATCGAACTTGCCCGAACAGATACGCAGGAAAGTGATACGGTCACGGTGAGCCTTGTTCATATTAGCTTGTATCTTGAATACGAAAGCCGAGAACTCAGGGTCGAACGGATCTATGATACCGGCAGAAGAATTTCTCGGAGTAGGAGAAGTTGTCATTTCGAGGAAGTTTTCCAAAAACGGCTCGACGCCGAAGTTTGTAAGAGCAGAGCCAAAGAACACAGGCGAAAGCTCACCCTTTCTCACCTTTTCGATATCAAACTCATAGCTTGCGCCATCGAGAAGCTCGATATCATCGCAGAGAGTTGAGTGGAGATCCTCGCCGATAAGGCTGTCAAGTGACGGGTCGGAGAGGTCGACTTCTGTAGCTGCCACCTGATGCTGTCCACCGCTTGCCTCAAAAGAGATTATATGCTTTTTATCTCTGTCATAAACGCCCTTAAACTCTTTGCCTGAGCCGATAGGCCAGTTCACAGGATAGGTCTGGATACCAAGTTCAGACTCTATCTGCTCCATAAGATCGAAAGGATTTCTGGACTCACGATCCATTTTATTTACGAAAGTAAATATAGGGATATGGCGCATAACGCAGACCTTGAAAAGCTTTCTGGTCTGATTTTCCACACCCTTTGAAGCGTCTATTACCATTACGGCTGAGTCTGCAGCCATAAGAGTACGGTAGGTATCCTCAGAGAAGTCCTGATGTCCAGGAGTATCCAGGATATTTATACAATAATTTTTATACTGAAACTGCATAACAGAAGAAGTAACAGAGATACCTCTTTGTTTTTCTATTTCCATCCAGTCTGAAACAGCATGGCGGGAGTTCTTTTTACCTTTTACAGCACCTGCCTGAGCTATTGCACCACCATAGAGCAGAAATTTTTCCGTAAGAGTTGTTTTACCTGCGTCAGGGTGGGAAATTATCGCAAAAGTACGGCGGCGTTTGATCTCATCTTCAAGCTTACCCAAAATTATTCCTCCATATTTCATTGCATTTTTAAACATACCTTGTTAGTATAACACAGTATCGCTTAAATTGCAAGAGATTTTTTATGAAGAAAGCGGCGTTTGTAGAATGAGGAGTGAGGAATGAGGAATTATGGTATCGCCTGTCGGCGATAAATTTTTTGTAGAGGCGACCGCTGGTCGCCTGTTTCTTGTTTGCAAAACTTGCGTTATCCCCCATATTTGGCTTCAAGTTCTACTGCCGCAAAATCGCTTCGCTCTTTGCGGATTTTACGTTGTGCAGGAAACAACAAAAGCGGTGCAGGTCTTATTCTTCGATACTTATTTGTTTAGTGATTTAGTTTGTATTTCTTCTTTTCACCTCTGCACCGCTTAATCGGCTTGCGCCGAATGAGGCTCTGCCTCAAACTCCGCTAGGGACTCTGTCCCTAGACCCTGCAATGGGTTTCACCCCTTGACCCTGACCAGGGGCGTGCCCCTGGACCTTTTGCTCGCTTCGCTCGGTGTTGACTTTTACTTTATGCTTGTGATTTACTCAGTATGGCTATGCCATTCCTCACTCCTCACTCCTCACTCCTCACTTTAACCGAGAAGTTTATCCGCGATCGTATCCAGCCAGCCACCCTCGACTTCCTCTATCTCACCATTATCGCAAGCTTTCGCAAACTTCGGGTCTATAGGCATTTTCGCCACAGCGTCGATACCAAACTTCACTGCCGCTTCGTCCACATGGCTCTCACCATAGATATTATGCTTCTTTCCACAATCAGGACACTCAAAATATGACATATTCTCCACTATTCCAAGCACCGGTACTTTCATCATGTCCGCCATATGCACCGCTTTCTCGACTATCATGGAAACCAATTCCTGTGGCGAAGTGACGATAACTATGCCGTCAACCTTAATGGATTGAAAAACTGTCAGTGGCACGTCGCCTGTTCCAGGTGGCATATCTATAAACATCACGTCAACGTCGTTCCATGCCACATCTGTCCAAAACTGCTTCACTGCACCTGCGATAACAGGACCACGCCATACAACAGGGTCAGTTTCATTTTCAAGAAGCAGATTAAGGCTCATTATCTCGATACCGGTCTTGCTCACCGCAGGGATAATGCCATACATATTGGTATTAGCTCTCTCGTGGATATTAAACGCTGTCGGTATAGACGGGCCTGTTATGTCAGCGTCCAGCACAGCGGTCTTAAAGCCACGTCTTTGTGCCGTTACTGCAAGCATACTTGTCACCAAAGACTTGCCTACGCCACCCTTTCCACTCATTACTGCATATACCTTTTTCACAGAGCTCGCAGCATTAAGCTCCTCTTTCAAGCTCTTTTTATCAGAGCATTTTGAAGCACAGTTTTCGCAATCATGTGTGCAGCCTTCGCTCATAGAATCATTCCTTTCAAGGCATTTACGCCTTTATTTACTATGTTAAGTATATCACTTTGACCGTGAAAAGTCAACCAATACTGACTTTTCACCCAAAGCACTGCTGCCGCATAAAATAAAACAGCCCTGCACCTTGTAACAAAATAGATACTTTGGTATAATACCCCGATAATAAGGCAATAATAGGAACAAGCAGGAGCAAAAGCCTGCAAATCAAGGCGAAAGCCCATAGAATAGGAGTGTTTACAAGTGACTGTACACAGGGGCGATATATATTATGCAGATCTCAGCCCAGTGGTAGGCTCAGAGCAAGGCGGTATGCGACCGGTGCTGATAGTACAAAATGACATAGGCAATAAGCATTCACCCACAGTGATAGCAGCGGCAATAACGAGCCGCCTTGATAAAGCGAAACTGCCGACACATATAGAAGTTGGCGGCGGCACCTGCGGACTAGCGAAAGATTCCGTGGTATTGTTGGAACAGATCCGTACATTGGACAAGAAAAGGCTAAAGGAGAAAATGGGAACACTTGACGTAAGCTCCATGTCCGCAGTAAATTCGGCATTATCAATAAGCTTTGGATTAAAGCTCTAGTTAAATGAGGAATGACAACGTCAAACCGAACAAATCACAAACACCAAATAAAGAACAAAACAAAGCGGTGTCAGAGTGAAAACTCTGCACCGCTTTTCTATTCCCAAAAAAATCCGTAGGGGCGAACAGAGTTCGCGTGCCTTTGTTCGTCAACACAACTTCATGATAAATCAAACCTTAACGCATAGATATCGGGCTGTCGAGGACGCCAGCCCCTGCAGAATTTTCACACAGAGAAAGGGCGGTCAAAAACCGCCCTTCTAAAAATCATATCAAACCTATCCGAGAATATCAGAGTGTAACAATAATAATTCCTCACTCCTAACACCCAACTCCTCACTAATCACGACCCTGTGAAAAGGCAGATTATAAGCCGCATAATCAGTTATGCCCTTGCCCTGATTAGGATTAGCCTTTGAGTAAACAGCGTCACAACAGAATAATACAACAAGTATCACGCACGCCGCAAACCTTGCCTTGAATGGTATCTTCTTCAAAAGATCATCAAAAAACGGTGCCATGATGTATATTCCTGCACAGCCTGCAAAGCCAAATATCAACGCTCCCTCAAGACATATCCTGCCATTGATGTTGCAGAAATATCCTGTGTAATCCCAATATTTCATGTGCTTGAACGTTTCAAGATACCAGCTCGTTACGTATTCGACCACCGAGCATAACCCCACAACAAGGAAAAAAGTCGCCACATGGTGGTCTATGAACCGCTTCAGCAGTATGATACCGCACACACCACCAAAACCATATATAGGAAGCCACGGACCAAACATGGTTCCTCGATTGACGAAAACTCCGTCCTCAACGATGTGTATGCCCACTTCCCATATCCAGCCTATAAATGCGAATATGAAAAACAGCAGTATATACGTCATGAGTGTATAGTTTCTGTGATAGTCACGGTGAACTATAGTCTTGTTGGCAAATCGGCTGAAATGCGCCTTTCTGTCTACCGCAAGACCGGGGTATTGCTCAAATTCCCGCAGATCGTCAAGCGTCAGCGTTCTCTCCATTATTCATCGCCCCCATTCTCATTATTTTCAGGCACTTTTATCGTGCATATCGGTATGCTTCTAACAATGTCCGGATTTTCGCCCTTTTGTGCAGCTTCCTCAGCCATAAGCTCTTCCAGAAGGTCAAGGTCAAGCAGCTTGTCATTAAGCTCCTCATAGCCCTCTATCTTGTTCTTGATAGCCTCACGCCTTAGCTGTAAATACACCTCTGCGTCTATCGCAGTTGTATATGGGTTAGACCAGAATACTCCCACCGCACCGAACGATATGCTCGAAAGCAGTGTCCAGCCTATCATAGAAAGATCCACCTTAAAAAGCTGCCACTTGTATCCCCTAGTCATGGCGATAGAAAGCTTTATTGCCTTTCTCGTCTTGATGTTAGGGTTTTCCGCACATATGAACGGCACCATTGAATAGGCATAATGTTTTATAGGATATCCCACGATAGTAAACGCCCATAAGGTCTGATATATGCTGGTTACAAACATAGTCCTTGCAGGGTGAAGCGTTCTCTCGCGGAAAAGAAAGCCTAGTCTGCCTATCTTCGTTTTCTTGTATGTGTGATTTTCAAGGAAAAATCTTCTCTCACATACCCAAAGCACATTAACTATGAATATGGTGAACATCAACTGGAAAATAAAATACACTAATGAAACTATAGTATCCCATGTGGATTTTTTTCCTAAAACATTCATTATCGCCGTAAGCAATGAAAACTGATAGGAATTAGAGCTTGTTGCACTGTCAAAATAAACCGAAGCAGAGGCTGTAAAATTATTGAGCCTGTCATTAAGATAGGTCTGTGCCTTTTCCTTTGCATTTCGGCTAAAAGAAAAAGCGTCTGCCAGTGCTTCCAGATTAGAAGTATCGTTTGATGAACCAAAAAACGTGACTTCCTTTGAATTTAGCCCGTCAACTCCGTATTTTTTATAAGCGTCCAGCCACTTTTTTACAGCGTCAGGATTATCTATCTGCCACTTGTCACTGACCTGCTCTGCCGTAAGATCATTTTTAACCATATCCTCAATGATCTCTTCCTTATCTTCGGCGTCATATTTAAGATCAGCAACGTGAGAATTATCATAGCTTGACATATTCTGCGTGGTCGAGCCATATTCTCCTGCAATAAATACCATTATGAAGCACACTGCTATGCAGGCGATATAATTTCGCTTCACCCTGCCTTTAGCCGACTGCTTTATTTTTTTTCGGTCAAGCTTTATGACCACCGGCTTATCTTCATTTTTCTTCATCTAAAACTATGCCCCCGACGGGACATATCCTCCCTTCACACATACCACTTAACAAAACACTACATAATCAACAATAAATCGACTATTTAATTATATCTTTTTTTTGTGAATATGTCAACGATTTTGAGATCAAAACAAGCTTATTTTAAGATAGTTTTAAGTTTACGTTTAAAACGCCAAACTTTTTTTGCATATTTTCATCTGCAATGTAGAAAATAACATCAAATGACGATATTCATCAATAGGAGTGATAAAATGAAAGCCACTAAGCTTATGAAAACCTCACCCTCTGTCATCTCTTTCGCAGCCATAGGCGGCAAGAAAGAAAACGAAGGACCTTTGGGCGACTACTTTGACAAAATAAATGACGATCCCTATTTATCCACAGATAGCTTTGAAAAGGGCGAAAGTCAGCTTCAAAAGCAGGCAGTGCTTCACGCTTTGGATAAAGCCGCCCTCTCCCCCGAGGATATAGACGTGCTTTTCGGCGGTGACCTGCTAAATCAGTGTGTCGGCACTACCTATGGCGTAAGAGCCTTTGAAATGCCCTTTCTCGGCATTTACGGAGCCTGCTCCACCATGGCTGAGGGACTTCTCCTCGCCTCTCTTTTCGTTGACAACGACCTCGCAAAAAAAGCAATGGCGGTCACATCTTCCCACTTCTGCACCGCTGAAAGACAGTACCGCTTTCCCCTCAACTACGGTGGACAGCGCACTCCCACATCTCAGTGGACAGCCACAGCCTCAGGCTCATTGGTGGTTGCCCCCTCGGACAAGCCCCCCTACATCAGGGGCTGTACTATCGGAAAAATAGTTGACTGGGGCGTGAGCGATGCCAACAACATGGGTGCAGCCATGGCACCTGCAGCCTTTTCCACCATAAGCACATTTTTCACCGACACAGGCATGACCCCCTCCGACTTCGATTATATTGTCACAGGCGACCTTGGCAAAGTTGGAAGCCGTATTCTCTGTGAGCTTTTCGGGCGTGAAAATATAAATATCCGTGACAATCATAAAGATTGCGGCATGATGCTCTATGACTTTGACGAGCAGGATATCCACGCAGGGGGAAGCGGCTGTGGCTGTGCAGGAAGCGTTCTGTGCGGCTATTTTCTCCCGAAGCTCCGTGCAGGTGAAATAAAAAATATCCTCTTTGCTGCCACGGGTGCGCTAATGTCACCAACAGTAAATCAGCAAGGGGAATCTATCCCCTCTATCTCACATCTCGTGTGGCTGTCAGGGGAAAAAGATATGAAAGGAGCAATCTAATGGACTATCTATGGGCTTTTCTTATAGGAGGTCTTTTTTGTGCCATAGGACAGGTGCTTATGGACTTCACAAAACTGACCCCCGCACGAATACTGGTGGCATACGTCACAGGCGGCGTGCTTCTGGGTGCGCTGGGACTTTATAAGCCACTTATAGACCTCGCAGGCTGTGGCGCAACTGTCCCTCTCACGGGCTTCGGCTATCTTCTCTATAACGGTGTCCGTGAACAGATAGATAAAATAGGCTTCCTAGGCATTTTCACAGGGGGACTTACCGCCTCCGCCGCAGGTATAACTGCAGCCATGACATTCGCCTTTATCTTTTCGCTTTTCTTTAAAAGCTCAGCAAAAGAATAGTTTTATCTTGACAAACCCCAAACCCAGTGGTATTATAAAGATATGTAAATTGGGGGTGCAGAATAATGTACAAACAGATATATCCCGTCATAGGCGACGAAAAAAACCTGCCCTTTTATGTGGTAGGTCTGGGACTTGAAAGCTGGCAGTTTCCAATAAAACGTGCAGATGGCTACGAGTACCCACAAATATTTTTGTCACGCTCAGGGGAGGGCGAGGTCATAATAAACGGAGAAACCACAAAAATACCGCCCGATACTGTTTTCTATATCCCCCCATTCTGTCCTCATGAGTATCATGCGCTAAGCGATGCGTGGTATCTGGATTGGATAGCCTTTTCCGGCTCACAGGTCATTCCCCTCTTGGAGCAGTGGAAGCTTAATAAGTTCACCGCCATTCAAGGGGTAGATATGGACAGATTACGCCGTATCATAACACGCATCTATTATACTCTGAAAAGTGATAAGCTTTATGGCAATCATTACGCTTCAGCACAGCTTTACGACTTTCTTATAGAATATCGTAAAATAGCTGATAACAGGCTTTCGTCATTTTATACCGCACAATCTGTTGCCTTGGCAGACGTATTGCAGTATATTGAAGAGCATTATCCGGAGCAAATAAAGCTTAACGAGCTTGCAAAAATCGCAGGAGTATCCGAGCAGCACTTATGCAGACTTTTCAAGAAAAATTTTCAGCTCAGACCTATGGAGTATCTTGCGCAAGTAAGGGTACAGCACGCAAAGGATCTGCTTGTGTATTCCAACAAGACCATAGGTGAGATATCAGATGAAACGGGCTTTCAGGACGGATCTTATTTCTCCGTGGTATTCAAACGGTATGAAAATATGACTCCGGGAGAGTATCGGAGAATAAAGGTGTAGGCAAAGTAAGAAGTGAGGAGTGAGGAATGGCATAGCCAAACCTAGCAAAGAGCCACTACCAAGTAGAAGAAACACAAACTAAAGCAAATAACAAAGCGGTGTCGGAGTAAAAAATCTGCACCGCTTTTACTATCTCATTTTACAACCCCACCCCGCAAAGAGCGAGGCGATTTTGCGGCGGTAGAATTTGCAAACAAAAAAAAGAGCGGTCAAAACCGCCCTTTTAAGATCATATAAAACCTATCCGAGAATATCAGAGTAAAAGCAAGAATAATTCCTCACTCCTAACTGCTCACTACTTAGAAAGCAGCTTCTTTATTCTCTCCATAGCCTCAACAGTTCTGTCCTTGTCGCCGAACGCAGTCAGTCTGAACCAGCCCTCGCCGTTCTTGCCAAAACCTGCGCCAGGTGTGCCAACAACATTTGCATTCTCAAGAAGATAATCAAAGAACTCCCATGAACCCATGTTGTTAGGGCATTTCAGCCAAATGTATGGCGAGTTCTTGCCGCCTGTGTACTTGATACCAAGCTCGTCAAGTGTGGAAGCCATTACCTTTGCGTTGTTCTGATAGTATTCAATGTTTGCTCTTGTCTGTTTCTGACCCTCCTCAGTGAATACAGCCGCAGCAGCACACTGAACAGGATATGATACACCGTTGAACTTTGAGCCTTCACGTCTGCCCCAAAGCTGAGCAATAGATACTTCACTGCCGTCAGATGCCTTAACAACAAGCTCGTGTGGGATAACTGTATATCCGCATCTCATACCTGTGAAGCCTGCTGTCTTTGAAAGTGAGCACATCTCGATAGCACATTCCTTTGCACCCTCAACAGCAAAAATACTTCTTGGTACGTCCTTTTCTGTAATGAATGCCTCGTATGCAGAGTCGTAAATGATGATAGCGTTGTTCTTCTTTGCATAGTCTATCCAAACTTTAAGCTGCTCCTTAGTGTAAACAGAACCCGTTGGATTGTTAGGTGAGCAAAGATAAATAATGTCGCACTTTACGTTCTCGTCAGGCATAGCCGCAAAGTTGTTCTCCTCGTTTGAATCAGCATAAATTACCTTTCTGCCGTTCATAAGGTTCGTGTCAACATAAACAGGATATGCAGGGTCTGTGATAAGCACTACATTGTCGTCACCGAAAATGTCAACAATGTTTCCGCAGTCAGACTTTGCACCGTCGTTTATCCTGATGTCGTCAGCAGGAATGTCAACACCGAAGCTCTTGTAGTAGCCTGCAACAGCCTCTTTCAGGAAGTCATATCCTGCACCGCTGTCCTCATAGCCCTTGAATGTTTCCTTGACGCCCATTTCGTCAGCGCCCTTTTTCATTGCCTCAACAACGCACTTTGCGATAGGCTGAGTAACGTCGCCGATACCCATTCTGATAATGTCAGCCTCAGGGTGTGCCTCAGTGAAAGCCTTTACCTTCTTGGCAATGTTTATAAAAAGATAGTTCTTTTCCAGCTTGAGAAAATTTTCGTTTATACTTGGCATAATTCCAACTCCTTTTCATTTTTACGACCCGAAGTTTCACGGGTCAAACTTATAAAACGCACACAGCCGCAAAGCACATTCAAAACGCTCTGCGGCTGCCGCTTTTTTAACGCAGTGTCCGCTGCGAAATTTACATTACAATGTGACCTGAGAATACTGTTACAGCGTCGCCTGTAAGATATACAGCCTCGTCTGTGTATCTTATCTTAAGAGTGCCTCCCTTAAGTATAACAGATATTTCCTCGTCCTTTTTGCAGAATCCGTTAAGAACAGCCGCAACTGCTGCTGCACAAGCACCGGTGCCGCAAGCCCAAGTTTCGCCGGAGCCTCTCTCCCATACTCTCATCTTGAGTGTGTGGTCATCGATCACCTTGATGAACTCAGCGTTCACTCTCTCAGGGAATATCTTGTCATGCTCGAACTCAGGACCTACCTTGTCAATGTCAAGGCTGTCAACATTGTTCATGAATACAACGGCGTGTGGGTTGCCCATTGAAACGCAGGTGATGTTGTAGTCATTTCCTGCAATGTTCACCTTTCTGTCAACTACCCTGCCGTTCTCGTCAGGCTCAAGTTCAACAGGAACAAGGTGAGGAGCAAGAATAGCCTTGCCCATGTTTACAGTAGCACCGCTTACCTCACCGTAGTGACGGATAAGTGAAACTGTCATGATACCCGAAAGTGTTTCGACAGTCATTTCGTCCTTGTCAACAATGCCGTTATCTCTCATGAACTTAGCAACGCATCTGATACCGTTTCCGCACATCTTGCCCTCAGAACCGTCAAGATTGAACATTCTCATCTTAGCGTCTGCGACCTTTGAACGGCAGATAAGGATAACACCGTCACCGCCGATACCGAAGTGTCTGTCAGACAAATTGAGTGCCAGACCCTCTGGATTGTCTATTCTCTGGTCAAAGCAGTTGAAGTAGATGTAGTCATTGCCGCAGCCCTGCATCTTTGTGAACTCAAATGTCTGCTTTTCAGTTCTCATGTTGTTGATATCAACTATCTCAGTAGTTGACTCAGTATATTTACTTCTGATAGATGCCGCAATAGCGTTTGCAGTGTCGATAGAAGTCAGACAAGGAATATTCCACTCAACTGTCTTTCTTCTTATCTTAACAGAATCTCTTGTAGGTATTCTGCCCTTTGAAGAAGTTGAGATAACATAAGCTATCTTTCCGCTCTCGATAAGTGTGAGAGTGTTATTGTCCTCGTTCTCGTGTATCTTAGCCACTACCTCAGCGTCAATGCCATGCTCGTGAAGCACCTTAGCAGTGCCGTTTGTAGCGTATATCTTAAATCCAAGGTCAGCGAACATCTTAGCTGTCTGTGGTATCTCGCCCTTGTCAGAATCTCTGACAGTGATGAATACTCCGCCCTTCTTGCCAAGCTTGTAGCCAGCAGCAGTAAGGCCCTTATACAGTGACTCTTCAAGAGAATTAGAAACTGCAAGCACCTCACCTGTTGACTTCATCTCAGGTCCAAGGTGGTTGTCAACGCCGATAAGCTTCTCGAATGAGAATACAGGAACTTTGACGGCAACATATGGTGAATTTCTGTAAAGGCCAGTGCCGTAGCCCATGTCTTTCAGCTTTTCGCCCAGCATACACTTAGTAGCAAGGTCTACCATAGGAACGCCCGTTACCTTAGAGATATAAGGGATAGTTCTTGAAGAACGTGGGTTTACCTCGATAACATATATCTCGTCATGGTAAGCAATATACTGAATGTTTACAAGACCCTTTGTGTTAAGAGCGATAGCAAGCTTCTTTGAGCACTCGATAATTCTGTTTATCAGGCTGTCAGAAACGTTCCATGCAGGATAAACTGCAATAGAGTCGCCTGAGTGGATACCTGTTCTCTCGATATGCTCCATGATACCAGGGATAAGAATATCCTCGCCGTCACAGATAGCGTCTATCTCAAGCTCAGTACCCATAAGGTACTTGTCTATAAGTACAGGGTTCTCTATTCCCTGGTCGAGAATGATCGCCATGTATTCCTTGATATCGTCATCGTTGAATGCGATTATCATGTTCTGTCCGCCGAGAACGTAAGAAGGTCTCATAAGAACAGGATAGTGTATCTTGTTTGCAACTTCAAGAGCCTCGTCACAAGTCATAACAGTGAAGCCCTGCGGTCTTTTTATCTTAAGCTGTTCAAGCAGCTCGTCAAATCTCTCTCTGTCCTCAGCAGCGTCGATAGCGTCAGGAGGAGTACCAAGAATGTTTACACCATGCTCAGCCATATGCTTTGTAAGCTTGATAGCAGTCTGTCCGCCGAATGCCACAACAACGCCAACAGGCTTTTCAACTCTGATGATGTTCATAACGTCCTCGTCAGTAAGAGGCTCGAAATAAAGTCTGTCAGCAGTATCAAAGTCAGTTGAAACTGTCTCAGGATTGTTGTTTACGATAACAACGTCATAGCCCTTTTCTTTCAAAGCCCATACGCAGTGAACTGACGCATAGTCGAACTCGATACCCTGACCTATTCTGATAGGACCTGAACCGAATACTATAACAGTCTTTCTGTCATGACCCCTGTTTGCAATGAACTCGCTTGCCTCGTCCTCGTTGTCATATGTTGAGTAGAAGTAAGGTGTCATAGCCGCAAACTCAGCCGCACAGGTATCAACCATTTTAAATACAGCATGAACAGGCTTTTCTATCTTCTTGCCTGTTATCTTCTCAATGACCTTATCAGTATAGCCTATCTTCTTAGCTTCAAGATAAGTTTCCTCGTTGAAGTTATTTTTGAGCGTCTTTTCCATGTCTATAAGCTTACAGAGCTTGTAGAGGAACCACTCGTCTATCTTAGTGATGCTGTGTATCTCATCAACAGAAACGCCACGTCTGAGAGCCTCGTATACAACGAAAAGTCTTTCGTCTGTGCAGTCAGAAAGTCTGTCATGGATAGTCTTGTCATCAAGGTCAAGCATCTTAGGTGAGATAAGGCAGTCATGACCTATCTCAGCACCTCTTACAGCCTTCATTATAGCCTGCTCAAAAGTTGAGCCGATAGCCATAACTTCACCAGTAGCCTTCATCTGTGTACCAAGCTCACGCTTAGCATAAACGAACTTGTCGAAAGGCCACTTAGGGAGCTTAACAACAACATAGTCAAGGGCAGGCTCAAAGCAAGCATAAGTCTTGCCTGTTACAGCATTCTTTATCTCGTCAAGAGTATATCCGATAGCTATCTGAGCTGCAACCTTAGCGATAGGATAACCTGTCGCCTTAGAAGCAAGTGCGGAAGAACGTGAAACTCTAGGGTTTACCTCGATAACAGCATACTCGAAGCTGTCAGGGTTAAGAGCGAACTGACAGTTACAGCCACCCTCTACTTTAAGAGTATCGATTATCTTCAAAGCCGCAGAACGGAGCATCTGATATTCCTTATCGGCCAGTGTAACAGCAGGAGCGATAACGATAGAGTCGCCTGTGTGAACACCAACGGGGTCAAAGTTCTCCATTGAGCAAACAGTGATAACGTTGCCCTTAGCGTCTCTCATTACCTCGAACTCTATCTCTTTCCAGCCTGCGATACATTTCTCAACAAGCACCTGAGTGATAGGTGAAAGATAAAGACCATTTCTTGTGATCTCTTTCAGTTCTTCTTCATCATTAACTATACCGCCGCCAGTACCGCCAAGGGTAAAAGCAGGTCTGATGATAAGAGGATAACCGATACCAGGCTGATTAGCGAAGTCTACAGCGTCCTCAACAGTATTAACGACCTTTGAAGGGATACATGGCTGACCGATAGACTCCATAGTGTCCTTGAACATCTGTCTGTCCTCAGCCTTGTCGATAGTTTCAGGGTTAGCACCAAGAAGCTTAACATTATACTTGTCAAGGAATCCCTCCTTAGCAAGCTGCATAGAAAGCGTAAGACCCGTCTGACCGCCAAGGGTAGAAAGCAGGCTGTCAGGGCGTTCTTTTTTGATAACTCTCTTAACAGTTTCAAGAGTAAGCGGCTCAATGTATATCTTGTCAGCCATAGCATTGTCCGTCATGATAGTAGCAGGGTTAGAGTTTATAAGAATAACCTCAAGACCCTCCTGCTTGAGCGCACGGCAAGCCTGTGTACCTGCATAGTCAAACTCTGCAGCCTGACCTATAACGATAGGACCCGAGCCGATAACGAGAACTCGCTTTATATCTTTATTTAAAGGCACTTAAATTCAATCCTTTCTGAAAAGTTTAGGGAAACGCTGAAAGTGAGGAGTGAGGAGTGAGGAGTTATCCCTTCTCACACTCTCGAAAACCGCACCCAGCAGCCCTCTGTGTTAAAGCTTAACGACCTCAGTAAAACATAATGTAGGGGCGAACAGCGTTCGCCCGTTCACTATCACGACCGCCCCATATAAAAGCCGCTCGAATAATGAACACTACAATAGTCATATCAAACACATTCCGTCAGCCACGGGCGAACACTGTTCGCCCCTACTGTTGCAGAAACTGAGATCAATAATTTCTATACTTCAAAAAATCAGAGCTTATTTCTTGTTAGTGTCAATGAGCTCAATAAACTCATCAAACAAGAAGTCAGTATCATGCGGACCACCACAAGCCTCTGGGTGAAACTGTACAGAAAATGCAGGCTCGTTGAGATATCTGATACCCTCACAAGTGCCGTCATTGGCATTTACATAAAGCACCTTTGCTTCACCCTCAGGGAGCGAATCATTCTCTACTGCATATCCATGGTTCTGTGATGTTATGTAAACTCTTCCCGTTTCAGTGTTCTCAGCAGGCTGGTTTGCACCTCTGTGACCATACTTCAGCTTGTGTGTCATCGCACCATGTGCAAGTGCCAAAAGCTGATGACCCAAACAAATTCCAAAAGTAGGTATCTTCATCTCAGAAAGCTTTTTAAGCTCCTCGATTATCTCCACATTCTCCGCAGGATCTCCAGGGCCGTTTGAAAGCATTATGCCGTCAGGTGCAAGCTCCTTTATCCTCTCTGCCTTAGTATAAGCAGGAACAACAGTTACCTCGCAGCCTCTCTTAACAAGCTCTCTTCCAATGTTGTGCTTTGCACCAAAATCGTAAAGCACTACCTTTCTCTTGACCTCGCCCTCAGGCTCGAATGTTTTCTCCTCCGAGCAAGTCGTGTTCTTTACAGCCTCAACTATCGTGTAGTTCTTAAGATCTGTCAAGCCGAAACTTGAACCCTCAGGAACGATCTTTCCGTTCATAACACCCGACTCACGAACTATTTTTGTGAGCTGACGAGTGTCGATACCGTAAAGACCAACGATGTTATGCTGCTTTAAAAAAGTGTCAAGATCACCCTCACAACGGAAGTTGCTAGGCTCTTGACACCAATCTCTAACAATATAAGCTTTAACATGAGGACATTCACTTTCAAAATCCTCAGGAATAACGCCATAGTTACCAATTAACGGAAATGTCTGAACAACTATCTGTCCGTAGTAACTAGGGTCAGTAAGTGTTTCGAGATAGCCTGTCATAGCCGTAGTAAAAACAATTTCGCCAATAGCTTCGCCAGCTGCGCCGAAACTTTTACCCTCGAAAATAGTACCGTTCTCCAAAATCAGATACGCCTTCTGCACTATAAGCTCCTCCTTTTTCACGCAAATTTTTACGATTACTATTATAACACAACCGCCTGCCTTTGTAAAGGCTTTTAACACTTTTTTTAGTTTTTATTTTTCAGTGTAAAATAAAAAACGAGCAGACTGAAGTCCACTCGTAAAAACCTTATTCCGCAGCTGCAGATACAGCCCCGCTTTTCTGTTCACGCTCTCTGAAAATAAGTCCGAAGACAAACCTCACTATCGGACCTGCAAAGAAAAGCTGCCAGCAAAGAGCCATAGGAAAGTTCATAGCCGTTGTTTCTAACCATACCGCAATAACTTCCCTGCCTGCGTCCTTAAAAAGCAGCGTAGCTGCAAGGCTCATGAGTGGGCACATAAAAATAACAGAGATAACAGATATGGCAAGCACAAGATGAAAAGGATTATCCTTTCTCACATCAACAATGCGGAAAGCCTTTTTCTTTGCTATCTTTCCCACAGCAAAAAAGTCAAGAACAAAAGCTATCGGAGCCATTATGACAAGCTCATGAAAAGCCTTGAGAAATACGGCATTTGACATTCCGCCCATGTTGAGTGCAATGTTGTAGCATATCATGGCGTACACCATCACAAACACCATCAGCACCGTAAAAACTATCTCCTGAAACAAATTCTTTGGCATAAAAAAATCCTCCTTATGATATCAAACCTACAGCCCTTTCGCAGACGCTGTGTTGTTCGTTATCATTCAGAGAATGTGCGTTTCCAATATAAACCTGTCCTAACAATATTCTATTGCTGTATTCCTTACTCATTTATTTTACCATATTTTAAGCCTGCCGTCAATTATCCAAATATGCAGAATATTTTCAAAAACTTGTCGAGAAAAATATATACTTTTACACAAAAAAACGAGCAGACCGAAGTCCACTCGTCTAAAATACTATTTTCTCTTTTTCAACGCCGCTTTAAGCCCTCCCATGATAACATCTCTCGCCTTAACAGCGTCCTCCTTGTCAAGAGGTGGCGTGTCACCAAGAGGATAATCTATACCGAGCTGCTCATACTTTACCTTGCCCATAGTGTGATAAGGCAGAACGTCAAGAGCTTTCAGCGTCTTTAGCTGAGAAATAAATTCACCCAGCCTGAAAAGATATTCTTCCTTGTCCGTGATACCCGGCACAACAACATGACGTATCCATATAGGCACGCCATGCTCCGACAAAAACTTCGCAAACGCAAGAATGTTGTCATTGTAATGCCCCGTAAGCTTCTTGTGTTCCTCACGGTCAATATGCTTGATATCCAGCATAACAAGGTCAGTGCATTTGCAAAGCCTTTCAAACTTTTCCGTGCTGTCAGGCGTAAAAGTGATGCCCGAGCTGTCAAGACAAGTGTGTATCCCCTTTTCCTTAGCCTTTTCAAAAAGCTCCGTAACAAAGTCTATTTGTACCAGAGGCTCACCGCCCGTGCAGGTAATTCCGCCGTTTTTCATGAACTCTTTTACCGAGTCATATTCCGCCAGCAGACTTTCAACCGTCCTCTTTGTACCAGTGCCTATCTTCCAAGTATCAGGATTGTGGCAGTAAAGACACCGCATAGGACAGCCCTGAAAGAAAATAACAAACCTTATCCCCGGTCCGTCCACCGTACCAAAGCTTTCCGTAGAATGTATAAATCCCTCCATGGGATATCCCTCCTTTTTTATTTCACATAAACGCACGCCCGTTCAGCCTGCGCAAACCATTCTGTATTGGTTGACGCCCTCGACATTTCGCTTTGTAAATTATCACGCACACCTATCCACAAAAAGTAACAAACGAGCGGCAGCTCTCATCCACATAAAACAAGATGTTCCATGTAAGACGACGCCGACCGCCCGTGTGCATATTATCCGCAAAGAAACTCGCTCTATGCGGCAAAGCTCAAATTAAAGGCTCTTGTGGAACGTTCTTGAAATAACGTCGTCCTGCTGCTCCTTAGTAAGCTTTACGAAGTTTACAGCGTAGCCTGAAACTCTGATAGTGAGCTGTGGATACTTCTCAGGATGAGCCTGAGCATCCAGAAGAGTTTCTCTGTTAAGTACATTTACATTAAGGTGATGACCGCCTTTTTCAGCATATCCGTCAAGAAGTCCGATAAGGTTGTCTACCTGTGCCTCTGTTGGTTCAAAGTTTGCCATAGTATTACATTCCTTTCTTAGTATTTATGGAAAACAAGCGGAGAACGAACCTCCGCCGTTTTCTAAAATAGGGAGTTAATCTTCATCTCTGTCAACAGCGTCCTCTTCTGTAGGCTGACAGCAAGCCGTCTTGCCGTCACCGCCACAATCGGAAGTGCTGTAAGTTTTAACGTTCAGACCTTCTTCAGTTTCGTCAATGTCTATCGTAAGATGACCCTGACCGCCCATCATAAGTCTGTCAATGACGTCAACAAGCTCGTTTACCTGAGCCTCGTCCTCGTCCTTTTTAACATTAAACCCCATCTTCGTTAAGCTCCTTAGCTATGCTTTCGATATCAAGGTCGCCCATGAATACCTTGTCGTCCTTGCCAAGAGCGTCAGGAATGATAGAGAATGTGTTTGAGATACCGTCCTGAGCGTGTCTGAATGGCAGCTTAGCAACTGAAGAAAGTGATGCAGATGCACCGTGAGTATCTCTGCCGTGCATTGGGTTAGCACCAGGAGCAAGAGGCACACCGATCTTTCTTCCGTCAGGTGTAGAACCAGTCTTCTTACCATAAACAACGTTAGATGTGATAGTAAGGATAGACATTGTAGGAACACCATCTCTGTATGTGTGGTGCTTTCTGATCTTGTCCATAAATGTTCTAACGAGGTCAACTGCGATCTTGTCAACTCTCTCGTCGTTGTTGCCATACTTAGGGAAATCGCCCTCAACTTCGTAATCTGTAACGATTCCGTCCTCATCTCTGATGCACTTTACCTTAGCGTACTTGATAGCAGAAAGTGAGTCAGCAACAACTGACAGACCTGCGATACCTGTAGCGAAGTATCTCTTAACATCTCTGTCATGAAGAGCCATCTGAACTCTCTCATAAGAATACTTATCGTGCATATAGTGGATAACGTTCAGTGTATTTACATACAGACCAGCCAGCCACTCCATCATATCGTCATACTTAGCCATTACATCATCATAATCTAGGTAATCGCCTGTAACCGGACGATACTTAGGACCTACCTGTATCTTAAGTCTTTCGTCAACACCGCCGTTGATAGCATAAAGCAGGCACTTAGCAAGGTTAGCTCTTGCACCGAAGAACTGCATTTCCTTACCGATCCTCATTGAAGATACGCAGCAAGCGATAGCGTAGTCGTCGCCGTGTGTAACTCTCATAAGGTCGTCGTTCTCGTACTGGATAGCAGAAGTCTTGATAGAAGTCTTAGCACAGAACTTCTTGAAGTTTACAGGAAGCTTTGTGCTCCACAGAACTGTCATGTTTGGCTCTGGTGCAGGACCAAGGTTCTCAAGTGTGTGGAGATATCTGAATGAAGTCTTTGTTACCATTGGAACGCCGTCGATAGAAACGCCACCGATAGACTCTGTTACCCAAGTTGGGTCGCCTGAGAACAGTGAGTTGTACTCAGGTGTTCTAGCGAACTTAACAAGTCTGAGCTTCATGATGAAGTGGTCGACAAGCTCCTGAGCCTCCTGCTCTGTGAGGATACCTCTGTCCATATCTCTCTTGATGTATATATCGATAAATGTAGAAGTTCTGCCAAGTGACATCGCAGCACCGTTCTGCTCCTTAACAGCAGCAAGGTAGCCGAAGTACAGCCACTGGATAGCTTCCTTAGCGTTCTTAGCAGGACGTGAGATATCGTAGCCGTAGATCTCGCCCAACTTCTTGAGTTCGCCAAGGGCTCTGATCTGCTCAGAAAGCTCTTCTCTGAGTCTGATGTTCTTAGAAGTCATTCTTACCAGTGAAGTAGCAAGCTGATCCTTCTTGTCCTCAACGAGATAGTCTATACCATAAAGAGCAACTCTTCTGTAGTCGCCTATGATTCTTCCTCTGCCGTAAGCGTCTGGAAGGCCTGTGATGATAGCAGCGTGTCTGGCAAGCTTCATCTCAGGTGTGTAAGCGTCAAAAACGCCCTGATTGTGAGTTTTTCTATATTCAGTAAAGATCTTTACAACTTCAGGATCAACTGTGTAGCCGTTCTGCTCGCAAGCATTCATAGCCATTCTGATACCGCCGAAAGGCTGAAGAGAACGCTTGAAAGGCTTGTCAGTCTGGAAACCAACGATCTTTTCAAGATCCTTGTTAAGGTAACCAGGGCCGTGTGAGGTGATAGTAGAAACGATCTTAGTGTCCATATCGAGAACACCGCCGGCTTCTCTCTCCTTCTTTGAAAGCTCCATTACCTGTTCCCAGAGCTTAGTAGTTGCTTCTGTAGGGCCTGTAAGGAAGCTGTCGTCACCGTCATATGGTGTGAAGTTCTTCTGGATAAAATCACGAAGATTGATAGAAGTGTTTGACCATCTGCCGGGCTTAAAGCCTTCCCATTCGTCATAAAACTGTCTTTCCATTTTATACTCTCCTGACATAAGATTTCGGGCAGCACATATTACCTCAATATTCTGTATTGCATACCTATTAATAATACTACCGCTCGTATGTTAAAATAATAACACACTTCAAAATCAAAGTCAAGTCACATTCAGAAATATTACTCTTACGCCATACTTCTTTCATATGTTAGAATTGGTTACCCAATTCACGGAAAATTATTTGAATAAAAAAAGTGATCGCCTCCAAAAAGCCCAAACATTTTTTGCAACAAAAGCGGTGCAGAGCATTCCGCTCCGACACCGCTTTGTAATTGATTTTTTTGCAATTGTTCTATTGCTTTTCTGCACCGCTTAGTAGGCTTGTTCCCATTAAGGCTCTGCCTCAAGCTCCGACAGAGCTTTGCCCTGTACCTTTTGCTCGCTTCACTCGTGTGTGCTTTTACTTTGTGTTGGTGATTTGCTCGGTATGGCGCTGCCATTCCTCACTCCTCACTTAAAAACTACGCTCTCTCGACTTTGAGCAGATTTGTCGTTCCGCTCATTCCAAGCGGTACTCCTGCTGTAATAACGACAAGGTCGCCCTTCTTCAGATAGCCAAGCTCCACAGAACGCTCCAGAGCGTGTCTGATGAGTTCGTCAGTGTTTGTTTTCTCTTCGATAACGCCTGCTCTGATACCCCATGAAAGGCTGAGCTGATGATATGTTGTATCGTCAGTTGTAAGTGCGATTATAGGACAGTTCGGACGGAATTTTGAAAGCGTTCTTGCTGTTGTTCCGCCCTTTGTTACTGTCAGGATCGCTACAGCATTAAGGTCATGGGCAGTTGTAACAGTAGCGTGTGAGATAGCGTCAGTGATAGATGAATTTCTCTCGTCTGCTCTTTTCTTGAAACGTGAGATATAGTCGATATCCTTTTCGGTCGTTTCTGCGATAAGGCTCATGGTCTTGACAGCCTCAACAGGATATTTACCTGCGGCAGTTTCCCCTGAAAGCATTATAGCAGACGAGCCGTCATAAATAGCGTTTGCAACGTCGGTTATCTCGGCTCTTGTAGGACGTGCGTTTGTTATCATAGACTCCAGCATCTGAGTTGCTGTGATAACATTCTTGCCTGCATTGTAAGCTTTTCTTATAAGCTCTTTCTGGATAGCAGGTATCTGCTCGAAAGGTATCTCAACGCCCATATCTCCTCTTGCTACCATTATTCCGTCAGCAGCGTCAAGGATCTCGTCAATATTGGCAACACCCTGAGCGTTTTCTATCTTAGCGATAATTCTAGGATTGAACCAGCCAAGGCTCTGAGTAAATTTTCTAAGATAAATAACGTCAGCGCCTGTTCTTACGAATGAAGCTGCGATATAGTCAAATCCCATTTTTGCGCCAAATTCAAGGTCAGCCATATCAGCGTCAGAGATATAAGGCATAGAAAGGTTTACGTCAGGAACGTTGATACCCTTGTGGTCGGAAACAACTCCGCCGTGGATAACTTCGCAAACGATGTCAGTGTTGTCAACTCTCAGTGCTTTCAGCTCGATATTTCCGTCATTGATAAGTATTCTAGTGCCTACAGAAACGTCCTTTGGAAGCTGTGGGAATGTGATAGAGCAGATAGTTTCATCACCCTCCACTTCTCTTGTGGTAAGTGTGAATGTATCGCCGTCCTTGATAGTAACAGGCTTGTGATCCTTAAAGTTTTTAAGTCTTACCTCAGGTCCTTTTGTATCAAGAAGAGTTGCAATATTAACGCCAAGTTCTTCCCTTAGCTTGCATACAGTTTCAAAACGAGCCTTATGAACACTGTGGTCAGAGTGTGAGAAATTGAATCTCGCAACGTCCATACCGTTTTTCATAAGCTCACGCATAATGTTTTCGTCATCTGTGGAAGGTCCGATAGTGCATACGATCTTAGTTTTTTTCATTTTTACTCTCCTAACATACATTACTATTTCAACGCATTAGCGTTTTAATCCAAAAAAACAAAGCTTTTTAATTTATTATAACCGATTTTAACTTAATCGTCAATAGCACAATGTATAATTTGTGTAAAATCGAAAAACAAAATCATACATTTTTCAAAACAAAAAAACGGACGGTCTTAATAACCGCCCGTTCAACATCTTATCTTCCGAAGCAATCCTCGCAAAGCTCACGAAGATCCTTTGCCGCCTTTTCAATATCAGGCTGAGAAACCACCGCAGAAACTACCGCAGCGCCGTCAATACCCATACCCTTAAAGTTCGGCACAGTTTTTTGATTAACTCCGCCTATTATTACGATAGGGATATCCACAGCGGCTCTTATTTCTACAAGTTGTTCCTTTGTGACAGCTCTTGCGTCTGTCTTTGTGTTGGTGGCATACATTGCACCAACGCCAAGGTAATCTGCACCGTCTGCCTGTGCTTTTTTAGCTTCTTCAAGAGTTGCCGCAGAAATACCTATTATCTTGTCCTCACCGAGGATTTTTCTTGCAACTGCACATGGCATATCGCTCTGTCCCAGATGAACGCCTGCGCAATCAACAGCCTGTGCGATATCAAGTCTGTCGTTGATGATAAGCGGCACATTGTATTTGTCCGTTATCTTTTTTACTCTGACTGCAAGCTCATAGAACTCTCTTGAAGTGCAGTCCTTTTCCCTTAGCTGGATAACTGTACAGCCGCCTTTTACGCCCTCCTCTACCGACTGCTCGATAGTTTCGCAGGACATAAGTCCACGGTCAGTGCAGAGATAAAGCGTGTAGTCAATTTTCGATTTGTCCATTTTTTTACCCTCTTATCTTTTATCATAAAATAACTTCCATACCTGTCTTGTATGGCTTCAGCCCTGCTTTTTCGTAAAATTTTCTTGCCGATGGATTACACTCCCACACGTTGAGAGTAACATTATAACAGCCCTGCTCCTTAGCGAATTTCTTTACCGCCTCGTAAAGTACCGAGCCGATATGCTGACCTCTGCAATTTTCATCAACGCACAGATCGTCGATATACAAAGTCTTTATATCTGTGAGAACATTGTCGCCCTTATGCTCCTGAAACACACAAAAAGCGTAGCCCTTCATCACATCATTTTCATCAACTGCGGCAAATATAGGCTTTGTTTTATCCTTAAGCATAGCTTTAAGCTCGTTATCAGTATACTTTTTCGCACCCTCTTTAAAAAGGTCAGGTCTGCCCTGCTGATGAACTCTCTCTACCTGATAGAGCAAGCTGTTCATTTGCGGTATATCCTTTTCACAAGCAAATCTTACGGTCATTTTTCATTCTCCTTTGTATGAAAAAGTATAATATGCAATGCAAACGGACGAACACTGTTCGCCCCCGCAAGCAACATCACCACATAAAATTTAGTGGCATCACACTGATATGATACCACTAAATCTGAAATATTGCAATACTAAACTTCTTCTATCTTAGCCTTAGCCGCAAATACCTGACTATTCATTTTGCTGATTGCGTCAATGATAGAAATATGGAAGCTTCCAGAGCCTATCTCTCCAGCATTTTCATATGCGAACTCGCCTGCTATGCCCATGCTTGCAATGCCTGTTACAGCGGCGGTATACATATCGTCGCAAGCACCTGCGAATGAGCCTACAAGTCCTGTTGTCATACAGCCTGTGCCTGTTACCTTTGAAAGATATGGGTGACCGTTTGATATCCTTGCGACTCTTTTTCCGTCTGTTATTGTATCCACCGCGCCTGTGATAGCTGCAACGCAGTTATACTTTGCGGCTGTTTTTTTCGCAACGGAAACAGGGTCGTTCTTCTCATCAGCTTCCGAGGTGTCAACACCCTTTGTGGAAACTTCTAGTCCTGCAAGATATGACATTTCAGAAAGATTTCCTCTGAGTATGCTTATTTTCACATTTTCAAGTATACGCTTTGCAGTTTCATTTCTGAAATTTGATGCGCCTGCTCCAACCGGGTCAAAAACCACAGGAACGCCAAGCTCGTTGGCTTTCTTTCCAGCAGCTACCATTGACTCGACCGTTCTTGCATTGAGAGTACCCATGTTTATAACGAGAGCCTTTGAGATAGAAGTTATATCTGCTGCTTCTGCGATATCGTCTGCCATGATAGGTGAAGCGCCAATGGCGAGAATGCAGTTTGCAACGTCATTTACAGTAACATAATTTGTGATACAATGCACCAAAGGGCATATATCTCTTACCTTGTCTGCTGCTTTCGCACAGCTTTCAATTATAGAGCCCATTATGCTCTTACCTCCTTTGAGAAGCCAAGGAAATTATCAAATACTTTTGCCTTTTTAAGAGCTGTAACGATAACGATAGCAAGAACTGTACCGCCTGCACAGCTTACAAAGAAAGGCAGGATATAAACTGTTATTGCTGCGGCTGGTGCGCCAACGAGAAATCTTGCAACAGGGTATGCAAGAAGTCCACCGAGGACTGATGTGCCGAAAAGCTCACCGACATAAGCGGCAGGGAGCTTCTTTATGTACTTATAAAGCATACCTGCAACGAATGCGCCAACCATTGAGCCTGGGAACGCAAGGAGAGAGCCAAGTCCCAGAAGATTTCTGAGAAGTGCGGCTGTGAAGCCAACGCCCACTGCCCATGCAGGTCCAAGGAAAACTGCACCGATTATATTTACAAGGTGCTGAACAGGTGCGCACTTTGAAGCGCCGATAGGGAACGAAACAAGCGAGCCTACCACTGCAAGGGCTACCAATACTGCTGCGAATACCAATTTGTGAATGTTTGTCTTTTTCATTTTTATTCCTCCATATCGTATCGCACCGCCGAACGAAAAAGAGCAAGTTATCCAGCGGCGCACAGACCGTGGCTATGCTATCCGCTCACGATCTGACGTAAATTATTTTCGGTCGGTGCTCCATTGCACCCTCTCACCCCGAAACACGGGTTCCCTCGCTGAATACTTTTTATGAAAAAGTTCGCAAGACGCTCCTCTTGCACATTACATTCTTTTTATATCTGCTCTCATGTAATTGTCCGATTTTTCGTACAATTGTCGAGCTGACATTCATTTTTTTATATCATGCTGGCGAACGCTGTTCGCCCATACATCGAGTTTTCTACTTCTCTGAGCAGAATTTCACCTCTTTGCCCTCGAGTATCATGTTTGTTGTTCTAACAGCACACATCTTGCCGCACATTGAGCAGGTATGTCTGTCGGCAGGTGGGGTCTGCTCAAAGAATCTTCTTGCCTTTTCACCGTCAAGTGCTATCTCGAACATTTCGTCCCAATCCATTTTGTGACGTGCCGCTGCCATTTTATCGTCGATATCTCTTGCACCCTTTACGCCCTTTGCAATATCTGCGGCATGGGCTGCTATCTTGCTGGCGATAATGCCCTCCTTAACGTCGCCAACGTCAGGAAGTCTGAGATGCTCGGCAGGGGTAACATAGCAGAGGAAGTCTGCACCGCTTGCTGCGGCTATTGCTCCGCCGATAGCTGATGTGATATGGTCATAGCCAGGGGCGATATCTGTTACCAGAGGTCCAAGTACATAGAAAGGTGCACCATGGCATATCTTCTTTTCCATTATCATATTTGCGGCGATCTCGTTCATTGCCATATGGCCAGGGCCTTCTACCATTACCTGAACGTCCTTTTCCCACGCTCTCTTTGTGAGGTTGCCAAGCTCGATAAGCTCGGAGATCTGAGCGGCGTCGGAAGCGTCTGCAAGACATCCCGGACGGAGTGCGTCGCCAAGTGAGATAGTTACGTCATACTCTCTGAGTATTTCAAGCACCTCGTCATAATACTCAAAGAATGGGTTTTCATTGCCTGTCATCATCATCCATGCGAAGAGCAGTGAACCGCCACGGGAAACGATATTCATTTTTCTTCCCTCACGTCTGAAAGCTTCGATTGCACGTCTGTTGATACCTGCGTGGATAGTCATAAAGTCAACGCCCTCTTCTGCATGGGCTTTTACTACCTTAAGAAAGTCCTGAGCGGATATCTCAAGGAGGTCTTTATCGAGGTAGCCGATAGCGTCATACATAGGAACAGTGCCTATCATGGCAGGCGACTTTGCTACTAGCTCTTTTCTGAAAGTATTGGTCTTGCCGTAGTTTGACAGATCCATGATAGCTTCAGCGCCGAACTTGATAGCCATATCCACTTTCTGCATCTCAATGTCATAATTCTTAGCGTCCCCTGAGATACCGAGATTTACGTTTATCTTAGTTTTAAGACCTTTACCGATACCCTCGGCAGAGAGAGCAGTATGGTTTACGTTGGCAGGGATTGCCACCTGACCTGCTGCAACAAGAGCCATAAGCTCGTTTACGTCCATATTTTCTTTCTTAGCCACTGTTTCCATTTCAGGGGTAACGATACCCTTTTTAGCGGCTTCCATTTGAGTTTTATAATTTCTCATAGAACAGTTCCTTTCAAATCGTAATAGTCATAAAAGTGATTAACGGGGCTATGTCCTTTGCCCACTGTGAATGATTTTTCTATTGCCTCGGTGATATAGTTTTTCGCCTTTGTTACAGCGGAGAGCATATCCATACCGTGGGCAAGGTTTGCAGTTATGGCAGATGACAAAGTACAGCCAGTGCCATGGGTATTAGGCGAATCAACACGCTTGCAGGCAAGCTTATGAACGCCCTCTGGGGTACAGAGATAATCCACAGCGTCGCCAGTGAGATGACCGCCTTTGACGAGGACGTTTTTTACGCCCATATCCATTATTATCCTTGCGGCTTTTTCCATATGGTTTTCATTCTTTATCTCCAAGCCTGAGATAGCTTCGGCTTCGGGGATATTCGGTGTAAGGAGCGTAACTATAGGAAAGAGCTTTTCCCTCATGGTGGAAACAGTTCCGCCCTCAGAGAGAGCGTCGCCGCTTGTAGCGACCATGACGGGATCGCAGACGATAATACTTGGTTTATACTCATTAAGCTTATCCGCAACTGCTGAAATAATTTCGGCAGTTGGGAGCATACCGAGTTTTACGGCATCGACGTGGATATCCTCAAACACAGCGTCTATCTGTTTTTGTATCTCCTCAACGGGTACGTTGAAAACAGACAGCACACGGGTAGTATTTTCAGCGACGACAGAGGTAATAACGCTCATGCCGAAAGTTTCATTAGCGCTGAATGCTTTAAGGTCGGCTTGTATACCTGCGCCACCGGAGCAATCCGAGCCTGCCACTGACAAACATTTTAACATACTTTATTCCTTTCTCATGGAAAAGGGGAAACAAAAAAACCTCCTGACCATGCAGGAGGTAAATTTACGCAAAACTTGCTTCCTACACTGGTCTTGACCAACAGGTTCAAAGGGTCAGGTTTTACCTTCTCAACCCAGCTTTTTGCCTGGGTCCCCCTGCAAACTTTATTCGATTTTTCGCAGTTTTTCTGCTTTTTTATTATAACACTGGTCAGCGAGATTGTCAAGGAAAAATTGTGCAGATATCGCAAGTATTATCGAGCAAACAAAATCGGGCTGTCGAGGGCGCCAGCCCCTACAGTTATTCGACAGTTTGTTATGCCGCAAAATCGCTCTGCATTACAGTATTCTCCTGATAGTGTTTATCTTTCCGCAATACTTGATATTTGCAAGAGGCTGTATTCTGATCCCATAATATGTACTCATGGCATGGACTATTTTCCCACCGCCTATATACATAGCTACATGGCCATAGTTATTACAGATTATCAGGTCGCCTGCTTCTATATTTTTCAAAGACACTGCTTTTCCCATTTTCGCCTGCGAATATACGCTGTTATACATATTCACGCCGGCTTTTCTATAGGCTTGCATTGTCAATCCACAGCAGTCCGTTGCCTTATACTTTGTTCCGCCCCAGACATATCTTCCGCCGTTCATGCTTGCGGCATAATCAACGGCTGTTTTTATTCTTGCTTTTCTCTCAGGTGTACGCCTCACACCTTTTCCTACCTTGACGTACTTACCCTTATGATCGCCTTCATTGATAAGGACATAATCTGCTCCGCCGATATTCTTGTTCTGACCTGCCACACGCTTATTTTTATCGGTAGTGAGAGTACCCGACACAGCCACAGAGGCTTTTGTTTTTGAGGATTTCTTGAACCTACCGTTTTTAAAGCTATAAAGCTGAACGTTTTTATCTATATAATAGTATGTTTTTGCTGCTGTCTTTACGTTGAGGACCGATGACTCTGACTTGGCACTGCCGTTTACCGCTTTGACGGTGACTTTATATTTTGTGGAAGCTTTAAGATAAAGCTTGCCGTCATCGGTTATATTTATATAGTTATCCTTTTTAAGTGCCTGCCATGTATATTTTCTTACATAGCGTCCGTTTACATAGACCTCAAATGTAGTCTTTGATGAAAAGCTGGTGAGATTTTTTACTCCTGCTTCTATTTTGTTTGAATACGCTTGTCTTTTTATCAAAACAGGTTTTGTCATCAAGTCAGCGGCAGAAGCTGTTATAACATTCACATAAGTCTTAGCGGATTCCTGCGGTGCAAATGCCACAAAGCTTATCATTATAACTGATGAAATTATCACTGCTGTTATTTTTCTTATTATGTTGATAACGGATCAGTCCTTTCCGGTTTTTGTATTTGTGTACTTATACGATTTCATTTATATTATTATACATCATTAATTATTACAATCTGTAATAATTAAGTTTCTATTTTGTAAACCTTTATGATAGTATTATACATTTTTGCTTATTATTAGTATGTTAATCTCCTATTTTAATGCAGTTACTGGTGCTTTCTTGCATTATCATGAACGGTATATCATTCTTTATTAATATTATATAAACATAATTTATGACAATCTTACAAATATAAGAAATACATCATCTTATGGTTTGGTCGATTTAATCAAGCGAATTCTATAAATTGGTATTAGTCTTTTGCGTCATTTGCGAAAACGTTTGCTACCATAAAATTACAGTGTTCTCATAGATTGAGAACGATGTGTGAAAACTAAAATTATTTTGCGTAAATTAATTGTGAAAAGTGACAAAAAAGCCGTTCACAATCAGTGAAAAAGTTCTGAAAATTAATTTTTTATAAATAAAATATTGCGAATACCATTGACAAACATAGTTTACTGTAGTATAATTTCATTAGAAAATACAGAAAACGTTTAAGTTCAGTTACGAGGTATATATTTATAGTGGGTATAATGGAGGTCACGCTGATGAAAAGCATTAATTTTATGGGCGACAATGGTTTCAAAAAAGCACTTGAGAGCGTTGGTGTAACTGCAAGCAGCAGTATCAGCAGCGAGAAGATCTCGGGCTGTTTTAAATATGTTACGGCTGACGATATGTGTATTATCACTGGATACTGCGGTGACAGCCATATCGAAGTGCTGGAGCTTCCTTTTGAGCTTCGTGGCAAAAAGGTCATAGCTGTTGCAGGCGGTGCTTTCGCACATCTTTACGACCTTAAATGTGCTGTTATCTCAAAGGACGTTGTTATCATCGGAAGAAAGGCATTTTACAAATGCTGTTCACTGGTGAATGTGACTATACCTGAGAGCGTAAGATTTATTGGTGAGATGGCATTCTGCGGTTGTGAATCTCTGAGATTTGCGACTATACCTGATGGTGTTGAAATGATACTGCCTTTCACATTCTACAATTGCGACAGTTTGGAGAGAGCTGACCTGCCTGAGAGCGTAAGAGAGATCGGTGAGTCTGCATTCGGTTTCTGCTCTTCAATGAAAGAAATTTATCTTAATGAAAATATAGTTTCCATAGGAAACGGAGCTTTCCAGAACTGCATTTCTCTGAGAGAGCTTGAGATACCGTCAACAATGATCGAGATCGCAGAGAATGCTTTCACATTCTGCTCAGGTCTGGAAGCGATCTCTATACCATTTGGGATCGAGGTTGTTGGCGACTACGCATTCTTCGGCTGCTCTGCTCTGAAAAAGGTTGAGTTCGCAGGATCTGTAAGAAAGATAGGCGAGTGTGCATTTGCACTTTGTGAGAAGCTCGAGAGCGTTTATCTTCCTGATTCCGTTAGCAGGATAGGCAAGAGAGCGTTTGCTCAGAATACTGTAGTTAAGACGGTGAGAATATCAGGCAAGATCGCTTATGTTGGAAGCGAGGCTTTCCGTGGCTGTAAGGCTTTGAGAGAAGTTGTTATCCCATCATCTGTGAAGAAGCTTGGTGCAAAGGCTTTCGTGGATTGCTCTGAGTTAAGAAGCGTTGTTATTCAGCATGGTGCCGATGGCATTGCGGAGGACGCTTTTGAGAGAGGCGCCGCCTTGATCACTGCTGACGCTGTTCCTGCACTTGATGACGAAACATTCAGGATAGCCGAGGCTGTTTACAACAAAAATTTCGCTTTATAAAATATATAACCTCTGGATCTGGGCGGCAGCTTTTAAGTTGCCGCCTTTTTTCTGTCTATTCGCAGGCGGGATATAATAATCCAAGTCGGTAGGATATAGGTCATTGTCGGTGGTACATAAAAAAACGAGCGACCAAAGGTCGCCCTACTATATGTAAACAAAAAAATACGCTCTGCATAATGCAGAACGTATTCAGTGGGGTGGGTAGTGAGATTCGAACTCACGGTCTTCAGTGCCACAAACTGACGCGTTAGGCCAGCTACGCTATACCCACCATACATATTAGAAGAAAATACTCGCAGCAGATTTTCATCTGGAACGAGTTTAATGGTACGCCATACTGGATTCGAACCAGTGACCTACCGCTTAGAAGGCGGTTGCTCTATCCAACTGAGCTAATGACGCATACTGTACTCATTAATATCTCAAACTCGGATAAAAGTTTAAGATATATTGGAGCGGGTGATGGGAATCGAACCCACATGACCAGCTTGGAAGGCTGGAGTTCTACCACTGAACTACACCCGCATACTGCCTGACCAGGCGTTTTTGGTGGTCTTTCAAGCTTACCGCTCAATCAACGATATTTATTATACCACTACAAGAGCCTTTTGTCAAGCACTTTTTTATATTTTTTTCATCTAAACTCAACTTTGTGCAACTTTACTTATTTGTTCTTCTTATGTTGTTTCATTTTATTCACTATAACATCTTTGAACAAAAAGCCAACGATACCTGCTACGAGAGCTACTCCAAGCACCACAAGTGCAACTGTGAAGTTGCCGCTTTTTACATTGCTCCCCAAAATCGTTGAGAGCATTATTGCTGGAAGTCTGCAAGGCATGACATAATAGAAAAAATCCTTCTTGCTTATGGGAGTCAGGGGGACGATATATGAGATAACGTCCTTGGGTATTCCCGGTATGAGATAGAGGATTATAAGGATAACGGTTAGCTTTTTCTCATTTTGCAGGAATTGGAATTTTTTTAGCTGTTTCTCGTCAACAAAGGCTTCCACTATCGGTCTGCCAAATTTTTTCACAAGCACGAATATTGCCATTGTGCCAAGGAGCGTACCTAAGAATGATAGCAATCCACCCCAGAACCAGCCGAACAGCACTCCACCCACCACTTGTATAGGCGGTATGACCGCTATGACCACTTGAAGAGCTTGTATGAAAGTAAAGATAAGCACTCCCACAATGCCACTGTAGTTATCAAGCTTACGCTCCAAGGCTGCAATGCCTGCCTTGCTGTGAAGCGCTTTTATAAGAGGTATACACGCCACTGTAGCCATTGCTATGACCGCTATTATTGCAACAAGGCTTATTATCTGTATTTTTTTCTTGTGCCTTGCAGTTTGTATTTTCGCCTCGTTTAATATTTCTTTCTCTTGTTCTTCGTTCATAAAAACGTCACCGTCATTTTCTTCTGAGTATTTTTTTCCTAAACCAATTTATGTACATATCTGTCAACTGTGTGAGGGCATAGTCATAGATAAAGAAAAACAGGTTTGCCGCCGCCCACAGAACAAGCACGGCATACTTGCCAAACATCTCCATGCCCTCGAGCATATCCACCGAAGTAAAGATATACTGAAAAGCCAAAAAGAATATGACTATCGCCACATTGAACACTGCAAGCTTTATTGCCCACACCAACAGGCGGTTTTTCTTTTGGTCGAGATAATATTTAAGTATTGGATAATACCCCATGAACAATATGAAAAGCAGGGTCGCTTCATAATTTGGGGTGACAAAGATGCTCAGCAGGCTCACTGCGCAATAGGTGGCTATCGCCCAGTTTTTATCCACCTCCACTATCATCACAACCATCATGAAGCCGGCAAAGGTAGGGATAGTATAATCGAGCATGGGCAAAAAGCTGCTTGAAAACATCAAAAGCAGGCAGACAGCAGAGCATATGCCGCCAAGTGCCACTCGAAAAGCTATTTTATTTCTCATGGGTCTTTAGCAGCACGGTATAAGGTCGCCGCCCATCATTTCACAGCAGCAGTCTGCACAGCAAAGGGAGGAACAGCAGTCAGGTCCGCTCATGCCACCTGCTTGGTAGCCCTGAGTTGGGTTGCCGCTCATATAGCCGCTTCGCTGTCTGTTCATCTGGGCTAACACGCTTTGGTACTCCATGTTATTTGGGTCGAGCTGAACGGCTCTTGTGAAGTTGTTATAAGCCTCATTGAGCCAGCCTCTGCGGTGGCAGATAGTGCCTTTAAGGAAATACCACTCGGCATTTCTTTCCGAGGAGGACACATTATCAAGTATCTGATCTGCCTGAGTATAGCTTCCGCTTTGGATAAGGCTTCTGATATAGCCTGAGTCAAAGCCCTGCGAAGAGGCATAGCCGTCATAGCCGCTTTCCGCGGACTGGTATCCTCCCCCACGTCTTGAAGTCATGATCTGATCGTAGGCGGCATTTATCTCGGACATTTTCTCCTCAGCTACGTCAGCTAGGGGGTTATCCTGATACTGGTCGGGGTGATATTTTTTCACAAGCTCTTTATAAGCTGATTTTATTTCAGCGTCTGAAGCTGTTGGGGATACGCCTAAAATTTTATAAGGGTCTTTGGAGATCATTGATCGTTATTTCCTTTCCTGTTATTGCGGAATTTTCCGCTTCTTATTTGAGTATAGACATTTTTAAGTCCAAGATACACGATATTATCAAGTATATCACGATATCTTTTAAGATCGAGCTTCACATAGATATCTGCCATTTCGCCCAGGGTGAAGTTTATGCTGTCATCACAAAAGGCGTGAACTTTTTTGAGATAGTCCGCATTTATGCCCTCGGTGGGTGGAAATTTTGCAAGGAGCGGATTGTAGCTTTCACTCTCGTGGTCATCGGGCAGGTCGTCAAGAGCATCGCAGATATAGATAAATCTGCCGAGGAGGTAGCCGAATCGTTCAAGGAGCGGTCGGCGTTCGTCCTGCCTGGTGCAAAGATTTCCTGCAACGGCTTGCATCATAAGTGCGGTAGGCTCGCAGGCAAGGTCTATGCCTGCTGTTTTTTCACGCTCTATTTTATTTTGCAATTCCATTGCGTTTTCAACGGCAGGGGCAAGATCCGGATAAAGGCGAGCCGCTTTCTTATAGGGCTTTTTGAAAAAAGGCAGAAGTGCAAATGCGGCAAGCTTGCCTTTTAGCCCTTTATCGGCTATATCGTCACGAAGCTTATGATATGTGAGTATCACGGCGGCTGAGGACGTATATTTAAGATTGCAGGTACACTTTGCGCACATGGTCTTTTTAAGAGGGTGTGCGATACAGCGTTGCTTTTCTGCGTCAAGCTTCACTCCCCTCACAGAGAGATCCATAAGGGAGAGAAATGCGAAATCGTAGCTAAGGGTAAAGCGTGTCACAAAGCCATAGCGCCTGCCCATATCCTTGCAAAGTCCGCAATAGACAGCTTTATAGATATCATATTCAAACATTCGCATATATGGTTTGAAAGGGCGGACATATCCGAACATAGGCACTCCTTAGATTTTCGTTACTATACATTATAAAACACGATTGTGTATATCCCGTGAAATATATAACATTATACAACAATTTTAAGATAAAAGTCAATAATTTTTATGATAAAAATAAGGGTGGGGTAATGGAGGGATCGAAAAGACAGACGGGATAAAAAATAGTGCAAAATACAAAAGGGCGACCAAAGGCCGCCCCTACATCAGTTTTTTTATAAACAAACGCTGGGATCAGGTCACAGCAAACTGTGAGTTATAGAGATCAGCATAGAAGCCGTTCTTTGCCATAAGCTCATCATGACTTCCCTGCTCTACTATGTGTCCCGAATCCATTACTATGATAGTATCTGCGTTCTTGATAGTAGAAAGTCTATGGGCGATTATAAAGCTCGTTCTGCCCTGCATCATTTTCTCAAAGGCACGCTGTACCAATATCTCCGTACGGGTATCTATAGACGATGTAGCTTCGTCCAGAATGAGCATTGGCGGCAGGGAGAGCATTACTCGTGCGATACAGAGAAGCTGTTTCTGTCCTGCGGAGATAGTGCTGTAGCTGTCTGAAATAACGGTATCATAGCCCTTTGGCAGACGCTTTATAAAGCCATGACAATGGGCTGACTTGGCGGCGGCTATCATTTCTTCCTCGGTGGCGTCAGGCTTGCCGTAGCAGAGGTTCTCTCTTATGGTGCCTGTTTTCAGCCACGTTTCCTGCAGGACCATGCCGTACATACTTCTCATGGAATCACGTGTACAATCCTTTATAGGCTCGCCGCTTATGCGTATCTCGCCGCTGTCGGTATCATAGAACCTCATAAGGAGGTTTATCATGGTGGTCTTGCCGCAGCCTGTTGGTCCTACGATAGCTGTACGCTGACCGCTCTTTACATGGAGGTTAAAATTCTCGATAAGCTTCACATCAGGCACATAGCTAAATGACACGTTGTCAACGTCCAATGTGCCGTCAACGGAGGTAAGGACAGTAGCGTTAGAGCTGTCAGGTATCTCCTCTGTTTCGTCTATGACCTCAAAAACACGCTTTGCAGAAGCGAATGCACTTTGAAGCTCGGTGATAACGCCTGATATTTCATTGAAAGGCTTTGTATACTGATTTGCATAGGTGAGGAAACAGCTAAGGTTACCAACTGTGAAGCCCACGCCTTTTATTACGGAGAGTGCGCCCACGATACCGACAGCCATGTAGACGAGGTTGTTTACAAAACGTGTGCATGGGTTGGTGAGTGAGGAGAAGAATGTGGCGTTAAGTCCAACTTTCTGGAGTTTCAGGTTCACTTCTTCAAACTGCTCCTCAGCTTCTTCCTGATAGCCGAATGCTGTTACTACCTTCTGATTGCCTGTCATTTCCTCAACAAGGCTGGTCATATCGCCTCTTGCAACTGACTGCTGGTGGAAAAGCTTGAATGTGTTCTTGGCGATAAATCTTGCGACAAATAGGGAAAGCGGAGTGAGGATAACCACGATAAGGGTTATTTTCACGTTTATGGAGAGCATGAATCCAAGTGTACCAAAAATTGTACATACGCCTGTGAAAAGCTGTGAAAAGCCCATGAGAAGTCCGTCTGACACCTGCTCCAAGTCGGAGATTATACGGCTGATTATATCACCGTGAGGGTGGGAGTCGATATAAGAAAGGGGTAGCTTTTGGAGCTTTGCGAAAGCATCGTTTCGGATATCTCTTACCACGCAATAGGTTATCTTATTTGTACAAAGTGACATAAGCCACTGGGCAATGCCTGTTACGGTGACTATTACGCCAAGCTTGATGATGATATTGATAATTCCGTCAAAATCTACAAGTCCCTTGGCTATGATAAGGTCAACAGCGTTGCCGACGAGGATAGGAGCATAAAGGGTGGTGGCAACTGCTATGACCGCAAAGACCATGGACAGTATGAACAGCCACATATGCGGTTTTGCGTATCTTAGAAGCGGTCTGAGAGCGGAGGTATCAAGCTTGTTTTTTGTGCTTTGCTTAGCCATTTGCCTGCGCCTCCTTTTCTGAAAGCTGTGAAAGGCATATTTCTTTATATACCTCGCAGCCGTTATAAAGCTCTGAATGAGTGCCGATACCTGCTATTTTGCCATCGTCAAGAACGATTATCTTATCGGCACTTTTTATAGATGAGATTCTCTGTGAAACTATGAAAACGGTCATGTCGCTTGTTTTTTCGTGGATAGCTTTTCTTAGTCTTGCATCTGTGGCAAGGTCAAGGGCGGAGGCTGAATCATCAAGAATGAGTATCTCAGGACCACCAACCAATGCTCTTGCAATGGTAAGTCTTTGACGCTGACCGCCTGAGAGGTTTTTGCCCTCCTGAAGTATCATTTCGTCAAGCTTATCAGGCTTTTTCTCAACAAAATCTTTCGCCTGAGCGATATCAAGAGCGTTCCAGATATCCTCGTCCGTGGCGTTTTTATCACGCCACTGCATATTGTGTCTTATAGTACCCTTAAAGAGGACGGCTTTCTGAGGAACAATGCCTATCATACCTCTGAGCTGTGAGAATGGGTACTCTTTTACGTCAACGCCGTCAACGAGGACTTCGCCCTGACGGACGTCATAAAATCTTGGGATAAGGTTGATAAGAGAGGTCTTACCCGAGCCTGTACCGCCGATTATACCGATAGTTTCGCCTTTCATGGCTTTGAAGCTTATATCCGAAAGAGAGTCGGCTTCGGCTGATGCGTACGAGAAGAAACAGTTCCTAAACTCTACGCATGGGGCATTACCGTCAGTTGCGACAGGCTTATTATCCTTATCAGATACACTTGGCTCCACAGCGAAAACGTCGTTTATTCTGATAGCGGAAGCCTGCATTTTAGTGATATTTGTAACGAGTATCGCCATAGCAAGGAGTGCCAAAAGTATCTGGTTCATATAGTTTACAAGGGCTATCACTTCGCCCTGTGAGATAGAGCCTGCATAAACTGTTTTACCGCCAAACCAAATGATAGCGATGATAGCGAAGTTTACGATAACATAGGTGGCAGGGTTCATAAGGGCGGAAATTCTTCCTGCAATTATCTGCTGACGTCTAAGTTCTTCGGTATTATCAGCGAACTCTTTTTCCTCGTCTTTCTGACGGGAAAAGGCTCTGATAACTCTTGCGCCTGTGAGAGTTTCGCTTGTCATAAGGTTAGTTTTATCCAGCTTTTTCTGGATATTCTTATACTGCGGTATAGTGATGTGCATTATAAGGTAGATAACATAGGCAAGGCAAGGTGCGATTATCAGGAAGATAAGGGTAAGCTTCACTGAGATAGAGAATGCCATTATGATTGAGCCTAAAACGATAAAAGGCGAACGAAGAAACAGACGAAGGAGGATATTCACGCCCTGCTGAGCGGTATTGATATCCGCTGTCATTCTTGTGACGAGGGTATGGCTTCCAACGCTGTCTATTTCCGCATAGGACAGTGAATTGATATGCTTGAAGAGGTCACGTCGGAGGGCTGTTCCAAAGCCTAGGGACGCTTTTGCGGCGAAATACTGAGCAGTCAGCGCACAAGCCAGACCACAGAAGGCGAGGAGAACAAGCACGCCACCCATTTTATAGATGTAGGGCTTATCTTGATTTTTTATACCCACGTCGATGATATTAGCCATAACGAGTGGCACTGCAAGCTCGAAGCAGGCTTCGATAAGCTTAAACAGCGGACCGATTATGCTTTCTTTTTTATAGTTTTTCAGATACCTAAAAAGCTTCAGCATTTTTCTTTCTCCCAACTAAATAAAATCATATAAATTTTATTATATCATATGTTTTTGTACATTTGTAGACGAATAAGTTAATTCTTTAAAAAAGTGGAGGATAATGTAGGGGCAAAAAGTTCGCCCGTCTTTATACACCGGCATAGTTTATGATGATTCAAGCCTCGCACCTCCGAGTGGGACGCCGAGGACGTCGTCCCCTACAATAATCATCGCCGCAGGCGATACCTTCATTCCTCACTCCTCATTCCTCACTCCTAACAAAAAGGGGGTTGACAAAAGGGTGAAAGTGTGCTATAGTCATATCAATAGGTTTAAATGCTATGACGGAAATAAGTAGCCTTTTGCGAAATTTCAGAGAGCTTTCGGTCGGTGCGAGAAAGCATTTCTACAAAGAGTGAATACATTCCTGAGCTGTTCGCTGAGAAAGTTTTTGCGTAAGGCGAAACGTTTTGCACACGTTACAGTGCTATGGCTTCGCTTTCTGCTGAGCCTGTAAGGTCGGGAGTTTCCCCGATAAACTGAGGTGGTACCACGATGATTCGTCCTCTGACAGATATTCTGTCAGGGGATTTTTTATTTATGTACCGCAAAAAAATAATATGGAGGTATGAAAAATGACAGTATTTGAAGAACTGAAAAGAAGAGGTCTTCTCGCTCAGCTTACTGATGAGGAGGAAATAAAGGAGCTTATCAACGCTGGTAAAGCTACTTTCTACATTGGTTTTGACCCAACCGCTGATTCACTCCACGTTGGTCACTTTATGGCACTTTGCCTTATGAAGCGTTTGCAAATGGCAGGCAACAAGCCTATCGTTCTTATCGGAGGCGGTACAGCTATGATAGGCGACCCGTCAGGCAAAACAGATATGAGAAAAATGATGACAAAGGAAACTATCAACCACAATGTTGAATGTTTCAAAAAGCAGATGTCACACTTCATTGATTTTTCTGATGACAAGGCTATTATTGTAAACAACGGCGATTGGCTGCTTGACCTTAATTATGTTGACGTACTTCGTGACGTTGGTGCTTGCTTCTCTGTAAACAAGATGCTTACATTCGAGTGCTACAAGCAGAGAATGGAAAGGGGTCTTACTTTCCTTGAATTTAACTACATGATAATGCAGTCCTACGACTTCTACAGACTTTTCCAGGATTACGGCTGTAATATGCAGTTCGGCGGTGACGATCAGTGGGCTAATATGCTGGGCGGCACTGAGCTTATCAGAAAGAAGCTTGGCAAGGACGCTTATGCAATGACTATCACTCTGCTTCTTAACTCTGAGGGCAAGAAAATGGGCAAGACTGAAAAGGGCGCTGTATGGCTCGACCCTGAAAAAACTTCTCCATACGAGTTCTATCAGTACTGGAGAAACGTTGGTGACGCTGACGTTATCAAGTGCCTGAAGATGCTCACATTCGTTCCTATCGAGGAGATAGAGGAAATGGAGAAACACATGGAGGGTGCTGAATACAACAAGGCTAAGGAGCTTTTGGCTTACGAGCTGACAAAGCTTGTTCACGGCAAGGAGGAGGCTGACAAGGCTGACGCTGCGGCAAAGGCTATTTTTGCAGGCGGTGGAAACAGCGATGATATGCCTAGCACGACTATTGCGGCGGCTGATCTTACTGACGGCAAGATAGGTATTCTTACGCTTCTTGTTAAGTGCGGACTTTGTCCTTCAAATGGCGAGGCAAGACGTCTTGTTACTCAGAACGGTATTGCAGTGAATGGCGAGAAGTTCACTGACCCTAAGGGTCTTGTTGATCTCTCTGAGCCTGTTGTTATCAAAAAGGGTAAGAAAATCTTCCACAAGGCTATTGCTGAATAATATAGTGCAAAATAATTTCCACGGGTGGACAGAAGTTCACCCGTTTTTTGTATATGAATATATGGTATTTTGCAATATTCATAAACATTCACACAAAATACATATAAGGTTTAGCTATATTTAAAGTTATTCATATATACTTTTAATCAAAGGAAAGTTTACACGAAGCATACGAAAAAATCACGAAAAGAGGCGTGGATATGAATGGCAATCAGGAAGTGTTCAAACGGATAGAGAAAAAATATATCGTTGATGAACCGACTTATGAAAAGCTTATAAAAAAGCTCGATGGGCATTTTGTCAAAGACAGATATTACAAAAGCACTATCTGCAACATATATTATGACACACCAAGTCATCAGCTTGTGAGAAACTCCATTGAAAAGCCTGTTTACAAGGAAAAGCTGAGAGTGAGGAGCTACGGCGTACCTAATGATGAAGACATGGTCTTTGTGGAGCTTAAAAAGAAATACAAGGGTGTGGTCTACAAGAGGCGTATCGAGATGACCCTTGCACAGACCCGTGATTTCTTTGCAGGCAAAGATGTACCTCATGATAATCCGCAGATAGAGAACGAGCTGAAATATTTTCTCAAATTCTATGAGGGCATTGCTCCTGCTATGTATCTTAGCTATGACAGGCTTGCTTACTGCGGTGCGGAAGACCCGTCCCTTAGGCTGACCTTTGACACGCACATTCTTTACCGTGAGGAGCAAAAGGAGCTTGACAATGGCATTTGGGGCAAAGAGCTTCTGCCTGCTGGCATGAGGGTAATGGAGATAAAGATACCGAACGCTATGCCACTTTGGTTATCGGCTATACTTGATGAACTGGAGATATATCCTGCGTCATTCTCAAAATACGGAACTGCGTATCTTAACGAATTTTCTGAAAAAATACATAAAGGTAAGGTGATAAGCTGTGCTTAATTCAACTACTCTTGCGGCTACTACTGTGACCACCACTGAAACGACCGTGGCGGCGATAACTACAAACGAATTTGTTTTCTGCACTGCGGCTTCGTTGGTGCTTGGTCTTATAATAGCGTTTGCATTCAACTTCAAGCAGAAAAAGACAAAGAGCTTTATGATGACGCTTGCTTTGCTGCCTGTGATAGTACAGGTAGTGATAATGCTTGTAAACGGAAACATCGGTACCGGTGTGGCTGTTATGGGTGCATTCAGCTTGGTAAGATTCCGTTCTGTACCGGGAAGTGCCATGGACATTTGTGCTATATTCCTTTCAATGGCTGTCGGTCTTGCGACGGGCACGAACCACTTGGCACTTGCTCTTATGCTTGCTGTGTGCGTGAGCCTGCTGAACATTATTTACACGCTTCTGCCTATTGGCAAAAAGAAGTCGGGTCACAAGGATCTTAGTATCACTATCCCTGAAAGCCTTGATTACACCGAGGTATTTGACGATATATTTGAAAAGTATCTTTCAGAATGTGAGCTTGTTTCGGTAAAGACCACAAATATGGGAAGTCTTTTCAAGCTGAAATATCGCATAGAGCTAAAGGGTGATGCTAATGAAAAGAAGCTTATTGACGAACTTAGATGCAGAAACGGCAACCTTGAGATAATGTGTGCAGTGGCAGCAGACATTGAGGAACAATCATTCTGACAAACTAACAAAAGTATCCATAAGCAAAACTGCACAAGGCTAAAGCGGTCTTGTGCGGCTTTTTTCAACCTTTTTTACCATACAAGGGGGTATTTTTCATGAAAATTTCGGACACTAAAAAGCTGGCAGCTATCACAGCGGCGTTTTTTATCACGGTCACGGCTTTTTCAGGCTGTTCAGAGAGTGCAAATTCTTCACAGACCACAAGCAGTGTTTCTCAGGCGGCAAAGTCTGACATTGACGCAAGCATTGCGGCAGAGGACATTGACGTTGGATATGACGAGGAAAGCTCAGTAGGGATCAGATTTGCTGATGGCAATGCGGCTATAGACGGTGAGGGTGCGACCTCAGAAGGGGAAACTGTTACCATTTCGCAGGCAGGCACTTACATTCTTTCAGGCACAGCGACCAACGGCAGGATAATCGTTTCAGCGGACAAGACGGCTGAAATAAAGCTTATTTTCAATGGAGTTGACATAACTTGTGCTGACAACGCTCCCCTGCTTGTGAGCAAAGCTAAAAAAGTTTATATCGTGCTGGAGGACGGCACAGAGAACGTTTTGACGGACAGTGCAAGCTACTCTTTAGGAGAAGATGACAGCAACACAGACGGTGCTATTTTCTCCAAAGCCGACCTTACTATAAACGGCAGCGGTACACTTACTGTGAATGCAAACTACAAGCACGGCATAGTTTCAAAGGACGATCTTGTTATCACTGACGGCAATATCAATGTGACCTCGGCTTCAACCGCTATGGTGGGCAAGGACAGCGTTAAGATATCTGGCGGAACATTCAACATTTCCGCAAGCACGAACGGCATAAAATCCACTAACACAGAGGCTTCTGACAAAGGCTTTATAAGCGTGACAGGGGGAAGCTTCACAGTAGTCGCAAACAATGACACATTCGAGGCGGAAACTGTGCTTTCTATGGAGGGCGGAAGCTTTGACATCACCACAGGCGGTGGAAGTGCAAACGCTTCTATGAAGTCTGACGGCACGCCAAACAAAAATTGGCAGAACGACATGGGCAACGGTGGTGGTGGTCCGAACGGAATGGGCAGACCTGACGATAACGGAAACGGCACGGGAGGCAAACCGCCTGCAATGCCTACGTCTGACGACACAGGGCTTACCATAGAAACTGCTGCTAACAGGACCACTGACAGCACAGATACAACGGACAACACTTCAACATCTGCAAAGGCTTTAAAGGCAGGCAACGAGGTAAACATAAGCGGCGGCGAGTTCAAGATAGATTCGGCAGACGATTCAGTACACAGCAACGGAAACATTGTTATAACAGGGGGAAACATTTCTGTGGCGTCGGGTGACAACGGAATGCACGCTGACGGAAATCTGACCATATCCGACGGCACTGTAGACATCACAAAAAGCTATGAGGGTATCGAGGGTTCTATCGTAACAATAGACGGTGGCACAATATCAGTGGTAGCAAGCGATGACGGAATAAACTGTGCAGGCGGAAGCGATACTGGATCAACAGACAGAATGGGTGCTGACCAATTCTCGTCACAGGACGGTGTTGAACTTAACATCAACGGAGGAACTGTAACCATTGACGCTGACGGCGACGGACTTGACTCAAATGGCAACTTCACAATGGCAGGCGGTACAGTTTACGTTTGCGGACCTACTAACGGTGGCAACGGTGCACTTGACTACAACGGCACTGCAACTGTAACAGGGGGAACGCTCATCGCCTGTGGTGCAGTTGGAATGGAAGAGGGCTTCGGTGACAGCTCCACACAATACAGTGTTCTGCACGATCTTGGTTCGACAGTTTCAGCAAACGAAAAACTGACTATCACTGACAGTGACGGCAAGGAGATCTTAAGCTTTACCCCTACAAAGACTTGGCAGAGCGTTGTATTCACAAGCGCTGACCTGAAGGAAGGCGAAACCTACACCATTACGGCAGGGTCGCAGTCGGAAACCGTGACTATTGACGGCATTGTTACTTCTAATTCCAAGGGAATGAGCTTTGGCAGAGGTCATGGCGGAGGACGTGGTTTCTGATATGAACGACAAAAGGACGAACTTGGGGTTCGTCCTTTTTTATTTGGCTGATTTATCGTTCATAGTATGCGGGACGTCGAAGACGCCGTCCCCTACATTTGTGTAATATAAATCGTAGGTACGAACAGTGTTCGCCAGTTTTTGCTCACCTTTGTTGTATACATACGCAAAAAAGACCGCCTCATGATGAAGCGGTCTTTAGTAAGCAATTTAGTTTTGGCTGTGCAGATTATGCAAGCTCAGCAAAGTACTTGATTGTTCTTACCATCTGTGATGTGTAAGAGTTCTCGTTGTCGTACCAAGAAACTACCTGTACCTCATAGAGGTCATCAGCGATCTTAGATACCATTGTCTGAGTAGCATCGAAGAGTGAACCAAATCTCATGCCGATAACGTCAGAAGAAACGATTGGATCCTCGTTGTAGCCAAATGACTCAGAAGATGCAGCCTTCATAGCAGCGTTGATGCCTTCAACTGTTACGTCAGCACCCTTTACAACTGCTGTAAGGATTGTTGTTGAACCAGTTGGAACTGGAACTCTCTGTGCAGAACCGATGAGCTTGCCGTTAAGCTCTGGGATTACAAGGCCGATAGCCTTTGCAGCACCTGTTGAGTTAGGAACGATGTTTGCAGCACCAGCTCTTGCTCTTCTCAGGTCACCCTTTCTGTGAGGACCGTCAAGGATCATCTGGTCGCCTGTGTAAGCATGGATAGTGCTCATGATACCGCTCTGGATAGGAGCATACTTGTTAAGAGCATTAGCCATAGGAGCAAGACAGTTTGTTGTGCAAGATGCAGCTGAAATGATTGTATCGTCAGCTGTAAGTGTCTTCTCGTTTACTGAGTAAACGATAGTCTTGAGGTCGTTACCAGCAGGAGCTGAGATAACTACCTTCTTAGCACCAGCATCGAGGTGAGCCTGGCTCTTAGCCTTTGATGTATAGAAGCCTGTGCACTCGAGAACTACGTCTACACCAAGCTTGCCCCAAGGACAATCCTTAGCGTCCTTTTCTGCATAAATCTGAAGAGTCTTGCCGTCAACAGTGATAGTATTAGCCTCATCATCAGCTGATACTGTGTGAAGGTTCTCACCGATCTTACCACAGTAACCGCCCTGAGCTGTATCATACTTAAGAAGATCAGCGAGCATTGAAGGCTTTGTCAGGTCGTTGATTGCAACTACCTCGTAGCCCTCTGCGCCAAACATCTGTCTGAATGCAAGACGTCCAATACGTCCAAAACCATTAATTGCGACTTTAACTGCCATAATTAATTTACCTCCTAAAAATTTTTCTGTATTTATTATACTACATTTTTCTATACATTGCAAGTGTTTTTACAAAAAACTTAGAACTTTTTTTCTTTAAATCTTGACCGTAAAGCCATCTGCGTCCTGATCCGTCAAAGCACTGCTAAATTCTTTAAAATATGATCAAATATTGATGATTTTTTATTGACTACCCCGACAGTTTAGGTTATAATATTTACATGAGATCTTTATGAAAGGCAGGCTAACAAAGTGGAACTGACATCTTCTGTGAAAGAGATATACGCTCAGTCTGAGGAAAACATTATCCTCACTGACGCTGAGCTTAATGTCATTTGGAAAAATCATGGCGATCTGCCTGATGTTATAGATATTTCTGCTTTATGCGATACTCCGGAAAACGCTTTCATTCTGCCTGTTGAAAAGACAGCTACCTTTGAATATAAGGGCAGGTTTGCAGACTCGGCGGCAATGCGGTTTGAACCGCTGAGAGATAATGGCATTATAACGAATTATCTCATACACTATTACTCCTGCATGGACATAGAACGTCTTTCGGACAAGTCTGGATATTTACGCTTCAAATCGAATTTTCTCGGCAACATAAGGATGGAGCTTTCTAAAATGTTAGCGATGCTTGACAGCCAAAAGAAATCCTTCTCTTCAAAAGCCGGCACTGAATATGAGCATTTTGACCATGAGGCAAGGCTTCGTATACTGAAGACATTTTCCGCAACGGTGAACATGACAGAACTTGCAAAATATTTCAGTGGCAATTTCACAACTGAATATCAGAGCCTATCAGACATATGCGGTGAGGTATGCGACGAAGAAGGCAATTTGCTTGAGGAGGACGGCTGTATTTTCAGATACTCCATTGACCCGTGCATTTATTTTGAAACAAACAAAAGCCTTATTAAAAATGTGCTTGTAAATCTGCTTGTGAACGCATATATGTACAATGACAAGGAACAGCGGCAGGTGGAGCTTATCCTAAAAACTGAGGACGACAGGATAATACTGTCAATAAGTGATAACGGCAACGGCATGACAGACGATGTATGGCAGGCGGCTATCACGCCATTTGGCACATTCCAGAAATACAGTAGCAGCGAGGCATTGGGGCTTGCACTGGCAAAATGCTTTTGCGACCGTTTTGACGGTGAACTAAGTTATCGCAGCGAGATCGGCAAAGGCACTTGTGTGACCATGAGTTTCCCATGTGACAGCCGTGGTTTGCCGAAAGAATTCCATGTGAGCAGAATGCCACCCATTCCGAACCCATACGGCAGTACCTACTGCATAATGGCTAAAGGACTTGACCCGCTGAAATAGGGTTTGGGCAATATACAGAGCAAGTGAATAAATGGGATACAAAAAAGGCAGTGCCGATTTTCTCGGTACTGCCTTGATTATTTTATGAAAATTAGTCCTTGATGATAGACTTACCTGTCATTTCCTTTGGCTGCTCCAGACCCATGAGTTTGAGCATTGTTGGTGAAAGGTCAGCAAGAACGCCGCCCTCTCTGATAAGAACATTGCCTGCGCCTGCGATAATAAGAGGTACAAGGTTGGTTGTGTGGGCTGTGAATGGAGAGCCGTCCTCTTCCATCATCTTATCTGCGTTGCCGTGGTCTGCTGTGATAAGTGCTATGCCGCCCTTTGCAAGAACTGCGTCAACCGTTTTGCCTACGCACTCGTCAACTGCTTCTACTGCTGCTACGGCTGCGTCGAACACGCCTGTGTGACCTACCATATCGCAGTTTGCATAGTTGAGGATAATTGCGTCATACTTGTCAGACTCTATTCTCTTGAGAACTTCGTCGCAAACAAGATATGCGCTCATTTCAGGCTGGAGGTCATATGTTGCTACCTTTGGTGAATTGATGAGGGCTCTGTCCTCGTTCTCAAAAGGAGCTTCTACACCGCCGTTGAAGAAGAATGTAACGTGTGCATACTTCTCTGTTTCGGCAATTCTAAGCTGTGAAAGACCCTTCTTTGCGATATACTCGCCGAAAGTATTTTCAAGGCTTGCTGGCTTGAATGCAACGTCAACGTTTGGCATTGTTGCGTCATACTGTGTCATGCAGACATAGTAAAGTGGGAATCTGCCGTTTCTTCTCTCAAAGCCTGTGAAATCATCGTCAACGAGAGTTCTTGTTATCTCTCTTGCTCTGTCAGGACGGAAGTTGAAGAAGATAACGCTGTCGTTTGCGGATATCTTGCCGTTCTCATCGATAACTGTAGGAACAACGAACTCGTCTGTAACGTCAGCGGCATAGGAAGCCTTGATAGCGTCAACTGCGTTATCAGCCTTATTGCCCTCGCCGTATACCATTGCGTCATAAGCCTTGCCTACACGCTCCCAACGGTTATCTCTGTCCATTGCATAGTAACGTCCCATTACTGTTGCTATCTTGCCGACACCAATTTCCTTGAGCTTTTCTTCAAGCTCAGCTACGAAGTCAACACCACTTGTAGGAGGAACATCTCTGCCGTCCATGAAGCAATGAACGTATACCTTTGTAAGACCTGCTTTCTTAGCAAGCTCCAAAAGACCATAAAGGTGTGAATTATGTGAGTGAACGCCGCCGTTTGAAAGAAGTCCGAACAGGTGGAGTGCGCTGTCATTCTTCTTGCAGTTCTCAACGGCTGCTGTGAAAGCTTCGTTTGAGAAGAATTCGCCGTCCTTGATAGACTTTGTAATTCTTGTAAGCTCCTGATAAACTATTCTTCCTGCGCCGATATTTGTATGGCCTACCTCTGAGTTACCCATTTGTCCCTCAGGAAGTCCAACGTCCATGCCGCTTGCACCGATAAGAGTGTGCGGATAGTTGACAAGAAGTCTGTCGATATTAGGTGTTTTGGCAGCTCTGATAGCGTTGCCGTAATCCTTGTGATTATAGCCGAAGCCGTCCATAATGATAAGTGCTATGGGTTTCTTTGACATATTTCTTAGTCCTTTCAACATCATTTATATTCGTATTATCCCCAATAACCGCCATTTTCAAGGAAGCTCAGGACATATTCCTTAAATTCCTTGGCTGTATCGTCGCTTGTGTAATAGGTCTTTGCGCCGATACGGACAAAGTTACTCTCTCCAGACTCATAGTAGATAGCTGGGCCCTCTGAACACTTTATATCCAGCCAATCGCCGCCAACAACGTACTCCTTTGAATCCGGCTCTTTTTCTTCTGCGTTTTCCATGACTTTCGTGCGGAACTCTGTTATCTTGTCGAGCAACTCGCTGTCTGTGAACTCAACGCCGCTAAGGAGCTTACTAGAGTCCATTTTGATAGTTACATTTTCAAGCTGAGCCTCAGATGTTGTCTGAGAGCTTTCTGCCGCTGGTGCGCTGCTTTCGTCAACACTTCCGCAAGCTGCAAATGACATACACATTGATAATACTAATGCTGCAAATATTAATTTTTTCATAGTTGCGTCCCCCCTGTTCAAAAAAAGCAGAGGACAGCCGCAGCCGTCCCCTGCGGAACTTTTTATTTGTTTGTTCTTGTGACGAATGATATTTTACCCCTAGATATCCGTCTGTTAATTAGCCCTCAACAGCAGCCTGAACGATAGTGTTGAAGTCAGCAGCCTTCAGTGAAGCGCCGCCGATAAGACCGCCGTCTACGTTCTCCTTAGAAAGAAGCTCTGCGCAGTTCTTAGCGTTCATTGAGCCGCCGTACTGAATTGTAACTGCCTCTGCTGTAGCTTCGTCATAGATCTTAGCAAGTGTTGCTCTGATGAATGCACAAACTTCCTCAGCCTGATCTGCTGTAGCTGTCTTGCCTGTACCGATAGCCCATACTGGCTCGTAAGCGATAACGGACTTCTTAACGTCCTCTGCTGATACGCCGAAGAAATCAAGCTTTACCTGTCTTGCGATAACTTCCTCTGTGATGTTGCACTCACGCTCCCAGAGAAGCTCGCCAACGCAAACGATAGGCTTAAGACCAGCTGCAAGAGCTGCCTTTGTTCTCTTGTTTACTGTTTCGTCTGTTTCACCGAAATACTGTCTTCTCTCTGAGTGACCGATAACAACGTACTCAACGCCAAGCTCAACGAGCATATCTGCTGAGATCTCGCCTGTGAAAGCGCCGCTCTTCTCAAAGTGAACGTTCTCTGCGCCGATCTTTACGTTTGAGCCTGCTGTTGCGTTGATAGCAGTTTCAAGGTTTGTGAAAGGTACGCAAGCGATAACTTCTACCTTGCCCTCAGCGTTTGCAACAAGTGGCTTGATAGCTTCGAGAAGCTCCTTAGCCTCAGGTCTTGTCTTGTTCATTTTCCAGTTTCCTGCAATAATTGCTTTTCTTACAGCTTTTTTCATGATAAAAAACTCCTTTATTTTTTATAGGGAACAGAAAAACTGCTCCTGCTAGTTTTCCAAGTCTATTATACAACATTCACTCGTATTTGTCAACTAATTAACAAAGGCTTGGACTTATTTTATCTGTTTTTTACAGCTTATCTATAAGCATAACCACACCGAAAATGCCAAGCAGGACACCGATAGCGATAGCCGCATAGCCGAAAGGCGTTTTCTCCTCTTTTTCCTCGGCTTCCTTTTCCTCCTCAGTGACTTCTACCTTTGATTTTTCATCGTCAAGGTAAAATTCCTGTGGGTTTGCGGGGTTATACTTTATGTCTATCATGTCGCCCTTTTCATAGCCGTTGTCTGTGACTATCTGGGTATATTTCTCGCCGTCAACGGTATAGCCGATTTTCCACTCGGTAAAAACTCTGTCCTCACCGCCGTTGAAATCAGGCATTGTGGTCTTGACCTTCTGCAAGGCTTTTGCCTGAGTTGGTTCGTAGTGATCCTCCTCCGGAATATTATGTTCCTGCTCAGGAAAAAAGCGATAGCCCTGCAAGGCTTTTATACCGAAATAGATAAGTCCAATGCCTGTGAGCAGAAGAATTATTCCGCCTATCCCCTGCCAGCCTAATCCGCTTTTTGCAAGTAGTGTTATTTCATTCATTTTTACTACCTCGATTTCTGCATAAAAAAGGGACAGGCAAAACCTGCCTGCCCCTAGCTTATAGCTTAGTAAAATATATTACTTGTCAGCAATCACGTCGATACCTGGGAGCACCTTGCCCTCGAGGTATTCAAGTGAAGCTCCGCCGCCTGTTGAGATGTGTGACATCTTATCAGCAAAACCGAGCTGGATAACTGCTGCTGCTGAGTCGCCGCCGCCGATGATAGTTGTAGCGTCTGTTTCAGCAAGTGCCTTTGCAACTGCGATTGTACCCTTTGCAAGTGTTGGGTTCTCGAACACGCCCATAGGACCGTTCCAAACAACTGTCTTTGCAGACTTAACAGCCTCGCCGAAGAGAGCCTGTGTCTTTGTGCCGATATCAAGTCCTTCCTTATCAGCTGGGATCTTGTCAGAATCAACAACTTCTACGTCGATAGGAGCGTCGATTGGATCAGGGAAACCTGCTGCAACTGTTGTGTCGATAGGGAGAAGAAGCTTCTTGCCGAGCTTTTCAGCCTTCGCCATCATTTCCTTGCAGTAGTCGATCTTTGTATCGTCAACGAGGGAAAGACCAACTTCCTTGCCCTGTGCCTTAAGGAATGTATATGCCATACCGCCGCCGATGATAAGTGTATCGCACTTCTCGAGGAGGTTTGAGATAACGTTGAGCTTATCTGCTACCTTTGCGCCGCCGAGAATAGCAACGAATGGTCTAACAGGTGTTTCAACTGCATTTCCGAGATAGTTGATCTCTTTCTGCATGAGGTAACCAACTGCTGTTTCCTTAACGAACTTTGTAACGCCTGCTGTAGAAGCATGTGCTCTGTGAGCTGAACCGAAAGCGTCCATTACGAATACTTCGTCGTCAACGAGGTCAGCAAGTTCCTTAGCGAAAGCTTCGCCGTTCTTTGTTTCCTCTGCGCCTCTGAATCTTGTGTTCTCAAGAACAACGATATCACCGTCAGCCATTTCAGCAACTGCCTTCTTAGCGTTGTCGCCAACTACTGTATCGTCAGCAGCGAATGTTACCTTTGTTTCAGGAAGAAGCTCTGCAAGTCTTGCAGCAGCTGGTGCAAGTGAGAACTTAGCCTCTGGGCCGTTCTTTGGCTTGCCAAGATGTGAACACAGAACTACCTTGCCGCCGTCAGCTACCAGCTTCTTGATAGTTGGGAGAGCAGCTGTTATTCTGTTATCGTTTGTAATAACGCCGTCCTTAAGAGGAACGTTAAAGTCAACTCTTACGAGTACCTTTTTGCCCTTTACATTAATGTCATCAACAGTAACTTTGTTTAAACCTGCCATTTTAAAGACACCTCTCAATTTAATTTTTTAATTCACGTTGTTAAAAAACTAACAACCTTACCTTTATTATATAACATACCGCCATAAAAATCAAGTATTTTTTTATAATTTTTACCCTGATTTTATAACTTTAGGCTTTTAAAGTGCGTCCACCTTTATCTCTCCGTTGTCAGCGGATATTGCCACGGCGGACACCGCTCCCTCGCCCTTGTCTATAAGCAGTTCGGCTATCTTATCCTCCACCTCGTTTCTTATGACACGGCGGATATCTCTTGCACCAAGCTTCTGACCGTATGCCTTATGTGCAATAGTTTTCAAAGCTTCATCTGTATATCTCAGGCTGATATGTTTCTCCTCCAGCGGCGACTTCATCTCGTCCAGCATAAGACCTGCTATGCCCGCGTAATTCTCCTCTGTGAGCGGATTGAACACAACTATCTCGTCAATTCTTCCAAGAAACTCAGGTCTCAGGAAATCTCTCAGGGCTTTCATTGCTTTATCCTTGGCGATATCACTGTCGGTCTTATTGAAGCCCACACCTGTATCTCTATCAGTCGAACCTGCGTTTGATGTCATGACGATAACTGTGTTCTCAAATGAAACGCTTCTGCCCTGTGAATCGTTGATACGTCCCTCGTCAAGTATCTGGAGAAGTATGTTCATAACGTCAGGGTGAGCCTTTTCTATTTCGTCAAAAAGTACCACTGAATATGGTCTGCGGCGCACCTTTTCGGTAAGCTGACCTGCTTCGTCAAAGCCAACATATCCCGGAGGTGAGCCGATAAGCTTTGATACTGAGTGCTTCTCCATATACTCGGTCATGTCAACTCTGATAAGCGGTTCGGTGGCGTCAAAAAGCTCTTCTCCAAGGACTTTCACAAGCTCTGTTTTTCCAACGCCTGTTGGGCCGACGAAAATAAATGAAGCCGGTCTGCGACGTTTTGAAAGCTGAACCCTTGTACGCTTTATTGCCTTTGCGACCTTATCAACGGCTTCGTCCTGGCCGATAACACGCTTTGAAAGGGCTTCTTTCAGATGCTTTATCTTGTCATACTCGGTCTGAGCTATTTTATTGGCAGGGATACCTGTCCAAAGCTCTATTACCTTTGAGATATCTTCCTCTGTTACCTGAACGTTTTTGAGGGTCTCCTCAACTTCTTTGAGCCTGTTCTGTATTCTCAGTATCTCGCCCTTTTCCTTTGCGATTATCTCATAGTCAGGGTCTGACTTCTGCTCGTAATCCTCAACGAGCTTTTCATGCTTTTTTAGTTCCTCGTTAAGTGCGTCGAACTCTTCTATTTCAGGTGTTCTGATACTTGTGCAGGCGCAGGCTTCGTCAAGAAGATCTATCGCCTTGTCAGGGAGAAATCTGTCGTTGATATATCTTTCAGAAAGCACTGCACACTCTCTGAGCATATCGTCTGATATCTTTACTCTATGGAAATTTTCGTAATACTGCTTTATGCCTTTGAGAACTGTGATTGTGTCCTCAACTGTCGGCTCGGAAACTGTTACAGGCTGGAAACGTCTTTCAAGTGCAGAGTCCTTTTCGATATACTTTCTGTACTCCTTGAAAGTCGTTGCGCCTATTACCTGTATCTCGCCTCTTGAAAGGGACGGTTTCAGAATATTAGCGGCGTTCATCGTTCCCTCATTGTCGCCTGTGCCAACAAGGGTATGCACCTCGTCTATAAAGAGGATAACATTGCCCTGCTCTTTTACTTCCTCTACAAGTCCTTTACAACGGCTCTCGAACTGTCCTCTGAACTGAGTGCCTGCAACGAGTGCGGTAAGGTCAAGGAGGTAAAGCTCCTTATCCTTGATATGGAAAGGCACATCTCCGGCAACTATCCTCTGTGCGATACCCTCGGCAATGGCTGTTTTACCAACGCCAGGTTCGCCTATAAGGCATGGGTTGTTCTTCTGACGTCTTGACAGGATATGGATAACTCTTGATATCTCCTTATCTCTACCCACAACGTTATCAAGCTTGCCCTCTCTTGCTTTCTGAGTAAGATTTGTGCAATAGTTGTTGAGAAATTTAAGCTTTTTCTTTTTATCCTTTGGCTTGTTCTCTCCGCCCTCATCGGTGGCTTTAGGCATACCTCCTGCGAGGTTGCTGAAAAGATTGGCTGCGTCACCGCCGAAAAGATTGCTCAGGAAGTTCGTTCCGCCCGGCTCAAAATCGTCCCCGTCGGAAGCCTCCATAAGCTGATTTGACATTGCTTCAAGGTCATCGTCTGAGATGCCCATTGCCTTCATATAATCGTCCACCTGCGAAATGCCAAGCTCCTTGGCACAAACAAGGCAAAGTCCCTCGTTCTTCTTGTGCTGAGGGTCCTTGGCGTTCATCTGTGAGATGAACACCACAGCAGGACGCTTTTTACATCTTGAACACATTAACATTTTTATTTGCTCCTTTCCTTACTGATACACCTTACGGTAATCATTTATACAGAATATCAAAGAAGTAACTGAACAGATAGGTATTTTCAAAAACAGCGCTGTTGAACTTGGGAAGCTTGTTCTCGGTAGCATTTATCACAGTGCAGACCATAAAGGCTATCAACACCAGATACAGACCGCCTTTGCAAAGACCAAGCGCCATGCCTGCAAAACGGTTTGCCGCTGTCAGACCTGCCATTCGGGTAAAAACTCCCGACAGACGCAGGATAAGCCTTATGACTATCTCCATAAGCACATACACCGTCATGAACACGCAAAGCCTTATAAAAGTCAGGGCGATCGGTCGGAAAATGTTCTTTTCCAGATACTCAGCACCAGTTCTGCCACCCTCAGAGAGAGCCTTGACGGCTTCGTCTATCTGCTCGGTAGTGAACTTCACCGCCTTAGACAGACTTTTTCCAAGCTTATTACCCTCCAGCTTTTCGCTGAGCTTTTGGGGCATAACGCTGTGGATATACTCTGAAAGCTCCTCGCCCTTTTGCTGAGCAGTATCAAGGTCTGTTCCCTTTGAAACAAGTAGCTTTTCGGTATTCTCCGCAAGAGTGCCTGCCCCTGACAGGACGTTTTTTATCTCCTCATCTGAAAGGTCGATATCAACGCCCTCGTTTTTCAGTTCATTGCTCACAAGCTTTGAAAGATCCGTCTGTTCAGCAGCGTTTTCAAGGCTCGTTATAAGCTGTGTTTTGAAATATTTGTTATATACATTTTCAGCCGACATATTGGCTATAAGAAAAGCCACAAGAACGGCTGCCACTGTTCCGAGCATTGTGATGACATATCTCACAAAGCCCTTACAGTATCCTGTCAGAGCGGTCACGATAAGGATCATTATAACTGCTCCGTCAAAAAAATATGCCATATTTTCCTGCCTTTCGTCAGGTCTCGAAAGCTATTTTGTTTATCTCATGCAGACCTAGGAAATAAACGCTATCGTTGAGGTAAACAAAGTCAAGATACTCAGAGGACACTGCCGCTGTTGCAAGTAGATTTCCTGCACTGTCATAGGCTTCTATATTATCCTCGCCGAGAAGGATCACCTTCTTGTTCTCTGCGGTCATTTTCTTAGGCTTGCCACTTTGAGTATAAACAACGCTATCAGGCTTATCTCCGTCAGAGTCCGAACGGAACACCGCAAGAGTTCCTGTTTTACGCTGTATGCCGTCAAATGCTACTGCGGCAGTGGTATCTGTCAGGGCATAGTCTGAAAGCTCCTCAGGATATTCATACTGCATAAGTATTTTACCATTGCTGTCAAGCTTGTAGAAGCAGGTATCGCCCACTACCCAATAATCGCCGTTATCGTTTCGCTGAACGGCAACTGCGAGAGTTTCAAGCTGTTCGCTCTTCATCTTCTCCTTTGTGCTGTCAAAGGTCACATAATAGATGACCGAGCGTAACGCTCCGCCACTGCTGGAAAATGTTGAGATACAACAGCCGCTTCCGTCCTTATCAAAGCTTATATCAAGTATTCTTCGTGAGCTTGACCACTGATATATCTCTGCTCCCGAGGAGTCATAAACTGTCAGCACTGCGGCATATTTCTCAGTCTGGGTGACCACTGCAACTGTGCTGTCAGGGGCTATCTCCGCCAAAAGTATAGACTGGTCTATATCCTTTGAGAGCAGCTCGCCCTTTTTATTCAGCACTCTGAAAGAATTTCCACCGTTATCGTAAACAAGCACACGCTTTCCAGATGTTCTTACAACAGGGTTTGCAAAGTTGTGAGAATTATCCGATATCTTATTGCCAGACTCGTCATAAAAAGCAATGTTCCTGTCGTCAACTCGAACTATACCGTCGGAAAGCTGTTTTATAACGTTAACGGAGCTTTCATCAAAGGTCAGCGGAAAATTTCCGCTTTGCTTTTTGCCGTCGTTTACTATAGTGGCATGAGGTCTGTCCAAAATGCCCTCAAGCTTCGGCACCCACACCCCTCTTGAAGCGTAAACGCCAACTCCGAAAGCGACCACCACTGCTATGGCGGCTATCTTTTTATAGAGCTTTTTGTTTTTCTCTTTCTTTCTTGCCGCTCTTATATCGGTGACGTTGGATATCTCCTCGTCAGACCTCTCGGCTTTCTCAGCCTTTTCAGCCTTTTTCTCTTTTCTGCTTTTATGCTCGGATTTTTCCTCTTTGCTTTCTGAAGCCTGCTCTTTATTTTCACCGCCTGATACTGTTATCTTGCTTTCATCAGCTTTTTCAGGCTTTTCCACCTCGGCTTTATCCTCGGTGTTCGTCAGCTCTATTCTGCTTCGTGACTCCTCGGCTTCTTCCGCTTCTTTTCGGAGCTGTTCTTCCTGCTCACGTTCCGCCGCTTTCTGAGCCGCCTTTTTCTGACGCTTTATCTCTCTGAAAGTAACGTTCGGCATAGGCTCTTCTGCACCGTGAAATTCGTCACGCTGAACAAAATCCGTCTGCTTGGTTATTCTTATTGTTTTTTCTTCTTTGGTAGGCGGATTTTTCTTTCTCCGCCTGCTCTTTGATCTTTTATCATTCACCTTGTTCAGATCCTTTATCTTTATCATAATACACTTCGTTAAGATACAATCCCTGCGGCGGAACGGTCTTTCCGCCTCTTGTTCTGTCCTTTGACGCAAGTATATCGGGTATTTGAGTTTCTCCTATCTTGCCCTCATTTATAAAAATAAGCGTGCCTACCATTATCCTTACCATATTGTACAGAAAGCCGTCTCCCGAAACTGTGAATATCACAAGCTCGCCCTCACGTCTTACATGGAAAGAGAATATAGTCCTAACTGTATTCTCCTTTGTGCAATCGGTGGAACACATGGCTTTGAAATCGTGCGTTCCCACAAAATCCTGTGCGGCTTTATCAAGCTTTTTTTCGTCTATTGGAAACCAACTGCGGTAGGCTGTATCTTTATAAAAAGGATTTTTTATCTCGCTGTTATGTATAATATACTCATACTCCTTGCCGCTGCACATATATCTTGCGTGAAAATCAAGGGGGACTTTTTCGCACTCCAGCACTGAGATATCGTCCGGCAGCTTTGAATTAAGTCCGAAAACTATGCCACGGCAGGTTATTGTGGACTCTATGAGAAAGCTTGCACAAAATCTTCTTGCGTGCACTCCTGCATCTGTTCGTGAACAGCCGTTCACTGTGACTGTCTGTCCCGTCAGCGAGAGGATAGCTTCTTCAAGCACCTGCTGAACGGCAAGGGCGTTGTTCTGCCTTTGCCACCCATGATAGGCTGTGCCGTTATAGGCAAGTATTATCCTGAAATTTGTCATGAGTATATCCCGTTTCTTTAGTCGAGTGTTATGGAATCTATATTGTCAAGTCTTACTATCATGGTGCTGTCGCTTTTCTTTTCGTGAACGATAAGCTTTACCCACTCGTCGTCTGCGTCAAGAATAGTACAGCTATGACCATAAATCCCGTCGCCGTCAATGGTACATTCTCTGCCGATAAGTTCTTTTATAATGCCTGACATTTTACTTCCCCCATTTGCATTTCTCTCAAGTTTCTTGACTTTTCTTTCCAAAGTGTCAAGTCTGTCATCTTGGTCCATATCTTTAAAAACACTGCTCATAATACCCCTCCTAAACGACTATATTTATGACAATAACGCCTGCAAGGAACAGCACGCAGAATATAGAGCCATAGAGATCGACTATGCTCATATGGAGCTGTTTCATTCTTGTTCTGCCCTCTCCGCCGTGATAACAGCGGCACTCCATAGCGAGAGCAAGCTCCTCAGCGTGTCTGAACGATGCCACAAAAAGCGGTATCAGCACTGGGATAAGGGCTTTAGCTTTCTGTATCAGCGAGCCTGTTTCCATATCCGCTCCTCTTGCTTTCTGTGCCGACATTATCTTGTCTGTTTCCTCGATAAGGGTAGGGATAAATCTCAGGGCAATAGTCATCATCATTGCAAGCTCATGGACAGGCACTTTTATCTTTTTCAGCGGTGAAAGCAATCTTTCGATAGCGTCTGTCAGGTCGATAGGCGAGGTGGTGTAGGTAAGAAGCGAAGTGCCGACAATAAGGCAGATTATCCTTATCATCATGAACACTGCCGTGTCAACGCCTTCATCGGTTATCTTGAGAAATTTCCACTCAAAATAGGCTTTGCCCGTTCTGATAAAAAGCAGATTGAGTATCGCCGTGAATATTATTATCGGCACGATAGGCTTCAAGCTTTTTAGCATTAGTTTACCGGGTATTTTCGATATGATAAAAGTGAGAATAGTAAAAGCTATGCCCACAAGAAGTCCCCACACGCTGTTTGCGGCGAAAAGCATTACTATGAAAACCGCCGTCATTATTATCTTTATTCGTGCGTCCATTCGGTGAATGACAGAATTTCCGGGAAAATACTGTCCTATAGTAATATCCTTTATCAAGGTATATTCCTCCAATTTTCTATCTCAACTTACACAGTCCTGCTCTCTGCTCATATGGGTCAAAGGCAGTCCGCTGCTTACTTATTCTTTTTCTGCTCCAGCATTTCAAGGATGACCTTTTTCGCATAGCCAACTGTATACACATCGTCCTTAATATCAATGCCCATGGCTTTGAGCCTGTTTATAACTCTTGTTATCTGCGGCACTGCAAGTCCCATTGACACAAGCTCCTCAGAGCGATGGAACACCTTTACTGTATCGTCATAGCAGAAAAGCTTCGATTCGTTCATGACGAGTATCTTTGAAACGTTCTTTGCGATATCCTCCATAGAGTGGGATACCAGCAAAACAGTGTTTTTCATCTGCTCATGATACTCTCTTATAAGACCAAGTATCTGCTCTCTGCCCTTAGGGTCAAGACCCGAAGCAGGTTCGTCAAGGATAAGCACCTTTGGGTTCATTGCCATAACGCCTGCTATAGCCACACGCCTTTTCTGTCCGCCCGAAAGCTCGAAAGGCGATTTGTCAAGTATCTCAGGGCTTAGCCCTACCATTCTTGCGGCTTCTTTGACATACTTGTCTATTTGATCTTCCTTAATACCCATATTCTTAGGTCCAAATGCGATATCCTTATAGCAAGTTTCCTCAAAAAGCTGATACTCAGGATACTGAAACACAAGACCCACCTTAAATCTTATAGGGCGAAGTCTTGATTTATCGTCCCACAATCTTTCTCCGTCTATATAGACGCTTCCGCTCGTGGGCTTCAAAAGACCGTTGAAATGCTGGATAAGGGTAGATTTGCCTGAGCCTGTATGTCCTATTATACCCACCATTTCGCCGTCATTTATCTCTATATTAACATTGTCTACGGCTGTTTTGCGAAAGGGCGTACCCTCGCCGTAAACATAAGTCAAGTTTTCCGTTTTAATTACTGCCATTGTTACTCCCTATCACTTAAGCATTTCATAAAGCTTCTGAACGCACTCGTCCTCGTGGATTATCTCAGTGGAGATGTCATAGCCTGCCCTTTTAAGCTCCCAGCAAAGCTCTGTCACCTGCGGCACGTCAAGTCCAAGATTTTTCATGGTTTCCACATTTGAGAATATCTTCTTCGGAACGTTATCCATTATGACCTCGCCACCGTCTATTACAACAACACGCTGTGCCTGTGCGGCTTCCTCCATATAATGGGTGATCAACACGATAGTAACGCCCTGCTCGTTGAGCATTTTGACAGTTTTCATTACCTCGTCCCTGCCGTGAGGATCGAGCATGGCGGTGGGCTCGTCAAGAAGTATACAATCAGGCTTCATTGCGATTATGCCAGCGATAGCCACACGCTGTTTCTGTCCGCCTGAAAGCTTATGGGGTGCATGAAGTCTGTATTCATACATACCGACGGTTTTAAGAGCCTCGTCAACACGCCTGCGTATCTCATTCGGCTCGACGCCCATATTTTCAAGGGCGAAAGCCACGTCCTCCTCCACGATAGTTGCAACTATCTGGTTATCAGGGTTTTGAAATACCATGCCCACCTTTTCTCTTATAGGCAAGAGGTTATTTTCGTCCAAAGTGTCCATGCCGTTCACATAGACAGCCCCCGACTCAGGAAGATTTATAGCGTTTATGCACTTTGCAAGTGTAGATTTGCCTGAGCCGTTATGACCAAGCACTGCCACAAACTCGCCTTTTTCTATGTTCAGATTTATGCCTTTAAGCACCTCCGTTTTAACAGGTGGCTCTTCAAGGTCGTTCACATAGGAAAAGTGCAGATTCTTTATTTCAATAAAACTGCTCATTTTACTTTCCTTACCAAATTTAGTTTATTCCTTATCTCCAGGCTGTTCCTTCTGTTCAGCCTTTCTTTCCTTATGCTTTTCGTAAACATTTTCGGCTTTGTCTATTCCTTTATCAAGGAGCTTTTCAGCCTTGTTCTTTACCTTTTTGCCCGTTTCGCTCTCTGCGAACTCGTGGGCTTTTTCCTTTCCCTTTTCAAACAGCTCTCCTGCTTTGCTCTTTATCTTCTGCCCCTTTTCACTTTCAGCAGCCTCGTGAGCTTTTTCTTTGCCCTTTTCAAGCATATTTCCTGCCTTGTGTTTAAGTTCATCAAAATCAAAAGACATAACCTTTCCTCCTGTCTGAAATTTTGGTTTATACCTTATTATAATATATGGGTATGCGAACGCTGTTCGCCCCTACATATTGCCCATAAGCTTTTCAATATCTTTTACTGTTGGCGGATAAAGTGCGATAGGGAACTTTTTCACCGCTGCACCTGCCACAGCACAGGCTGTTTTCACCAATGTATCGTCATCAAGACCTTTATAAAGCCCATATACAGCGCCTGCCTTAAAGCTGTCCCCTGCGCCAAGTGTTGACACTACGTCTACTTTAAATGCAGGGCACATCTTTGGCACAGCACCCTTCCTGCCATACATCGCACCCTTTTCACCAAGGGTAAATATCACAAGCCCGTCTGTATTATCTGTATAAAGCCTGAAAAGCTCATCATAGCTTTTATCTGGATAATATTCATCAAGGTGCTGGTGAGATATGCAATTTACTGCACAATGCTCATGGATATAGCTGTCATAGGCACAATCTATGGTGACGTATTTCTTGCCATATTTTACGCAATACTCAGCTATCTTATCACCAAAATAAGGGTCAGCCGCAACGCAGGCTGAATTTTTCACTGACTCCTCCGAAGGCTGTTCATAAAAAGGCTCCGGACGTGAATAAAGCTTATCCCACTCGCCAAAACAGGTGCGTGTATTTTTATCTATGATAACATAGTCGGTCACACCCTCGAAGCCCTCTGTTACAAGCTCCGAAAGGTCAGCAGTCTTGTCTGCAAAATAATCCTTTATAAGCTTTTCATTGCCGCTTCCAAGGTGAGTACCGCCAAGCTTTACGGGCACATTCAGACTGCAAAGAACAGCCGCCGCTGTTCCGGTCTCACCACCGACAAGGTGATATTTTTCCTTTATCTCTGCCGTACCGTCTGCCTTTGGAAAATCACCGTCAAGAAGAAACGAACAGGTGGAGATCATTTGACCATACATATAAACATAATTCTCAGTATATTTCATGCGAACACCATTCCTTACTCTAGCAAAGCTATTTCTGCCAAATTGCCGTTGAACCGCATGGCAGCACGCCGCCTGTTGCCTCCACAGGCAATCCTATCTCATCAGCCGTGACGTTTCCGCCAAACCTCGTTCCGAGGACATCTCTCAGGATATATGCCATAACTGAGGGTGAAAGTCCTGTGGTATAGCTGTTGAGCAGAAAGAAAAGCGGCTCGTCGCTCAAAACGCCTGAGCAGGTCTTTACAAGGTCATAGATACAATCTTCAAGCTTCCATATCTCTCCGCCAGGTCCTCTGCCGTAGGACGGAGGATCCATAACGATAGCGTCATAGGTCTTGCCACGGCGTATCTCACGCTGAACGAACTTTTCGCAATCGTCCACAAGCCAGCGAATAGGCTTATCGGAAAGCCCTGACACAGCGGCATTCTCTCTTGCCCACTGCACCATGCCCTTTGATGCGTCAACGTGTGAAACGCTTGCACCTGCTTCGGCACAGGCAAGGGTAGCTCCGCCTGTGTATGCAAAGAGGTTTAACACCTTTATCTCTCTGTCTGCGTTTCTTATTTTATCAGCCATGAAGTCCCAGTTCACAGCCTGTTCAGGGAAAAGACCTGTGTGCTTGAAGCCCGTTGGTCTGATTATAAACTTCAAATTCTTATAGCCTATGTTCCAGCTTTCAGGCAGGCGCTTTCTGTATTCCCATTCGCCGCCGCCCTTTGAGGAACGGTGATAAATGCCGTCTGCCTTTGTCCAAAGGTCAGAACGCTTCGGTGACTTCCAGATTATCTGAGGGTCAGGTCTTACAAGCACCTTGCCGCCCCAGCTTTCAAGCTTATCTCCGCTTGAAGTATCTATTATCTTATAGTCTTTCCAGTTTTCTGCAATTCTCATATTTTTTATCCTTATATAAAATTTACTTTTTCCACGGCCTTTTATTTTCCGTCCAGCCCTTTGCCTGCCAATATGCACTGTCAGCAGGGTTCCAGCCCTTTTTGTTTGCAAAGTGGAAAATAGTGAAATACATTCTGCCCTTAGCACTGACCTTTGGCTCAAAGCTGTCGCTTCTAAGCTTTGCGGCAATGCTGTCGGTCTTTTTCTCTATCTTTGCAAGCATTTTGTCGGAAACTTTGCTCCAGCTCGTTGCGTGTATGCCGAAGCCTATCTTATATATCTTAGGAACGCCCCAGAATGACAAGCTATCCGCCATATCTTTGTTAGTGCTTTTCATACCTGCACCTGCGGCGGTCGATATTACAACGGCACGCTTTGAGAACATTTTCTCCTCTGGGCGGTGGACTATCCAGCGCCAGCCGTAATGGTCGAGCCATGCTTTCATCGAGCCTGTGCAGTGGTAGACATACACAGGGGAAGTGAGTATCAGCACGTCTGCTTCGTCCACTGCTTTGGTGATAGGGTCGAGCTTCTCATAGTGAGGACACTTTTCTTCGCCTTTCATAAAGCAATTGGTACAGCCACAGCAGAACTCACCGAAATCTCTCGGCAGGAAGAACTCTGTCACCTCGCCGCCAAGTTTATCGGCTAACATTCTGCCTATATGATATGTAGAGCCTTTATGGTTTTGACCATTTATCAAAGCTATTTTCAAAATATCACCTTACATTTTTTCGATAAGCTCCGCTATCTTGTGTGCATATTCTGTGATTATGCCAGTTCTCTTGCCCTCTATCATAACACGAACGAGAGGCTCTGTGCCTGACTCACGGACAAGTATCCTGCCCTCGTCACCAAGCTTTTCGGAATACATCTTTATAGCGTCTGTTATCTCAGGGACTTTATCCCACATACCCTTTTTGTCTGCTGTTATCTTAACGTTCACAAGTACCTGCGGATAGCACTCCATGCAGGAAGCAAGCTCGCTCGCCTTTTCGCCTGTACATTTGAGGACTGTCAGAAGCTTTGTACCTGTCAGCTCACCGTCGCCTGTGTTTGCATAGTCAAGAAGGATGATATGACCTGACTGCTCGCCGCCTATATTATAACCGCCTTTGAGCATTTCTTCAAGAACGTATCTGTCGCCCACCTTTGTGGTAGCGGCAACGATGCCGTTTGCCTTTGCATACTTGAAGAAGCCGAGGTTTGTCATAACTGTAACAACGCAGGTGTTGTTTTTGAGGATACCCATGTTCTTCATATATTTTGAGAAGATAGCAAGTATCTTGTCACCGTCGATAAGCTCGCCCTTTTCGTCAACTGCAAGACATCTGTCGGCGTCGCCGTCAAAGGCAAGACCTATATCGCAATGATTATCAACAACTGCCTTTTGCAGACCCTCGATATGTGTTGATCCGCAGTCCTTGTTTATATTCGTTCCGTCAGGCTTATCGTTGAGCATTATGCACTTTGCACCAAGTCCCTCGAAAATTCTCTGTGCGCACACGGAAGCTGAGCCATTTGCACAATCGAGCGCCACACGGATACCGTTGAAATCTGTCTGAACTGTTTTCATAACGTAGCGGATATAATCCCAAGCTGCGTCCTTTTCGTAATAAACGTGACCTATATCACAGCCGTCCTTAAGCTCTATCTTTTCAGGTGTGTCCAGGATAAGTGCTTCTATCTCGTTTTCTATCTCGTCAGAAAGCTTGAAGCCTGTGCCAGAGAAAAGCTTTATGCCGTTAAACTCAACAGAATTGTGTGAAGCGGATATCATAACGCCTGCGTCTGCGTTGTATTTCTTTACAAGCATTGCAACGGCAGGGGTAGGAACAACACCGAGTATATGAGCGTCTGCACCAACTGAGCAGATACCTGCGACCAGTGCAGACTCCAGAATGTCGCCTGAGATACGGGTATCCTTGCCTATGATTATCTTAGCCTTGTGGTTTGTTTCCTTCGTGAGTACCATTGCGGCAGCTCTGCCTATCTGCATAGCAAGCTCACAGGTAAGCTCTGTGATAGCTACTCCTCTTGCGCCGTCAGTTCCAAATAATCTTCCCATAATAATTAGCTCCTTTTCGAGGTCATACCTCTATATTATTTTTTATTTATGTAAACTCTATATTAACACACATATTAAATTTATCCGATAATAAAATTTTTCCAAAGACAGAAAAGTGCAGTGGCAGGCGAACACTGTTCGCCCCTACAGAACAAGAAATTCATCGCCGCTAGGCGATACCTTAATTCCTCATTCCTCACTCCTCATTCCTCATTAAGCATTCCTCACTAAATCACAGGTGCGTTTGTCCGTCCTTGAGAAATCCCAGATGATCGTAAGCAAGCTGTGTCGCCACACGTCCCCTTGGGGTCTTTGAAAGGAAACCAAGCTGCATAAGATACGGCTCGCAAACGTCCTCAATGGTGACTGACTCCTCGCCGATAGCCGCCGCAAGGGTTTCAAGTCCTACAGGACCACCGTCATAGCCTTTTATTATCATAGTCAGCAGACGTTTGTCGAGAGAGTCAAGTCCCAGTTTGTCAACGTCCATTCTGTTGAGAGCTATCTTTGCAATGTCTGCGGTTATCCTGCCGTTGCCCATGACTTCGGCAAAATCACGCACACGCCTTAAAAAGCGGTTTGCTATTCTTGGAGTTCCCCTTGAACGCTTCGCTATCTCCTCTGCACCGTCATCATCACAAGCCACGCCAAGCAAAACTGCAGAACGCTTTACGATATCGGAAAGCTGTTCGGTATTGTAAAGCTCCAAACGCTGGATAACGCCAAAACGATCTCTCAGCGGTGCAGAAAGTGAGCCTGCTCTTGTGGTAGCGCCTATAAGAGTGAACTTATTAAGCTCGATCCTTATAGACCTTGCCGCAGGACCTTTGCCCATGATTATATCTAAGGCATAATCTTCAAGGGCAGGATAAAGAACTTCCTCCACCTGTCTTGAAAGGCGGTGAATCTCGTCTATAAAAAGCACGTCGCCTTTTTCAAGGTTGGTGAGCAAAGCCGCAAGGTCGCCCGGCTTTTCAATGGCAGGCCCTGATGTTATCCTGATGTTCACTCCCATTTCGTGAGCGATTATGGCAGAAAGAGTGGTCTTGCCTAGTCCCGGTGGGCCGTAAAGCAGAACGTGGTCAAGGCTGTCGCCCCTGTTTTTTGCCGCTTGTATATATATTTTCAGGTTCTCCTTGACCTTTTCCTGACCGATATACTCGTCAAGTGTTTTAGGTCTAAGGCTCACCTCGAAATCGTCAGTTGTTTCCGCCTGAGTTTCTTTCGGGGTGACTATCCTGTCTATATCAAAATCTCCTTTTTCGATCATTTATGGAGTTCTCCTCTCAAAATTTCGCAAGTCCGATAAGGGCTTTCTTTATAAGCTCTTCAACGCTCAAATTCGGGTCAAGCTTTGATATCACTGACATTGCTTCGCCCTCGGTATATCCAAGCACCACAAGGGCTGTGACAGCTTCTTCCACAGCTCCGCTTGGAACAGCCGCAAAGCCCTGAGCCGCATTTCCTCTGACGGATATGGTATTCTCTTTTGCCACCTTATCCTTAAGCTCGAGGACTATCCTTTGTGCTATCTTTGTACCGATACCCTTTATCTTTGTGAAAGCCTTTGAATCCCCCGTTGCAACCGCAAGCGCAAACTGTGACGGAGTGCAGGCTGAAAGTATGGCAAGACCTGCCTTCGGACCTACTCCGCTGACAGATATAAGCATACGGAAGCTTTTAAGCTCCTCCTTAGTTGCAAAGCCGAAAAGCTCCACCGCATCCTCCTTTACGGCAAGATGTGTGTAAAGCTTGACTTCGCTTTTTCCTGCTATCTGCTGCAAGGTAGAAAATGTTGTTTTGCAGGCATAGCCAACGCCTGCACATTCTATTACGGCAAGGTCGCTCTCGGTATGAACGAGCTTTCCGCTAAGTGAATATATCATATTATTTCTCCTCAAAATTTTTCATAACACGCCTTGTGTTCACCGAAAGCCCGTGAGTTATAGCGATAGCCACTGCGTCCGCTGTATCGTCAGGCTTTGGGATAGCTTTAAGATGAAGCATGGTCTTTGTCATTTCCTGCACCTGCTTTTTCTCGGCACGTCCATAGCCGACTATGGAGCATTTCACCTGCAAAGGCGTATATTCATAGATTGGAATATTTCTTATTATGGCAGGAAGCAGGGTCACTCCCCTTGCCTGTGCAACGTCAATGGCAGTCTTTTCATTGGTATTGAAAAAAAGCTTTTCTATTCCCATTTCATCAGGCTTATAGGTGGTTATTATCTCGGTCATATCATCATAGATGACTTTCAGCCGTCTGTTGAAATCCATATCCGAAGAAGTGGTTATTGCACCGTAGTCAACAACAGTGAATTTTCCGCTGTTGTATTCAAGCACTCCGAATCCCACAATGGCATAGCCCGGGTCGATACCAAGTATTCTCAAATCCACTCCTCCGTTCAATTTCAACGCTATCCTATAATGACCCTATTATAACAACTAATTATACCATATTTTTCGGTCAAATGCAAGCAAAACGCTGAGTTTTCACCTATTTCTCACAAGGCGAAAATGTAGAAATGCCACTTTGTGAAAAGTCTGTTTTTGGCTAAACTGACTATAGAACAAAACAGCGGTCATCAGGTATGCCCCTGACACCGCTGTTATCTTTTTATGCTGTATTTTCTAAGTGGCGACTTCCACAATCTTTGGAGGATAAGACCATTGAGCGTGCCTGTGAGAATTCCGCTTATTATGAGATAAGGCAAAAGGCTGAACACCGCCCATGTGCCTGATATCACTGCCGCCGCACAAAGCTGACCTATGTTATGGAAAAAGCCACCAAAAACTGATGTCACCCAAAGCTGGTTTTCACCAACTCTCGAAACCGCAATGCACATGGCGAGATACGCTAAAATTCCGCCTGTGAGTGAGAACGCAAAGCTCACCACAGTTCCGTAAAGCCCTGCCGCAAGGACTATCCTCAAAAGAAGCACCAAGCCAGCCTCTTTTCTGCCGATAAAAAGCATTGCTGCCATTGTGACGATATTTGCAAGCCCAAGCTTCATGCCACCTATGGGCATGACAGGAAATTGTGCCTCCACCATGAAAATGACAAGTGACAAGGCGGTGAAAATTCCTATAAGGGCGATTTTTTGTACTGATATCTTCATGCTTCCACCCCTATATCACAGCGTCAGCAGAGGTCTCACCGACTATTTTTATCACAAGCTTGTGCGGTGCACAAATGACGGTCTGTCCTGCGTGGGATATCTTTCCTGCATGAACACAGGTCTGGTTCGAGCAATCTGCGACAGACACCCAAATGCTTCCATCACCAACGGTTATGGTATTAGTGCCGTTTTCTGTTTTTATCTCAAAGGAATACTCCTTATCGGGGGAAAGGTCAGAAATAGTCTTTATGAGCTTGCCGTTTTCATATATCTCGGCAGAATTTTCTCCGCTTCTTCCACCTGTGAGGAAAATAAATATCAGGCACGCAGCAATAACAGCCGCAAAAACTGCCGCCCATATGAGATTCTTTCTTTTTACCACTGCCGCACTCCCCTTTTTACAGTATATCTGTTGTTATGAGTATACCACAGCCGTTCTTTTTCGTCAAGGCAAACGGCAAGTGTCTGATTTTTTGTACTTAAATATTACAGCAAGGTTACAATAAGGTACAAGATTTCGTACAGTTGTAACATTGCTGTAATTTTCACCGAAAAAGCCGAAAAAATTGTCGAAAATTTATCAAAATATCCTTATTCACTATTGATTTTTTGAATGGGGTGTGTTAAAATATAAGAGTTGAATATTCTATTGTTAAGAGTATGTGAACATTTGTTCTTTTTATAGACCGCCATAGCCTGCATTATATGGGCAGATTTAACGATTGCTTGGGTGTATGTTAAATGATTTTAACCAAATCGTTGAAATTCTTGCTTTTTGCTTTTATTTTGCCTGTGGCTGTGGTATAATAATCTGAGCGTCGGCAGAGAGAGAAGCCGACAATCTCGTTAAGGAGTGTGTAAACTTGGAGAAGTTTGTTATACATGGAGGTAAGCCGCTGCATGGTACTGTGCAGATAAGCGGTGCAAAAAACGCTGCTGTTGCATTGGTTGCGGCAACTATCCTGTGCGACGAGCCGTGCGTTCTTGAGAACGTGCCTGAGATAAGCGATATAACTAAGTGCATGAAGATCCTGCGTGAAATGGGCGCAGAGGTCAGACTTTTAGATAAAAATACTATATATTTTGACACAAAGGGCATAGAAAAGCCTGAAGTGCCATATGAGCTTGCGAGAACTATGAGAGCGTCATGCTATTTTCTTGGCACGCTGCTTGGAAGATTTCACGAGGCTTTTGTTCCGATGCCGGGCGGCTGTGACCTTGGTGACAGACCTATAGATCAGCATTTGAAAGCTTTCAAGGCGCTTGGTGCGTCTGACGAGATAGTGAACGGAGCTAATCATGTCACAGCAGACGAGCTTGTGGGCAATCAGATATACTTTGACTTTGTTACAGTTGGCGCAACTATGAATGCAATATTTGCCGCTGTAAAGGCAAAGGGGCTTACTATAATCGAAAATGCGGCGAAAGAGCCTCATATCGTTGACCTTGCGAACTTCCTTAACTCAATGGGTGCTGATATCAGAGGCGCAGGTACAGACGTTATCAAAATAAGAGGCGTTGATTACCTCAAAGGCGTTACCTATGCGACTATCCCTGACCAGATAGAGGCAGGCACTTATATGGTAGCGGCGGCTGCCACAAAGGGCGACGTTGTTATCGCAAACGTTATTCCTAAACACCTTGAGTCTATCACGGCTAAGCTACGCAAGGTAGGCGTAAACGTTGAGGAAAGCGACGAGAGCGTTCATGTTTGGGTGGACGGTCCTCTTATGAAAACTTCTATAAAAACTATGCCGCACCCTGGCTTCCCTACTGATATGCAGCCGCAGTTCTCAACACTGCTGACGCTTGCAGAGGGTACGAGCATCGTTACAGACGATATTTTTGACAACAGATTCAGATATGTGGCTGAGCTTAGAAGAATGGGCGCTGACATTTCTGTTGACGGCAAGGTGGCTGTTATACAGGGCGTTGGCAAGCTCAAAGGCGCTCCTGTTGTAGCAACTGACCTGAGAGCAGGTGCGGCAATGGTCATTGCCGGTCTTGCGGCTGAGGGAACAACTGAGATAGACAATATTTTCTACATCGAAAGAGGATATGAAAAGATAGATGAAAAGCTCAGAGGGCTTGGAGCTGACATTCAGCGTGTTTACAAGCCTGACGCTAACGAAATGGAGCTTAGCGGCTGATAAATATTGAAAACACTGCGGCGGCATATTATTTGCCGCCGTTTTTTACAGCATTTGAGAGGACATGATATGGAGCTTTTTATTTCCGACCTTGACGGAACATTGCTTAACGGCAATGCAGAGGTGACGGAGTTCACAAGAGACACTTTGGACAGGCTAATGGCAAAGGGGCTTAACTTCACTGCCGCCACTGCAAGGACGCTTGCTTCCGCAGGAAAAATACTTTCGGGGCTTGACCTGAAGCTTCCTGTTATACTTATGAACGGCGTGCTTATTTATGATATGGCGGAGAAAAAATACGTCAAGATAAACAGCCTTTCCAGGGAGCTTTGCGGTCTTATCATAGGTCTTTCAAAAGGGCTTGGTTTAGAGCCTTTTATGTACTCGGTTTCAGATAACCAGCTTTCAACAAGATATGAGAGACTTATTTCACCTGCAATGGAGAGCTTTTACAAGGAACGCAGAGAAAAATATTACAAGTCTTTCACGCAGGTCAGTGACCTTTCTCAGTACATCGGCAATGTGATATACTTCACATTTATTGCAGAAAAAGAAAAACTTGTACCGCTGTATGACGCTCTTAAAGAAAATGAAAAGCTGAACATCACATACTATTATGATGTTTATGACCCCAAGCTTTGGTATCTTGAAGTGTTCTCTTCGGCGGCTTCTAAGGAGCAAGGCGTGAGGTATCTTCGTGAGAATTACGGCTTTGACTTTGTCACGGCTTTTGGCGACAACACCAACGATCTGCCTATGTTCAAGGCGGCTGATAAAAGAGTGGCGGTAAAAAACGCCTGCAATGAAGTGCTTGAAGGCTGTGACGAGGTGACAGGCACAAATGAAGAAGACGGTGTTGCAGAGTATCTTCTGAAAACTTTTGAAAGGAATTAGTTATGGCAAGGATATATCCACTTTTTTCATCAAGCAAGGGCAACAGCTCTTTTATCGGCAACAGTGACGGCGGGATACTTGTTGACGCAGGAGTTTCCTGCAAACGTCTTTGTGAGGCTTTGAAAGCTAACGAGATCGACCCTGCTGTGATACAGGGAATTTTTATCACACACACACATTCAGACCATGTTTCGGGGCTTAAAGTTCTCACTAAGAAATATCATATCCCTGTATTTGCCCAAAAGACCAATCTTGAGATACTTGTATCTGACGGCAAAATAGACCCTGCCTGTGATGTCAACGAGGTGGACGGCAATGAAGTCTGCATAGGAGATTATGCCGTAAAAGGTTTTGCCACATTTCATGATACCCCTGCAAGCTGTGGATATCAGATAAAGACCCCTGACGGCAAGCAGGTATGCGTATGCACCGACCTTGGAACTGTTACAAATGAGGTGGATATGCACCTGAGCGGTTCTGACCTTGTTTTGCTGGAGTCAAATTATGATGAGTCAATGTTGAAAAATGGGCCTTATCCATACGAGCTGAAAAGGCGCATCGCTTCAGACCACGGGCACCTTTCAAACTCTGCCTGCGGAGAACAGCTAAAAAAGCTTATGACAGCAGGTACATATAAATTTATTTTAGGGCATTTAAGTCAGGAAAACAACACGCCTTTGCAGGCTGAAAACTCGGCTGTGGGAGCACTTGGGGATTACGAGCGCAACAGCGACTATATTTTACATATAGCAAAGCCTGAGGGCAGCGGAATGGCGGTGGCATTTTGATAAGGATAAATCTTATTACAGTTGGAAAGCTGAAAGAAAAATACTGGCGTGACGCTGCGGCGGAATACTCAAAGCGGCTGGGGGCGTTCTGCAAGCTTGAAATAGTTGAGCTGAACGAGTCGAGGTTATCTGACAACCCCTCCGAAAAGGAGATAGCGGCGGCGCTTGAAAACGAGGCAAAAGCCATGAAAGGCTACACTGACATCAAGGGCGCATACAATATTGCAATGTGCATTGAGGGCAAGCAGCTTTCAAGTGAAAAGCTGTCCAAAAAGCTCAGCGAATGCGGTCTGAACGGATTCAGCACAGTGAATTTCATAATAGGCTCTTCATTCGGCATTGCCCCTGAGATAAAGGCGAAAGCTGACCTGCGCTTATCAATGTCGGAGATGACGTTCCCACACCAGCTTGCAAGGATAATGCTTTTGGAGCAGGTTTACAGGGCATTTCAGATAAGTGCTAATACTAGGTATCATAAGTGAATTTCGGATATGACAAAACCGCACTTTGTGACTGTCATGTAGTGATGAACATCAAGATCGAGCATCTTATTGTAAAGTTCAAACAGCTCACTTTCGGTCTTGCTGGTCAAAAAATCATTGGCATTGATAATTTCAAGGACAAGCTTAAAACGGCTGATAAAAATATCGTTCAGCTTGTATGCACAGCTTTTGCTGTCCATAGAATCATCTGTAATTGAAATATGAGGATTTCTTGACTTAGTATTATAATATTATAATTCAGCATGCTGCGGAGGTATAACATGAAAAAAATATCAATGGTAATAAATGCAGACGACAGGCTCGGACATATCTCTCCCGAGATATACGGACATTTTTCCGAGCATCTCGGAAGATGTATCTACAATGGTATATATGTGGGTGAAAATTCACCTATTCCGAATACAGACGGAATAAGGAATGATATCATCGAGGCGCTCAGAAATATAAAAGCTCCCGTTTTCCGCTGGCCCGGCGGCTGCTTTGCAGAAGAATATCAATGGCAGGACGGTATCGGCGAAAAATCTCTGCGCCGAAAGATCGTGAACACGAACTGGGGCGGAGTTACGGAGGATAATTCTTTTGGCACGCACGAATTTATGCGCTTCTGTGAGCTTGTTGGCTGCAAGCCTTATATAAACGGCAATGTTGGCAGCGGCAGTGTTCGTGAATTATCCGAATGGATAGAATATATGACCTCAGATGCGGAATCACCTCTCACAGAGCAGAGAAAGAAGAACGGCAGAGCCGAGCCGTGGAAACTCGAATACCTCGGTATCGGCAATGAAAACTGGGGCTGTGGAGGAAATATGCGTCCCGAATATTACGCCGACGTTTATAAAAGGTATCAGACATTCTGCCGCAATTATTCGGGAAACAGACTTTACAGAATAGCCTGCGGTTCAAGCTCTGCCGACTATAACTGGACAGAAGTCATGATGAAAAATCTTGACAGCAATAATGTTGATGCTATCGACCTGCATTATTATACGATGCCAGTATGGCCCGAAATGGAGTCTGCCACCGATTTTGACGATGAGCTTTATTATAAAACTATCGCTGCAGCGAACTTTTCCGATGAGCTTATCACAAGACATTCGGAGATAATGAACCGCTATGATCCTGAAAAGAAAATAGGACTTGTAATAGGAGAGTGGGGCTGCTGGCATAAGGTAGAAGAGGGTACGAACCCGGGATTTTTATATCAGCAGAATACAATGCGTGATGCTATCGTTGCTGCAATAGAGCTGAATGTTTTTAACAGACACAGCGACCGTGTTGTAATGGCAAACCTTGCGCAGGCGGTGAATGTTCTCCAATCGGTCATTCTTACAGAGGGCGATAAGATGATAAAAACGCCTACATATCACGTTTTCGACCTTTTTAAAACACACCAAAACAACGAGGCAGTTTACTGCTATACGCAGAACGAAAATATGTCGGAAGGTAAAAATGCTCCGATGATCTCGGTTTCCGCATCGGTGAACGAAAAGAGTATGACCGTTACCGCCGCAAACTGTTCGCTTACGGAAGAGGCTGCTGTTGAATGCAGCATTTTCGGATTTAAAGCATCATCAGTTTCTTGCAGGATACTTACAAACGAGGCGCACAGCTATAACGACTTCGACTGTCCCGACAGAGTGAGCATTACCGAGCATACGGCAGTCATCAAGGACAATGTGTTAAAGCTGAATATTCCGCCTTGTGCTGTTGTGGAATGTGTTGTTGACTAAATATTGGGGCATATTCACAGTGCATTTCGTTTTTATAATAAAAATATAAGCATAAGAGCTGCGTTTCATTAAAGAAGCGCAGCTCTTTGTTTTATAAAGTCATAATATGTTGGGCATTGTGCTCGCAAAAAAATAATACATAAAATGGGCTTCTGTTGATAAAATGTGAATGTGTTCACATTTGGGGATTTTCTCCTTATGTGCTACAATTGGGCAAGGAGGAAACCGAAGGATTTGCCAACATGACAAAACCGCCGCAACCAAACTCGGTTGCGGCGGTAATTTTATCTGCTATGAATTATTGTTCTTGCTGTAATACTCTGTCTGCTTATCGTAGACCACTTTCGGTGTGTAACGCTTTATGGCCTTGTTGTTTACCTTGATGTCAAGCTTTTCTACCCAGCTTGTTAATTTCTTCTGAAATTCATCGCTCTTCATTTCTTTCAGAAGATCTTCATGATTGTCCTTGGCATATTCTGTATCTCTGCCCTTAACATCGCCCTTGATAAGAATGTAATATGCGTTATCGTCCTCATAAGCTGTTGCAACGTCTGTGCTCATACCGCTTACTTCTTTGAGTATCTTGCCGTTTGTTGTGTCTTTCTGTGAATCGTCCATTGTGCCGTAATTCATCATCTTTTCATTTGCATACGGGTCAGGTGCAGAAGAAGAACTGTCTGTGGAAGAATCTGTGTCCGACGCTACTGTGCTTGAATCTGCTGTGCTGTCAGAAACTGAAGATGTGTCATCGCTTGCTATGGAGCTTGTGTCACTCTCTGCTACAGAAGAAGTGTCATCTGACGCTGTTGAACTGTCTGAGGCTGATGAATCGCTGTCAGCGGCGGAGCTTGAATCTGAGGCTTTCTTTGATGCAACATAATCATTGTATTCGTCTATAATGCTGTCAAAATCGTCAAACGAAACGCCCTGAGCCTTTTCAAGGAACTCATCTCTTTTTGCCTTGGCTTCCTCATTTGCAGCGTCTGCTGAGTCTGTAGAAGAATCGGTGGCTGATGATGAAGAATCAGTTGATGCTTTAGTTTTTGCAAAGGAAATGGATTTATATCTCAGGTAGTTATCATCAAGATACTTCACCATTTCATCGTCTGAAACAGCTTCCTCGCCGCCCTCTGCATAGTAGTGATCAAAAAGCTCTTCCCTCATTTTCGAGCCTTTGAGTGCAAGCTTTACAGATTCCTTTGAGATACCCTCTGACTCGTAAAACTCGCCCTGAGAATCCCATGTGCTGCTTATGCTGTCATTAATGGACTTTATATCTTCATCTGAAAGAGTAAGTCCAAGCTCGTTGAACTTGTCAACTACAGCCGCATACTCCTTAGTTGCAGTGAGAGCATAATCTGAAAGATACTCGTCAAATGCCTTTCCGTCTACCTTCTGATTGAAATAGTCCTTTTTGATGCCTTTCTGATAATACATCATCGTCATTTGATATGACATTTCTGTAAGCTCATTATAAATGTAGATACCTGCGTTTATCTTGCTGTCACCTACTGTCATTACATAGCTTGTGTCCGAGCAAGAGGTAAGGCTCGCAGTACAAAGCAATGCGGCAGTAAGAGCAGCCGTTATTTTTTTAGCTTTAGCCATTTTATTATCCATTTCCTTTCCGAAAAAATCGTCTTACTAACAGGCAGAAAACCGCCTTAACTTTTACATTATACTACATTTGAGCCTATAAGTCAAGTGGATATGTGTCTCTCACACGCAAAAACGGACGATCACTGACCGTCCGTTGTAATGCACTGATATTTTATCTATTGCTATTTCCTGTTTTTATGTCTTTCCAATTTACTTGCGTACATTATCTTATCCGCCTGTGTAAACATATCTTCAAGCTCGTGGATATCTGTTATATGTTTACAAATACCGCCTATACTAACGCTGACCTCAAACTCGTTACCTGCAAACTTGTTATATACCCTAAGCCGGTCGTTGACCCTTGCAGAAAATCGTTCAGGATAGTTGTCGTTATAGTCGTTACAGCCTATCACCACAAACTCATCGCCGCCTATCCTTGCGCATATCTCATGATTTTTTGTCGATGCCAAAACTGCGTCTGCGATCGCTTTTATTGCAATATCACCGCAGTTATGGCCAAAATTATCATTTATCTTTTTAAGACAGTCCAGATCGCAGACAGCGATAAAAGCCTTATTTTTCGGATTTGACATTCTGTCAACAACAAACTGGATATTTTTCTCAATGCCTATTCTCGAATAAACACCTGTCATAGCGTCACGGACTGCAAGATTAGCTATGGAGTTTCGTATCCGCATTGATTCCAGAGCATTGCTTACATGATTTGTCCAATTACGATAAGTGATATCTATCGATTTTATTTCGTCACCGTAAGACAATACAGCATAGCCATAGCACCGATCTATAAAATGTACCGGGGTGATAAAGAATGCACAAGGGCTTTCTCGTTCTTCATCCAGATCAGGAAATATCTCTTTGAGTTCAAAAGGATCATGAAGAGTTCTGCTTTTGCCGTCAACGTTTCTTATATAAAGCACCATATTTTCTGTATATTCCTTTGGAACAGTGGAGATCTCACCGACTATCTCATGCTCTCCAAGGCAATCCTCATTAAGGCAGAGATAATACCTCTCATGACCAATGATAAGATAGAGAAAATATTGTATTCTGGCCATCAGATCATCGGGATCTTTAGAGCAAGCCATTATATCGGTCATATTGCTGTCCAAAAAGTCATGATAATTCATCTTGTTCTGAGATGATAAAAGATCACGCTTTGTATAGCTATAATCCTCATGACAGCCGCAGGAAGCACCTATCTCCACCTTGCCGCCGTCCTCTATAAGGCCCTGCGGTTCAACGCCTTTGATCCTTGCCTCAATGGTCATTACTGCGTTCACGCCAGTTTCAAAGATCGGCGGTGAGCACGAGGTTATAGCTGGCACGCAATGGATAGCCTCGTCTATTGCGTCATAACCTGCAACTATCATATCCTCAGGCACGCTCAAACCGTTTTTCTGATATTCATGTACAACACCTATAGCCATATAATCTCCACAGCAAACGATAGCGTCAGGCTTTTTACGTCTGCCATAGATGATATTATTTGCCACCTCTGCCGCTTTATCATACCAGAAGCCTCCGTCAAAGCAGACAAAGTCCGGATCATACTCTATGCCGTGCTTTTCAAGGGCACGCTTATATCCCGCAAGCCGTTCACGAGTGGTGGCAGTCTCCAACGCACCGCTCAAAAAAAGTATCTTCCTGCATCCATGGACCTCGATAAGATGTTCTGTCAATTGCATAAAGGGTATTTCGTCACGGGTATAAATACTTTCATAGTCCTTATAGCTTCCATCTATAAAAACCACAGGAACATGACATTTCTCATCTATATCCCTGCATATTTTGTCAAAAAGCCCAGGCATTTTTAATGTATCTGCCAAAACGATAACGCCATCAAGCTTATCATAATTTATAGCGTCATATATCTGCATTTCTCCAACAGACACTGCTTTTAAGAATGACACTTTGACAAAGCTTGTGAAGATAAGCACATCATAGTCAAGCTGAAAAGCCTTTGTCATTACGCCTTTCAGCAATCTTTCCTGATAATAGCTTTCTGCCTCAGACAATATCACTCCAATGCGTTTTCTTCCCAAAATGTCTCACCTTCTCTATAATGTCGCATTTAGACGCACTGCACCCTACAGTCATTTAAATATTATACCACATTTGCCTCGAGTTGTCAAAGGCATTTTGTGAATTTTCGTAAACTTTTTAACGACTTTTTTATTTTAGTGGTAAAATTATTAAGCTGTTTTCAATATTACCAATACATATATTTGATTAAAATTGTTATAAATCAACTAAATAATTTGCTTAATCGTTTTCGAGATTGCGAAAATTTTCGGTAACTTGTTCATTTAGAAAATAAAATGAAAACTTTTCAGAATATTGTTAATAAAGCATCGCAGAGAAAACTTTTTTTACACAGTACTTCTGAATAAGAAAAGAACAAAAAAAGTTTCAAAAATGTCTTGACAAGTAAAAGATCATATGGTATAATATTAAAGTCGCTTAGATAGTGTGACACATATAAAAAAATGATAAACTGGAGAAGTCGCCTAGCCCGGTTTATGGCGCACGACTGGAACTCGTGTATGGGTTAATAGCTCATCGAGGGTTCGAATCCCTCCTTCTCCGCCAAAAAGTCTCGTAAACACGTTGTTTGCGAGACTTTTTATTTTCTAAAGATATGACACGCAGAAAAACTTAATCAAGCAAAAAAAATCGGACAGCCCGAAGACTGTCCGATTGAATGTTTTTGTGATTATTCTATGGTCGTGATGTCGCTTCCGAACCAAGTTGTTGATATCTCAGCGAGCTTGCCGTCCTGCTTCATTTCGTGAAGGATCTCCTCGATCTTGTCGCAAAGTGCCTGATCGCCAAGTCTGAAGCCGATAGCGTACTCCTCTGGGTCAAGGCCGTCAGGAAGCACCTTGTAATCCTTGCCTGATGTGGATATCTCGTAGTTTGCAACTACTGAGTCAAGGAACGCTGCGTCTACCATGTTAAGCTCCAGCTGCTGGAGGGCTTCAACATTTGTTGCAAGCTCTGTTGTTGTCGCACCATTTGCTACAACGTCAGATGCAAGAAGTGTTTCCTGTGCTGTTGAGCCGTTCTGTACGGCAATGTTCTTGCCTGCAAGATCAGCCTGTGAAGCAACGTCGCTTGAGCCGTTTACAACGAACACCATTTCATTCTTCATGTAAGGCTCGCTCATGAGCATTACTTTCTTTCTCTCATCGCTGACAGAAAGGCCGTTCCAGATACAATCTATTGTGCCGGCATTAAGGTCCTGCTCCTTTGTATCCCAGTTTACAGAGTAAGTTTCAAGCTCTACACCAAGTCTTGAGCAAACTTCCTTTGCAACGTCGATATCAAAGCCTACAATGTTGTCGTTCTCGTCTGTGTAGCCCATTGGCTTGAATGTTGGGTCAAGACCAAGCACAAGCTTGCCTGAATCAAGAACTTTCTGAAGTGAGTTATCCTCACCTGTTGCAGCGGCTGTGCTGTTTGTGCCTGCTACTGATGAAGAATCAGATGTGCTTCCGCAGCCTACAGCCAAAAGCATCATGGCAGCAGCGGAAAGTGATGCGATAGTCTTAAAAATAGATCTTTTCATTATTAACTTCCTTTCGGGTATCGTCAAAATACCATTTCATACGTTTTAACACTTTAATATAATAACATATTATAACGTCACTGTCAATTATCATTATTGCCCAAACCTTTGCAGGCTGTGGGTGCTTTTTCATAGAAAATGACCGCAGATAGGCGAAAATCAGCACTTTCCAAGCTTTTTCGCTCTTTCCATAAATCTTGCATACTTGCCTATTACCGCTTCTCCCTGTGTGATACCTGCATTTTTCAGTATCTCCAAAGGCTTTTCGGGATAGTCGGCTGTATATTCAAGCTCCAACTCATAGTCTGTCAAGCCTAGATATTCGCTTTTGTCAAGGCATATCTCAACATGGTCGAAATCGGTGCAGAGCCTGCGCTGAGTATGCAAAGAGCCTGCAAGGTCAGCGGCAGGGAAATCTCTCCCCACAAGCTGTGAAAGCTCCTGTGCGGTGAGCGTTTCAGGCAGGTTGTCAAGCTGTTGTTCATACTCTTTTTTCACATGAAGTGCACCGTTTTCGGAGATAGGTGCTTTAAGCTGTAAAAAATACCTATCCCCTATTTGTCTTACCCTGATACTTGTCATGCCTGAATCTCTTTGCGGAATATAATAAAAATTGGTCTGCTCTATTATTTTGCCCCACTGAAAAAGCTTTTCAGCGGTCTTGTACTGCTCCTGTGTGAGAGAAATTTTTATCTCACGTTCTATATTTTCGCTCATAATATCCTCCTGCTTTAATACTTTATTCTATTATAACAATATCACAATACAATGTCAACACGAATATGGTTGACAAATTCCCATAAAAATAGTAGAATTTAATTAGTAATTTGAATATTTTAAGGAGAGTTTGAGATGTCAAGAATATTGACGCCACAGCAGAAGATAGAGCGGAGCATCGTGACTGATTTTCGCAGAGATATATGGAACAAGTTCGTAATGGGATATGAGCGTTACGATATGATAAAGCCAGGCGACAAGATAGCGGTGTGCATATCAGGCGGCAAGGACTCAATGCTTCTTGCTAAGTGTATGCAGCATTTGCAGAAATATCAGGGAATGGATATCGGGCTGGAGCTTATTGTGATGAACCCCGGCTACAGCGACGCAAACAGGCAGAGAATAATCGACAATGCGGCGCTTATGGGAATACCCATAAAAATGTTTGAAACAAAGGTCTTTGACATTGCATACAACACAAAACGCAACCCATGCTATCTTTGTGCAAGAATGAGACGTGGCTGGCTTTACAAATTTGCGCAGGATCTTGGGTGCAACAAGATAGCTTTGGGACATCATTTTGATGATGTTATAGAAACCATACTCATGAGCATGGTATACGGAGGACAGATACAGACTATGATGCCTAAGCTACACTCGAGGAACTACGCAGGCATGGAGCTTATCAGACCCCTGTACATGGTGAAAGAGGCGGACATTATCCGCTGGGTGGAGCAGAACGATCTGCATTTTATCCGCTGTGCCTGCCGTTTCACTGAGAGCTACGAGGGGTTAGAGAAAAAGGGTGAAGTATCAAAGCGGCAGGAGATGAAAGAGCTTATAGCGAAGTTCCGTGCCACCAATCCCAACATTGAAAACAACATTTTCAAGAGCGTTTATAACGTCAATCTGCGCACTGTGATACAATACGAATACAAGGGTAAGAAGTACAATTTTATGGACACATACGATGATTACGACCCAAGTGTTCAGGCAGATGACGATGATGATGAGGGAATAGAGTAAAAAAGTTGTGAAAAGGGCTTGACAAAGCGGCAGAGATAGTGTATAATATATTACTGTAATTGGTTTGCTGCTATGGCTCAGTAGGTAGAGCACGTCCTTGGTAAGGACGAGGTCACCGGTTCAAGCCCGGTTAGCAGCTCCAGCAGGGACGTGTCCCTGCACCCAAATCCGCTATCATTTATGGTAGCGGATTTTTTGTCGCCGCCCATGGGTATGATACCCTACACACAAAAAACACCGCCCGAACTCCTCGGACGGTGTTATATTTTTACCTCGTATTACAGATTTGTATACTCCATAAGGCTCTTATCCACCTCACGGGCAACATCTCTGCCCTCTCTGATAGCCCATACTACAAGTGACTGTCCTCTGCGCACGTCGCCTGCGGCAAAGACGTTCTTCACGTTTGTCTGATGTGTGCCGTCGGCTGTTGCGATATTCGTTCTGCCGTCTACCTCAACGCCAAAAGCCTTTGTGAGATAGCTTTCAGATCCCAGAAAGCCTGCCGCAATAAGAACAAGCTCGGTTTCTACCTTGTATTCGCTGCCCTCAACAGGCTTCATTATCGTTCTGCCTGACTTAGGGTCCTTCTCAGGGGAGAGCTTTACAAGCACTGCGCCCTTAAGATTGCCCTTTTTGTCTTTGAGAAACTCCTTGACAGTTGTCTGATAAACTCTCGGGTCATGACCGAACACACCGATAGCTTCCTCCTGACCGTAATCTGTCTTGCAGACCATTGGCCACTGTGGCCATGGGTTGTTCTCGGCTCTCGTGTCAGGAAGCTTTGGCATCATTTCAAGCTGCAAAACGCTCTTTGCGCCATGTCTTACGCTTGTACCAACGCAGTCATTTCCTGTATCTCCGCCACCTATTACCATGACGTTCTTGCCCTTTGCGGAAATGTGGTTTTTATCCGTAAGGCCGCCGTTCAGCAGCGCCTTAGTTGTGGATTTCAGAAAATCCACTGCAAAATAGATACCCTTTGCATCTCTGCCCTCGGCTTTGATATCTCTAGGGTTTGAAGCACCACAACAAAGTATTACTCTGTCGAAGTCCTTGAGAAGCTCAGCCGCTGTGATATCCTTGCCCACATTAACGTCTGTGCGGAACTCGATGCCCTCTTCTTTCATTATGTTTATCTTGCGCTCGATTATCTGCTTTTCAAGCTTCATGTTCGGTATGCCGTACATAAGCAGACCGCCCACTCTGTCCTCACGCTCGAAAACTGTTACACTGTGACCTCTCTGATTGAGCTGGTCAGCGGCAGCAAGACCTGACGGGCCTGAGCCTATAACAGCGATAGTCTTTCCTGTTCTTACCTTTGGCACTCTTGCTGAAGCATATCCGCAGGCATAAGCATTTTCGATAATGCCGTATTCGTTAGCCTTTGTGGTAACAGCGTCGCCATTAGCTCCGCAGGTGCAGGCTTTTTCGCAAAGTGCAGGACAAACTCTTGATGTGAACTCAGGAAAATTGTTCGTCATATGAAGTCTGTAATATGCCTGCTCCCAGTTGCCCTTGTATATAAGGTCGTTCCATTCAGGGATAAGATTGTTAAGCGGACAGCCTGAAAATGCGTTGCCTATCTTCATTCCTGCCTGACAGAACGGCACACCGCAGTCCATACATCTTGCTCCCTGCTTCTGCTGCTCCTCCTTTGAAAGAGGAGTGTGAAATTCATTAAAATTCTTTATACGTTCCTCAACGGAGAACGCTGCTGCGTCCTCACGCTTATAGTCCATAAAACCAGTTGGCTTTCCCATATCTCAACTATACTTGCTTTCACGGCAAGTATATCCTCCTTTCGTTTTTAAAAGTACAATATCTCATGTGCGCAGGCTTACTGCTTGCCGTTGATGATCTGATAGAATGCTTCTATCTGCGCCTGATCACTACTCATACCCTTTTCTTCCATTGAAGCTATAGCAGACATCATCTTCTTGTAATCGTGAGGGATTATCTTCTTGAACTTAGGCAGATATTCCTCAAAGTTATCAAGAATACGCTTGCCCTTTTCAGAGCCTGTTGCGTCAACGTGCTGCTGGATAAGGTCTTTGAGCTGAATTATATCGTACTTCTCCTTGACCTCAGAGAAAAGTACCATTTCCTTGTTGAGTCTTGTGTAAAGGTGTCTGTCCTCGTCAAGAACGTAAGCTACACCGCCCGACATACCTGCCGCAAAGTTTTTGCCCGTCTTGCCGATAACTACCACACAGCCGCCTGTCATATACTCACAGCCGTGGTCGCCAACGCCCTCGACAACTGCCACTGCGCCTGAGTTTCTTACGCAGAAACGCTCGCCTGCAACACCGTCGATGAACGCCTTACCGCTTGTTGCGCCGTAAAGTGCAACGTTACCGATAATGATATTGTCCTCGGCTTTGAAAGTGGAATCCTTTGGAGGATAAACAACGAGCTTACCGCCTGAAAGTCCCTTGCCGAAATAATCGTTAGAGTCGCCCACAAGCTCGAGGGTCAAGCCGTTCGGGATAAATGCGCCGAAGCTCTGTCCGCCTGAGCCGTTGCAGACTATCTTGTATGTATCGTCAGCAAGTGTGTTATAATACTTTCTTGTTATCTCTGAACCGAAGATAGTACCGAATGAACGGTCTGTGTTCTTGACATTTACTGTGATAGACTTCTTCTCACCACTCTTAAGGTTTTTCTCAAACTCCTTCATGAGTACCTTTTCATCAAGAGTGTTTTCAAGCTTGAAGTCATACTTGGATTTCTTGTTGTATTCTACCTTTTCTGAAACGTAATCAGAGTTGATGATATTAGAAAGGTCAACTTGTGCCGCAGTGCCTGTGATACCAGCCTTTGGCTTGATAAGGTCAATTCTTCCCACAAGCTCGTCAACTGTTCTTACGCCAAGCTTTGACATATATTCTCTAAGCTCGGAAGCCACGAATATCATAAAATTCATTACATATTCAGGCTTGCCGGGGAACTTCTTTCTAAGCTCCGGGTTCTGTGTTGCAACACCAAATGGGCAAGTATCAAGATTACATACTCTCATCATTGCACAGCCAAGTGTTATCAGCGGAGCGGTAGCAAAGCCGAACTCCTCTGCGCCAAGGATCGCTGCGATAACAACATCACGGCCTGTCATGAGCTTTCCGTCTGTTTCGATAACGACCTTGTTTCTAAGACCGTTCTTGATAAGGGTCTGGTGTGCTTCTGCAAGTCCAAGCTCCCATGGAAGTCCTGCATTGTAGATAGAGTTTCTAGGAGCCGCACCTGTACCGCCGTCATAGCCTGAGATAAGGATAACTCCTGCGCCTGCCTTTGCAACGCCTGCCGCAACTGTACCAACACCGCACTCAGAAACGAGCTTTACAGAAATTCTTGCGTTCTTGTTTGCGTTTTTCAGGTCATAGATAAGCTGAGCCAAGTCCTCGATAGAGTAGATATCGTGGTGTGGCGGAGGTGAGATAAGCGACACGCCAGGTGTGGAGTGTCTTGTTTTAGCTATCCATGGATAAACCTTTTTGCCAGGGAGATGACCGCCCTCGCCAGGCTTTGCGCCCTGTGCCATTTTTATCTGTATCTCATCAGCAGATGTGAGGTATCTTGAAGTTACACCGAAACGTCCCGAAGCCACCTGCTTGATAGCTGAACATCTGTCCTCAGAAGTACCCTTTGTGAGAAGTCTGTCAAGGCTCTCACCGCCCTCGCCTGAGTTTGACTTGCCGTGAAGTCTGTTCATTGCGATAGCAAGTGCTTCATGAGCTTCCTGCGAGATAGAGCCGTATGACATAGCGCCCGTCTTAAATCTTCTTACAATAGAGTCAACGCTCTCAACTTCCTCCAGCGGAACAGGATTCTCAGCAAAGTTGAAATCCATAAGACCTCTGATGTTCACAGGATCCATTTCCTCAGAGATAAGCTTTGAATACTTCTTGTATGTTTCATAGTCACCAGTCCTTGCAGCCTGCTGGAGCAGATAGATAGACTGAGGATTGTAGAGATGCTCCTCCTTACCGCTTCTGAACTTGTGGCTTCCTCTTGATTCAAGCTCTGTGTCTGTGCCAAGTCCAAGAGGGTCAAAGGCTGATGTATGAAGTCTGTCAACGTTCTTTTCAATATCAGAGATAGTGATACCGCCTATTCTGCTGACTGTACCTGTGAAATACTTGTTTATAACATCCTGACCGATACCGATAGCCTCAAATATCTGTGAGCCTTGATATGACTGTATAGTAGAGATACCCATTTTTGAAGCTATCTTTACGATACCATGGAGAACAGCTGCATTATAATCGTCAACAGCGGCATAGTAATCCTTATCGAGAAGGTCGTCAGCAATAAGCTCGTGAATAGTTTCCTGAGCAAGATAAGGGTTGATAGCGGAAGCGCCATAGCCAAGCAGTGTTGCAAAGTGATGAACTTCTCTAGGCTCGCCGCTTTCGAGGATAATAGCAAGAGATGTTCTCTTCTTTGTAACAACAAGGTGCTGATGAAGCGCTGATACTGCAAGCAGTGACGGGATAGCAAGGTGGTTCTCGTCAACTCCCCTGTCTGAAAGGATAAGGATATTTGCGCCCTCGCTGAACGCCTTGTCTGCTTCTATATAAAGTCTGTTTATAGCCTTTTCAAGTCTTGTGTTCTTATAATAAAGTATAGGGATAACAGCTACCTTAAAGCCAGGAATGTGCATATTCTTTATTTTAAGGATATCTGTCGAGGTAAGGATAGGGTCGTGTATCTTCATTACCTTGCAATTTTCAGGCTTTTCTTCAAGAATGTTGCCGTCCTCACCAATATAGACAGTTGTGGAGGTAACTATTTCCTCTCTGATAGCGTCTATAGGCGGATTTGTTACCTGTGCAAAGAGCTGTTTGAAGTAGTTGAACAGTGGCTGAGGCTCTTTTGAAAGTACTGCAAGCGGGCTGTCTGTACCCATAGCGGCAATAGACTCAGAGCCGTTCTTTGCCATTGGCAGGATAGATGTCATAACGTCCTCATAGGTATAGCCAAAAGCTTTCTGAAGTCTTTGTCTTTCCTCGTATCCGTGTTCCTCTACCTTGATGTTTGGTATCTTAAGGTCTTTAAGTCTGACAAGGTTGCTGTCAAGCCACTCGCCGTAAGGCTGCTTTGAAGCATAGTATTCCTTAAGCTCGTCATCGTCGATAACTCTGCCCTGAACAGTATCAACAAGAAGCATTTTGCCTGGGCGAAGTCTTTCCTTTTCAACGATATTGTCTGACGGGATAGGAAGTGCGCCAACCTCAGATGAAAGAATAAGATTGCCGTCCTTTGTGATATAATATCTTGACGGACGCAGACCGTTTCTGTCAAGCACTGCACCCATGATATCTCCGTCAGAGAAAAGGATAGAAGCAGGTCCGTCCCATGGCTCCATCATAGTTGCGTAATACTGATAGAAGTCTTTCTTAGCCTGACTCATCGTGCCGTTGTTATCCCATGGCTCAGGGATCGTTATCATGACAGCCAGCGGCAGATCCATTCCACTCATGACCAAAAATTCAAGTGTGTTGTCGAGCATTGCAGAGTCAGAGCCTTCTGTGTTTACAACAGGTGTGACCTTGTCAAGGTCGCCTTTCAAATGCTCAGACTTCATCGTTTCCTCACGAGCGAGCATTTTATCAGCATTGCCTCTGATAGTGTTTATCTCACCGTTGTGAACGATCATTCTGTTAGGATGCGCTCTCTGCCAGCTTGGGTTTGTGTTGGTAGAAAATCTTGAATGTACCATAGCGATAGCAGACTCGTAGTCCTTATCCTGAAGGTCAGGGAAGAACTTTCTGAGATCCTGCACAAGGAACATTCCTTTATATACTATAGTTCTGCTTGAAAGTGATACAACGTAGGTGTCCTCATTCGACTGCTCGAACACACGTCTTGCAACATATAGCTTGCGGTCAAAGTCAAGACCCTTTTTAACGCCCTTTGGACGCTTGATGAAGCACTGCATTATGGCAGGCATACACTGGGCAGCTCTCTTGCCAAGCACCTCAGGCTTTGCAGGAACGACTCTCCAGCCAAGGATCTCCAGACCCTCTTTTTCGGCGATTATCTCAAACATCTTCTTTGCCTGATTTCTCGCAAGCTCGTTCTGTGGGAAGAAGAACATACCAACAGCATAATCTCTTTCCTCGCCCAGCGTGATGCCAAGCTCTGCGGCAGCGATCTTCTTGAAGAATTTATGTGAGATCTGAAGCAGGATACCTACTCCGTCACCTGTTTTGCCCTCTGCGTCCTTACCAGCACGATGCTCAAGCGTTTCAACGATAGTCAGCGCATTTGCAACAGTATCGTGGCTCTTTTTGCCCTTAATGTTCACAACAGCACCTATTCCGCAGTTATCATGCTCGAATTTCGGTGAATACAGGCTTTTTACATTAGTCATATCCTCCATGCGTTCCATTTTTATCACCCTTTCCTGCCAAACTGTAAAAAAATTATAGCTTATCGTTCAGCAACGTATGTTATTTCACGGCTCATAGCCGATTTTTAGCTGTTTTTAATAAAAAAATTTGCAGGAAGAAATTAAAATCCTGCAATCCTGCATAAGCGCAAGTAAACCCAAAGCGTGGTTTTTCGCACAAATGCAAGAAAATAGCCTTTTGCCGTCTTTTTTGGCGGCTTAATCATTATAACACACATTACAGCAAAATGCAAGAGCGAATGATAAAACTTGCATAAATTCATTATTAATTTTTAGTTAATCGGTATACATATATAACTTATGATTTCATATCGCTTTCCTAGGTAAACCTCGCAAACTAACGTAACAACGCTCTTTTCAGCTTATTTACAGCCATTTTCAGCGGAGAATCGTACTCTTTGTAAAAATGCTGATAATCCTTAGAATTGTTCCAGTCGCCACCCCATTTCCAGCCGTGACGCCTGAAAATGCAATAGCAAAGGTCTGTTCTGTCAATCTTGTGATCAAAAGCCTTGTCACGGTCTGCATACTCTGTAGCATTGGCAGGCATGACCTTATTCCCCACTATATAAGGATTTATAAGAGGGTTTATGTCTATCGCCCTGCCGTAGCTGTGAGCCGAGATAGTGTTGGTACCAGCCACCACCCTATAATTGAAGGCAGAGGAATTGTTATCCGCCATTGACCTTTCATCATCAGCGTCATACTCGTCCACGAGCCTGATTTTTTCTATCTCATAACCGCCCTCGAAAAGCTCATAGAAGATATCCAGAACCTCCTGCGCAAGCTTCCTCGCCACGATAAGCTCCCCCGACTGCACCTTATGCTCAAAGTCATAATATCTCACACGAAGATAGGCAAGGTCGCCCAGCTTCACATAGGGATTTTCCTTATAGGAAACGCCTTTGATACGCTCTATCACCTCGTTTGGAAGCTCCTCAGTCGTAAAGCCCTCTCTGTATAATATCTTTTCCATAAAAAACACTCCTTACAAAAAGCGGTCAAGGCATGATACCTTGACCGTCCTTATTATTTCGCAGACTTGTAGTACATAACAACAGGCGTACCATAAGGCACGTTGTCATAAACATATTTGGCGTCGTCATAGCTCATATTTATACAGCCGTGAGAGCCGTTGTATTTGTATATCTCACCGCCGAAATATCCGCCTCGCCACGTTGAATCGTGAAGACCTATTCCGCAGAGAGAAACGTTGTTCCAGAAGTTGCACTTTGTATCCCACTCGTCGCCGTCGGCATTTGTGTCTTTCATGCGCTTGTTGGTCTCCTTTGACCAAAGCTTATAAACACCGGGGAGAGTTGTTCTCGCCTCAGATGTGGTCTGACCTGAAACTATATAGGTATCGAGCTTTTTCTTGCCCTTTTCATAATACCACAAGTGCTGGTCGGTAAGGTCTATCTCAATATAAGTGTCGCCTATATCATCATCCTTGCTTCTCGCAGACTCAACGCCTGTAAAATCAAAATAACCGGTACTGTAATAGATAGGGTCTACCTTGTCAACGCTCTCGCCCTTTTCAAGCATATCCACAAGATCGTCACAAGTCTTTTCCTGATCTATCCACCAGCCGTATTTAGCATCAGAGCTTGTCGGCACGATTATGTCGCCCTGCAAAGTGGCATGGAATTTTCTCTTAGTATTATATGTATCATACTTCTTTGCGAGCTTTTCCACATACTCCATGGCTTTCTTTCTATCCACAGTGTAGCTTCCGTCATCTTTGAGCTTTATCATCTTCATAAGCTCCTCGCCCGTGAGAGTTTCTGTGGTGTAGTCAAAATCGTATGTGACAGAAAGCTGGAAAACATCATTTCGTTTCTTGCAATCGTCCTCAAGGTCTGCGCTCTTCACCTCCGGAAGAGAATAACAACCTGTGTCCTTGTCAAGCTCAACGCTAAGCTCACCTGCCGCCACGCTTTGCGTAACACAAGCTTCAAGCTTTTTCATATCGGTTATCTTGTTTCCCTGCACCTCAGGGGTGATAACATAGGCCGTCTTATCCTCGTTAAGACCAAGCTTTGCATCGGCAGATTCAACATCGCCCCAGTTTGCTTTCTCCACAAGCTTCTGAAGCTTCTCAACGTCAAATGTGATGTCCTCATTAAAGCTATAGGTGGAATTTTGTATATATCCCGAGAACCATGTTTTTCTGTTCACGCTGTCATAGATCTTCTGAAGCTCGTCCTTGCCGCTTAGTCTGTAATCAAAATCAGCCGTCTTGAAAACAACAGACGTGCCGTCGATAGTTTTGACCGTAAGCTCATAAGGCATATCGTTCACCCCGAGCAGATCGCAAGCCTGTTCAAATGTCTTTCCGCCCACGTCAATGCCATTCACTGTTGTGCCGCTCAGAAATCTGTTGCTATAGTAAGCTCTTCCAATGAAATATCCTCCGCCCACAACTATTATGATAGCCGCTGCCGCAGTGCCGCAGATAATGCCGATATTGTTGCGTTTTTTCTTTCTTTTCTTATTCTTTGACGAACCTTTGACAGAGCTGTTTTCCTTCACTGATGTCGCAGGTTTTTTCGTTATCTTTGTGGAATTTTCCGTCATCAATTATCCTCCTGTACAAAATGACGTTCGGCATTTGCCGACAATGTATCAAGAATAATTATATCATGCTTTTTTCCTTTTGTCTATAGGATAGGCTGAAAAATTTGTCACAAAAAGAGTGCCGGATATTCTTATTTAATGTACAAATAAACGTACTGCAAACGAACTACACGCAAACATAGAAAAAAATATCGGGCAGATAACTCCACCCGATACAATATCAATCTTTTATATACTTGTTCTTGACCTCGCTGTAGGTCTTGCAGAAGCGGTCATGGGAGATATACGCTCCCCAGCTCATGTTATCGTCCACCTGAGGGTCCATAACATATACCTGACCGTTTATCGTTACCTCCACCCACATATGATAGCCGTAACCGCCTGCCGCCATAGCGGTCTTGCCGTCAACGGTCTTTGCGTCAAAGCCTATGTAGTTGAGCATTGCAGCGTAAACGTAAGAATATTCTGTGCAAGTGCCGTAACCGTCCTCAAGAACAGCCTTGACAGGATTTGCCCAGCCGCCGTAATCGTAGACCGTGTTCTTTATAATATAATCGTAGCAAGCCACAGCCTTTTCGTAGTTTGTCATATCATCTGATATTATCTTATGGAGATATTTCAGAAGTATCTTTTCTTCCTTTGCGCTGAGCGTCGCCTTTGGATCAAGCACTGCAGAATTAAGTCGCTGTGCAGGGGTCTTGCCGTTGTCGACAACAGGCGCAGTGGTTGTAGTTGTAACAGGCTTTTTAGTTGTTGTCACCTTAGTGGTGGTGGTCTTTTTCTTGGTAGTAGTCACCGCAGGCGTTGTGGTCGTAACAGGGGCAGTTGTTGTCTTTGCAGTGGTAGTAGTTTTTGCAGTAGTAGTTTTCACTGTTGTAGTCTTTTTTGTAGCCTTTGAGGCAACAGTATCGCTGTCAGTAGTGCTGACAGGGGCGGAAGTAACAGCAGAAACCTTTGTTTCAGACTTTGAAGCCTGCTGAGTTTTCTTTGTCACAAGGCTTACTGATATGCTAAACTTTGTGTCAGCGGAAGTCACGCTCTGCACTGCGGTCACTGACGCTGGCTTCTGTGATATTACAGAGGTCGTTACGCTCTCTGATCTCAAAGCTGTTTCGGAAGCTGGCTTTGTTGCCTTTGTTTTTTCGCTTTTTGCAGTTTTTACAGCCTTAACAGCCTCGGTCTGAGAATTTTTCGCAGTTTCCTTGACGGCTGATGTTGTAAAAACAGTTGTGATATCCCCGATCTGCTCAGATGTTTCATTGTCAGAAACAGCAGAAATGACCTTTGCATTTTCAGGCGGCATGACCGCACATGGCTGGATAACGTTTTTATCAAGTGTCGCAAAAGTCACAGCAGATACTGTCACAACTCCGCAGGCAGAAAGCACAGCCACACAGCGGGATATTCCCGACTTCAAATAACCCAATTCAGAACGCTCCTTTCAAATGTGATAAACTAAACCATATTATAATGAATAAGGTTACAAAAGTCAAGGGGCATTGTAATCAAATTGTAATTTTCAAGCCGATTTTTCGTTCGTTTATGAAGTTTATATGAACGCCAAGTTACAACCATTGTACATTTTATATCCAAGGAACTACAATAAGGGTTCTATTTTTATCACTTTTAACAAATTTCGCAAAACTTTTATTAATAATACCGAAAAACGGACACCTGCGTTACAAAAACCCATATTTTCCACGATATTTTACATATCTATCCACAAAATCACCCACGCAAAAAAAGAACGCTGACACAAGCCAGCGTTCCCTTTTTGAAGTATATGAAGTATATATGGAGAAAAAAGTATATGTGTAAATTTCATCTTTTTGTCTTTCTCTTATCGTGTCTATATAATACTCCGCCAATGTGACAGTTTTATGATAACGCGCTGAAAACTAATACACAAAAAAATAAGTGCAAAAAAACGCCTGCCATATGACAGACGTTTTCTCTTAGTTTAAGTAAATTACTCAGCCTGAGGTGCTCCTACAGGGCAAGTACCTGCGCAAGAACCGCAGTCGATGCACTCGTCAGCGTTAATAGCACACTTACCGTCAGCCTCGGAGATAGCTCCTACTGGACATGCGTCCATGCAAGCGCCGCAGCCGATGCACTCATCACTAATCTTATAAGCCATTTTCACAGACCTCCTTGCATAAATTCTACAAGTATCATATCAAATACTATACTTATATAATAACACATTTTCTGAAAAAATCAAGAGGTTTTCGGCATTTCATAAAAATTTCACATAGATTTTAAGTGAGTTTTCAGTTAGTATTTACTAATCAGCTAGATGCTTGCCAATTCCTGCTGTGAGATAAGTGCAAATCCTGCTTCACTCAAAGCTTCCAGAGCGGCTGTAACATTCTCCACTCTAAGGATAAGATAAGCCGTGTTTTCCTTAGTGTTTATGAATGCAGAATACATATACTCAACGCTGATGTTGTCATTGTAGAGAGCCTTCATTGCTTCTGAAAGTCCGCCTGGGCGGTCATTTATCTCCACTGCAAGCACCTGAGTGGTAGTAACGGAAAAGCCCTCTGTTTTCAAGGCTGAAACTGCTTTTTCAAAATCGTCAACGATAAGTCTGAGAATACCGAAATCCTTTGTGTCAGCAAGGGACATTGCACGGATATTCACATCATTATCCCCGAGTATTTTTGTAACGGCAGACAATCTGCCAGGTCTGTTTTCAATAAAAACCGAAAGCTGTTTTACTGTCATAAAATTACCCCCTGTCTTTTAGACAAGCTTTCTCTTGTCGATAACTCTTACTGCCTTGCCCTCAGAACGTGGAATGCTCTTTGGCTCAACAAGTCTTATCTTCGCCTTGATGCCAAGGATATTATGGATATCGTTGGATATCTTCTTTTCAAGATCCTCGATAGACTTGACAGTATCAGAGAACATATCGTCATTAAGCTCGACTCTTATCTCGAAAGTATCAGAATTGTTCACCCTGTCAACGACTATCTGATAGTTAGGGCTTGCTTTTGATATCTTAAGAAGCACTGACTCTATCTGAGATGGGAACACGTTTACGCCCTTAATGATGAGCATATCGTCGCTTCTGCCCATTGGCTTGCACATTTTGACGAGAGTTCTGCCACATGAGCATTTCTCTCTTGTAAGAATACAGATATCTCTTGTTCTGTATCTCAGCAGAGGGAAAGCTTCCTTTGTGATACTTGTGAATACAAGCTCGCCCTTTGAGCCTTCAGGAAGCACCTCTCCTGTGTCAGGGTCGATTATCTCTGCGATAAAGTTGTCCTCATTGATGTGCATACCAGACTGTGCTTCGCACTCGAAAGCTACGCCAGGACCGCTTGTTTCTGTCAGACCATAGATATCGTAAGCCTTGATGCCAAGAAGATTCTCTATCTCGTGACGCATTTCCTCCGTCCAAGGCTCAGCACCGAAGATACCAGCTTTGAGTGTAAGATCTTCTGGCTTTATGCCCATTTCCTTTACAGTTTCACCTATATAAGCGGCATATGACGGAGTACAGCACAGGATAGTAGAACCTAGATCCTGCATGAACTGTATCTGTCTTTCTGTGTTTCCTGATGACATCGGCAGAGTAAGACAGCCCACCTTATGAGAGCCGCCGTTAAGACCTGCTCCGCCTGTAAAAAGTCCATAGCCATATGCAACGTGGCAAACGTCGTCTTTTGATCCGCCTGCGGCAACTATAGCTCTTGCACAGCAATTTTCCCAAAGGTCGATATCATGCTGAGTGTAGAAAGCCACAACTCTCTTGCCTGTGGTTCCGCTTGTAGAATGTATTCTCACGCACTCTGAAAGCGGCTTTGCAAGCAGACCGTAAGGATAAGCCTCACGCAGATCAGCCTTTGAAAGGAACGGCAGCTTGTGCAGGTCCTCAATGCCGTGGATATCATCAGGCGTTACGCCCTTTTCTTCCATAAGCTTCTTGTAGTATGGCACATTGTCCCAGACGTGCTTGACCTGCTTGACAAGTCTTTCGCTCTGGAGCTTTTTCATGTCCTCGTGCGCCATGCACTCGATCTCTTCGTTCCAATATTTTCCCATTGGAACACACCTCCTGTTAAAATGGTTTCGGTCATATTACTCGGGTATCAACTTTGCACAAGTATCATACGCCGTACATATCTTCAAGCATTTTTATGCCAGCCTTCGTTTTGAACACCTTATCCCGAAAGCTTTTTATGCTCTCTTTGGACAGACTGTCCTCATAAGCGTTCACAAGAAAATCAGCCTCTAAAAGTATCTGCCAGTCAAGCCCCTGGGCGCCCTCATAGGTGTGGTGATGTGCGATAAGAAAGCACACCCTTTCTATGATATCCTCGTCAAAGTCAAGCTCTCTGAGCATTTTTTGTGCAGGCTCAGGGCCTAGCTGCTCCTGCAATTTGCCTCCGCAGTGACCCTTGCCGTATCTCTCCTCCGCAGGCTTTATGCCGATATCATTCACCACTGACGCAACATCAAGACAATACATAGTGCGGATATCAAGTCCCTCTGCCCTGCCGATAACACGGGCAAAGGTATGCACCTTTATAAAGTGCTGTATACGCTTAGGGTCGCCGCTGAAAAACTCGGTCATTTTTATGATAAGACCGCTTATCTCATCCATTATTTTACCTCTCTGCCGAGAGCGAACGCCTTTTTATTCAGTTCAAGGAACTTTGCAGGAACACAGTTTTCAAGAGCCTTCTGCCAAACGTCCTCGTCAAAAGCCATTTTAGTTGACACAACACCCATGAGAACAACGTTTGAAGCCTTTGCAGTACCAGCCTGCTCCGCAAGTGCCAGTGCGTCAACAGCGATAACGTCAACGCCCTCTGCTTTAAGCTTGCCTATGATATCCTCAGGATAAACAGCCGCACCTGTGATAACAGGCATTGGGTCTATCTGCTGAGTTGAAGTGATGATATGTCCGCCCTTCTTGAGATATGAAACATATCTTGCGGCTTCAAGCTGTTCAAAGCTGATGATGATATCAGCTTCGCCTTTTTCAACTACAGGCGAGCATACCTCGCTGCCGTACTTAACGTATGTAACAACAGAGCCGCCACGCTGGCTCATTCCGTGTACCTCGCTGACCTTTACATCAAAGCCCTGTGAAAGAGGCACGTTTCCTATTATTCTTGACGCAAGCAGAGAGCCCTGTCCGCCTACGCCCACTATCATAATTGATCTTGTTTTCATTATTTACACCTCGAAATATATGTTATCATTAGTCGCATATCGCACCGAGCTTACACATTTCCTTGCATATGCCGCAGCCTACGCACTGTGTATGGTCGATAACGCACTTGCCGTCATGGATAGATATAGCAGGACAGCCTATCTTCAGGCACTGCTTACAGCCAACGCACTTATCCTTGTTTACCTTGAGCGGTGGATTATGCTTTACATATTTAAGAAGTGCGCATGGACGTCTTGAAATAATAACGCTTGGTTCTTCCTTGGCAAGCTCTTCCTTGATAACAGCCTCTGTTTCAGCCATGTGATATGGGTCAACGACTCTTACGCTCTTGATACCAAGTGAATGGCAGAGCATTTCAAGGTCAACGGCATAAGCAGGGTCGCCCTTAAGGTTTTTACCAGTTGTAGGGTTCTGCTGATGACCTGTCATACCTGTGATAGAGTTATCGAGAATGATAACAGTTGAATTTGTGGAGTTATATGCAACGTTCACAAGACCTGTCATACCGCTGTGCATGAATGTAGAGTCACCGATAACGGCAACAGACTTCTTCTCAGCCTCTGCGCCTCTTGCCTTGTTAAATCCGTGAAGTCCGCTGATAGAAGCACCCATGCAGATAGTTGAATCCATAGCACAAAGCGGTGCTGTTGCGCCGAGAGTGTAACAGCCGATATCGCCTGATACCATAACGCCCAGCTTATGCAGGCAATAGAACAGACCTCTGTGAGGACATCCCGGACACATAACAGGAGGTCTTACAGGCACGTTATCCTCAAATGTGATATACTCAGGCTTCTCGCCAAGTATCTTTTCGGCAACGATAGTCTGTGATATCTCGCCCATAAGGCTGAAAAGCTCCTTGCCGATAACGTTCACGCCGTTCTTTTTGCAGTGTGTTTCGATAACATCGTCAAGCTCCTCGATTACATAGACCTTTTCGCACTTTGCGGCAAAGTCCTTTATTATCTGAATTGGCATTGGGTTTACGATACCGAGTTTGAGATATGAAGCCTTGTCGCCAAGTGCTTCCTTTGCATACTGATATGAGATACCGCTTGTGATAACGCCTATCTTTGTATCGTTCATCTCTACCTTATTGAGCGGTGAAGTTTCGGCATAATCAGCGATAGCCTTCATTCTTGCCTCAACAACAGGGTGACGGCGGATAGCGTTACCAGGCATCATAACATATTTCTGGATATTCTTTTCATATGGGATATTCTCCCTTTCCTCTCTCTCGCAAAGCTCAACGGCTGACTGAGAGTGAGAAACTCTGGTGGACAGTCTTACGATAACAGGAACATCGAACTTTTCAGAAAGCTCGAAAGCAGCCTTAGCAAACTCCTTGCACTCTCCTGAATCGGAAGGCTCTATCATCATTGTCTTAGAAGCGATGGCATGGTGACGTGAATCCTGCTCGTTCTGTGACGAGTGCATACCAGGGTCATCGGCGACAGCTATTACCATACCTGCTGTTACACCTGTGTAGCCTGCTGTGTAAAGAGGGTCAGCGGCAACGTTAAGACCAACGTGCTTCATTCCGCAGAAGCTTCTTGCACCACCTATAGAAGCGCCAAGAGCCACTTCCATTGCCACCTTTTCATTAGGCGCCCACTCAGCATATACCTCGTCATATTTTGCAACAGCTTCTGTTATCTCAGTTGACGGAGTACCAGGGTAAGATGATACAACCTTACAGCCTGCCTCATACAGACCTCTTGCAAACGCCTCGTTTCCAAGCATTAGTTTTTTCATACAATAAATCTTTCCTTTCACTGCACCGACCATTTTTTCGTGGTCGGTAGAAATAAACAATAATTAAAATAGACATAAGTAATTATACCACAAATATCACCAAAATGCAACAGCTTTTTTGATTTAAAGCACCAATAGAGTGTTATAAAAAGTTTGCTTACGGCAATTTTGTCAGTTTGCATAAAATATCAAGGGAGCTTCTGTGCAAAAATTTATGCCAGCTTACACGTTTTGAGCAACAAAAAATAAATCGCCGCCAGGCGATACCATAATTCCTCATTCCTCACTCCTCATTCCTCATTCTTACCTCCTCACTTGTTAAAAAAATTGTACTTGAAAAAAGAGCATAAATGTTGTATAATAAAAAAGTATACTTATATTTACGTTCGGAGGATATACATAATGAAAAAATACACACTTGACGAGGTCTACACAGCCGATATGACAGCGTTTCAGAGAGAAAGATATAACAGAGTTGCAGATGAATTTGAAAAGCTTTTCGGTGAAAAGCCAACTGCTTTTTTCTCAGCTCCAGGCAGAACTGAGGTAGGCGGCAACCACACCGACCACAACTTCGGCTGTGTTCTTGCGGCAGGCGTTTCACTCGACGTTATTGCCGCTGTCGCTCCTGACAACGAAGAGAACGTTATTACAATAAAGTCCGAGGGCTTCCCAATGGACACTGTGAACGTCGATGATGACACTATCTACGAGGAGCAGAAAAACACATCAGCGGCACTTATAAGAGGTATGTCCGCAGGCTTTAAGAAGAATGGTCACAATGCCGGGGGCTTCAAGGCTTATGCAACTTCAAACGTGCTCAAAGGCTCTGGACTTTCTTCATCTGCGGCTTATGAAGTGCTTATCGGCACTATCCTCAACGGTCTTTACAACGAGGGCGAGGTTTCTGCTGTGGAAATAGCTCAGATAGCTCAGTTTGCGGAAAATGTATATTTTGGCAAGCCGTCAGGTCTTATGGACCAAATGGCTTCATCAGTAGGCGGATTTATCACTATCGACTTTGCTGACGAAAAGCACCCTGTTATCGACTCTGTAAAGTTCGATTTCACAAAAAGCGGTCACGCACTGTGTATCGTTGACACAAAGGGCAACCATGCCGACCTCACCCCTGAGTATGCGGCTATCCCTGCGGAAATGAAGTCTGTTGCGGCTTTCTTCGGCAAAAAGGTGCTGAGAGAGATAACAAAGGAACAGCTTCTTGAAAACATCTGCGCCGTTAGAGAAAAGTGCAGTGACAGAGCTGTGCTTAGAGCGCTCCACTTCTTTGACGATAACGAGAGAGTTGGCAAGGAAGCTTCCGCACTTTCAGAGGGCAACTTTGACGCTTTCCTGAGCCTTATCAATGAATCAGGAGATTCATCATTCAAATATCTTCAGAACATCTATGCTTCTTCTGCCCCAAACGAGCAGGGTCTTTCACTTGCTCTGTATCTTGCAAAGCAGGCTCTTGGCGGTGAGGGCGCTTGCAGAGTACACGGCGGTGGCTTTGCAGGAACTATCCAAGCGTTCGTACCTGAAAAGAAGCTTGAAGCTTTCAAGGCTGAAATGGAGAGAGTATTCGGTGAAGGCTCATGCTATGTGCTGTCCATAAGACCTGTTGGCGGCGTGCAGATCGACCTTTAATATAGGAGTTGTCATGAAAAATCCATTTGCAGGCTTGAAGAAAAAGCAGGTGAAGTTGCAGTTTTCCACCTGCGGAGAAATAATGATAGACGGACTTCCCTTTGCTTTCGGAGTGGAGAGTGCAGGGAAAGCGTCAGACAAAGGGCTTTGCGTTTCGATATCCGGTGAAGCTGTCAATGACGGACGTGTTACCTTTTCAAACCTTGAATACTACGAAAACCATGGTGGAAAGATAACCCTTGTGAAGCATGGCTTTTCACTTGTCACCAAAAAGGACGGCAAAAAAATTTATCAGGCGAAGTTTACCAAAATACCTATCACCGAAAAGGACACCTCAGTGCTTTTCAGAAAGCTCACCGAGGAAGAGGTCGTTCAGCGGCTCAACTGCGAGATAGCTTTTAAGGTGACCCCTCATTTCAGCGGTGAGGACACACCCGAAGTCATGCTCACAGTTTATCCTTATGAAAATATGCTCACAGGGTCGGCTGTGCAGTGGCTAAAGGTCACGTCTGACAAGGACTATTTTCTGCACAAATATTCTAATAAATAACAGGAGAGTTTATCCCATATGAGAATGAGAAGAAAGAAAAATCTTGAGGCACGTCTTGAAGCCTGCGGAGATTATATTTTATATCTTGACCGTGACGAGAAGAATTTTCAGGACAAATCAAACAAACAGCTTATTGACTTTGAGAAGATATTCGGAAACAGCAATCCACTTGTGCTGGAGATAGGCTGTGGAAAGGGTCAGTTTGCAAGAGAGATAGCAAAGAGAAATCCTGACAAGAATTTCCTTGCAGTAGAAAAAAGCAGTAACGTTATAGTTGACGCCGCACAAATGGCTATAGACGAGGGCATACCGAACCTGAGATTTGCAAGGGGCGAGGCTGAATATCTGGATTGCTTTATCCCTGAAAAGTCAGTGGAGTGTATCTATCTTAACTTTAGCTGTCCGTATCCTAAAAATACATATGCACGTCATAGGCTCACATACCGAGCTTTTCTTGAAATATACAGACGTATTCTTGTGGACAAAGGCGAGATATACCAAAAGACCGACAATATGCACTTCTTTGAGTTCTCCTTGGAGGAGTTCTCTGCGGCAAATTACGGACTTAAAAACATTTCTCTCGACCTTCACAACAGCGGCTTCGAGGGCAATATCGTGACGGAATATGAAAAGAAATTCTCAGACATGGGTATGCCTATCTACAGATTGGAGGCGTTTGTAAAATAATGAGCGAGCAGATAAATCCAATTGTCAGCGAGAAAGATATGGGGGCTGACGGCAAGCTTCGCAAATGGTCAACAGGCAGAAAAGTCAAGTGGATAATTTGGATAGTCGTTATTCTTGCAGTAGCACTCGGCTTCTGGCATCAGCACTATATGCGCTCCGACAGCCAGATAAAAGCCGTTTTCAATGACAATAAGGCTAACTTTCAGACCACTGCGGAGTTTATGATAGAAAGCATTTCATGTGAAAAGCCGACACTGCCAAAGGGCAAATGCTCCATTAAATCGCTCACTGAAAACAATGCCTGCAAGTCTGTGAAGAAAGAGCTTGAGGAGCTGGAGCGCAGGAACGTTACATACATCGACAGCGACGGCTTGACAGTGAAATTCTATACCATTTATGATCATTACTATATTTACCGCTCACCCATAAGCTCATCAGGGGGCGAGGATAACCTCGGTGACGGGTGGTCTTATGTAAAAACAAGTAAAAGCTGATTTTTTATGGACGAAAAAATTATTTTTCGTCCATTTTTTATGCAATCAAACGGTCTTTACATTCGTGTTATAGATGAAAGGCTTTTCAAAACAACAAAGGAGGTGACAGCTTTGACAAGAGATATTGACTACATAGTTGACAAATTTTCAGACGATATCTACCGAGCGGCACTGGCAGTCACAGGCAGCGTTCACGAGGCGGAGGATATAGTCAGCGAGGTCATAATAAAATATTTCACAAGGCAGGGTGAGCTTTTCTTCAATGATGACGAGCATCTTAAAGCGTGGCTGCTGAGAACGACGATAAATCTATCCAAAGACCTGCTAAGGTCGGCAGGCAGACGTCTGCGTGCAGAAAATGAGGTAAGTGCAAGCAGCGATTTTTCATCACCTGATATGCAGATAGATGTGCAAAACGCTATAAACAGGCTGGATAAAAAATACAGGATAGTGCTTTATCTTTTTTATTATCAAGGCTGCAAGACCGATGAGATAGCCGACATTTTGGGAACAAGCAAGGGCACGGTCACATCAAGGCTGAAAAGAGCAAGAGAAAAACTAAAGCTTTCACTTTCAGACTACGAAAAGGAGATGAGCGTATGAACGAAAGAGATATAAAGAATTATTTTGCAAACGAAAGCCTATCGGAACAAAAGAAAGATCAGCTCAAAGAAACGCTCAAAAAGCGTTTTCCACAACAAAACGGAGATATAAATACGGATACTTTCACACCACAAACCGAGCCGACACAGCCTGCCATAGTCGCAAGACACAAGGGTGCAAAGGTAGTTGCGGCAGCGGCGGCAGTGGCGCTTGTAATGTCAGGCGGAATTTACATGACAAGAAATATCCATGACTACGAGCCGAACGCAGGCACAGCTCCACCTGCAAACAGCAGTGTATCCGGCGATACAGGTACACTGCAGTTGTGTTCAGCAGACTTTATAAAGCTTGCAGACACAGTGCTTGAAAGCGCAAATTCTACGGTAGGAAATCTCGACATAATACAAAACAGCCCTGCATACTGCGATATAGTCTACAGCGGCAACTATGACGAAAATATCAAGGGCAAGGAACACAGCACAAGGTATTACGTTGACCTGCTGGAGAAAACCGACAGCGGACTTCCAAGCGTGGATTTTTTGACAGATGATAACAGCTATGAGCCAAATTCTTTGGTAATCGATATCCTGTCGGAGATAAAAACCCTTGATGAGGACGCTTTTAACAAGGCGGTGAATTGCAGAATAGAAGCCCATATTGAGAATAACAACTGCAAGATAACCATTTCAGACAGCGATAACAGCGTTTCTCTCAAATACGGAAGCGGCGAAAGCTTCACTGAAAATGCCAAAATTATAGCTCAAACCCTCAAAAATGACCTGCTGGATATCTATGACGAAAGCTCTATGAAAAACCCAGACAATGCCATTTTTAGCTACTCCCCTGCTGACTATAATTATTACAACGATATCATGAACAGCAACAATACAACAGAATATGTAAAGTCAGACTATGCGCAAAATGGATATATCACAAACGAAAGTCTGAACCTCCTGACCCTGAATATCGTCAACGATTCGGACATACAGTTCAATATGGCGACAGATTATTTCACTGTGGATATGTTCACAAACAGATTTACTCTGTATAGCTACGCCAATGACGGAAGCTGGGCGGTGTATGATTCCGCTCCGTTTTCAAGCACCAGCACTGTGGAAGCTGACCCGTCAGCCACGGCGCAGTATATTTTTGAAAAGGCGCAGGCGCTTGTAACAAAGTATAACACCAGCGGCAAGAAGCTTCACTTTGACAATGTGACCTCACTCGACCTTGCGAAAGAGCTTGCAATGTCGTATGTGCCAGATATGGACAAAGAAGATAACATCACGCCGGAGCTTTTCGCATATGGACTTTGGGTAGAAACTCTGCCATATGACAAAGAGTCCAGCTCCTATGATTTATCCGGACTTGACTTTTCAATATACTTTGAAAAGGATAAGGACGGCAGTGCATATGATGTAACCCAGGTGGATGTCACAGTTGAGGGGGATATGGTTTATTCATACACCACTGATGAGCATGACAGCGTTGAAACTTATGACCAAAATGACAGTGCATTATCTTAACAAAACAATGTTGGTAGCTCGGTTGCTCACTAAACAAAGGTAGAGTTACCGAGCCACAAAATAAAAGCTATGCTCCAAGATAGAGTAGCGAAGTAAAAAAAGAAAAAAGTGACCTGCAAAGTTAATTGCAAGTCGCTTTTCTTTATGCAATAATATTTATCTGCAAATTAGTTGTTGATGAGCTTTTCGTCATCGTTGTTCCAACTGTAGAGCTTTCTGATCTCCTTACCAACCTTCTCAGAAGGATGCTCAGCGTGGAGCTTTCTCATAGCCTTGAAGTGTACCTGTGAACCAGCGTCAGACATATCAAGGAGGAAGTCCTTAGCGAATGTACCGTCCTGAATGTCAGACAGAACCTTCTTCATAGCCTTCTTAGTGTCCTCAGTAACGATCTTTGGACCTGTGATGTAGTCGCCGTACTCAGCTGTGTTAGAGATAGAATATCTCATGCCCTCGAAACCTGACTGATAGATAAGGTCAACGATGAGCTTCATCTCATGGATACACTCAAAGTATGCGTTTCTTGGGTCATAACCAGCTTCACAAAGTGTTTCAAAACCAGCCTGCATAAGTGCGCAAACACCGCCGCAGAGAACAGCCTGCTCACCGAAGAGGTCTGTTTCTGTTTCTGTTCTGAATGTTGTCTCAAGAACACCTGCTCTTGCTCCGCCGATACCAAGTGCATATGCAAGTCCGATATCCTGTGCGTTGCCTGTTGCGTCCTGCTCAACTGCGATAAGGCAAGGTGTACCCTTACCAGCCTGATACTCAGAACGTACTGTGTGACCAGGAGCCTTAGGTGCGATCATGATAACATTGACATTCTTTGGTGGTACGATGCAGCCAAAGTGAATGTTAAAGCCGTGTGCGAATGCAAGAGTCTTACCCTCTGTGAGGTATGGCTCGATAGATTTCTTATAAAGTGCAGCCTGCTTCTCATCAGGAATAAGGATCATGATGATGTCAGATGTCTTTGCAGCTTCCTCAGTTGTCATAACTGTAAGACCCTGCTGCTCAGCCTTTGCCCAGCTCTTAGAACCTTCGTAAAGACCTACTACCACGTCAACACCGCTCTCCTTAAGGTTGAGTGCATGAGCGTGACCCTGTGAACCGTAACCGATAATGGCAACTCTCTTACCCTTGAGTACGTTAATGTCGCAATCCTGCTGATAGAATATTCTTGCCTGTGCCATTGTTAATTCCTCCAAATTCAGAAATTTAAGATTTATTTTATGTAGCCTTTCGGCTATATAATCAAAGTTTATTTGCCTGCATTGAATGTGTCAGAGCCTTTCTCTATTGCGATAGTGCCTGTTCTTACCATTTCGATTATTCCGTAAGGTGCTATGACCTCCTCAAATCTGCAAAGGTGAGCGTAAGTGTCGCAAAGCTCCAATGTCATTGTCGTAAGCGTTATATCCATGACCTTAGCCCCTGTGATATCCGCAATAGTCATTATCTCACTGCGTCTGTTTGCGACCGCAGACACCTTGACTATCATAAGCTCTCTTGCGAGATACTCATTAGCCTCAAATGTCTTTACCTTGATGACCTCTATAAGCTTATTGAGCTGTTTCTCGATCTGCTCAACTGTATGCTCGTCACCGTCAGCAACTATCGTTATTCTTGAAACGTCAGGGTCATGAGTCGGACCTACTGCAAGGCTCTCGATATTGAACCCACGTCTTGAAAACAGTCCGGAAATTCTTGATAGAACACCGCTGTGGTTTTCTACAAGAACTGAGATCGTATGTTTCATAAATCAACCTCCATAAGGAAACCTTTCCTTGATTTTTAATTATATCAGCTTATTATTAAGATTTTTTGAACGTAAACGCTATATACTGTAAACGCTACAGATAGTTAAAATATTGGCTTTATAATGTTGGCATATCCTTATCCACAACGACTTCAACAAGGCAAATGCCTTTATGTTCAGCAAGCATTTCGATGCCCTTATCCATAGTATCATCGTCATAAACTCTCATTGCAGGTATGCCATAAGCTTCTGCGAGCTTGATAAAGTCAGGAGAGCCGTCAAGAAAAACTGCTGTCTGTCTGTCATGATAGCCGTTTGTCTGAAGCTCTCTTACCATGCCAAGGCGGTTGTTTGTCATTACTACCACCTTTATATCAACGCCGAACTGAACGGCTGTTGCAAGCTCCATGAACGACATCTGAAAAGCTCCGTCACCGCATATAGCAACTGTTGCTCTGCTGTTGTCAGCCATTTTTGCACCTATTGCCGCAGGCACAGAATAACCCATCGTACCCATGCCGCCTGAGGTAAGAAGTCTGCCCTCTTTGCGGAACTTATATTCAGTGCAGGTCCATATCTGGTTTTGTCCAACGTCTGCCACAACAGTAACATTGGCAGGCATTTTCTTTGCAAGCCTGTCGATAAACACCCTCGGATTGACAGTACCCTTTGCAGGCTCAACATACTTTCTCTCGCCCCCAAGGGTCTTGATGTGAGCTATCCACTCATCGTGCTTCATAGGCTTTGCAAGCTCCGTCATTTGCTGTAAAACAAGCTTTGCGTCGCCAACGAGAGGCAGGTCAGCACCGATATTCTTGCCTATCTCCGCAGGGTCGATATCTATATGTATTATCTTAGTAGTTTTCTCCAGAGCCAAAGGTGTTTTAACGGCTCTGTCGCCAACTCTTGCACCCACAAGGAACAGCACGTCGCACTCGTTCACAGCGGCGTTCGCCATTTTAACACCGTGAGTTCCTATCATGCCGCAGAAAAGCTGGTCGTCATCAGGGAAAACAGAAATGCCCATCATAGTTGTGATAACAGGTATCTGCATAAGGTCGGCAAGCTCTCTTATCTCGTTCTCAGCGTGTGCGGCAAAAACACCTCCGCCAATACAGATAAGCGGCTTCTCAGCCTCTTCCAACGCCGCCATTACACGCCTTACCTGAACGTAGTTGCCCTTTGTGGTAGGCTTATAGCTTCTTATCTCGCACTTTTCAGGGTACTCAAAGTCGATAACAGACTTCTGAACGTCCATAGGGATATCTATAAGCACAGGACCCGGTCTGCCCGTGCCTGCTATATAGAAAGCTTCCTTGAAAACTCTTGCAGTGTCCTCAGGGTTTTTGAGAAGATAGCTATGCTTTACAAAAGGTTCAGCCGAGCCTGTAATGTCAGCCTCCTGAAAAACGTCAGAGCCTATCTGGTCGGTATTCACCTGACCTGTTATGCACACGATAGGTATAGAATCCGCATAAGCGGTAGCAATTGCAGTAATAAGATTGGTTGCACCCGGACCCGATGTAGCGATACAGACCGCAGGCTTACCTGAAATTCGTGCATAGCCGTTAGCCGCATGACCACCGTTAGCTTCCTGTCTCACAAGCACCTGCCTGATGTCGTTTTCAGCATCCAGCAAAGCGTCATAGAAAGGACAGATAGCAGCTCCGGGATAGCCAAAGACGACTTTTACGTTCTCAGCTTTCAAACATTCAACCATAGCCTGACTTACAGTCATCTTCATAATAAAGTCGCCTCCATAAAAAATTTTCTGTATAAATTATCATATAAAGTGATAAAACATACAAATCTGTGATTTATTATACCATAAAATCGGGACAAAGTCCAGCGCATTATATGAACTTTTTCGTTTTATACGCTTTTTCTTTCGGTATTACGGCATTTGCGAAGCTTCCGTGAAATCATATAATTGACTTCTACCAAAAATTTCTACCAATTTTTCTACCAAAATCGCTCTTTTTCGATTCTTTCTATTTCGTCCTCGGTTTTGTCACAGTATATTATATAATTACACGGCTGCGGTCTGTGACTTGTCCGCAGGGGTATCTTTCTTCTTTTTTCTGCTGTTTGACTTCTTAGATGCTTCTTCCGGCGCAGTCTCCTTTGTGTTGGTGGGAGCATCTTCCTTTTTGCCGCTGAGAACCCTTGCAATGGTTTCAGCCGAAGTGACCTTAGCATGATACTCCAAATGGCTATAAAGATTTGCCGTGATATTAAATGTTGCATGACCGAGCCATTCCTGAATCGCCTTCATTGGAATATCATTTGCAAGCAAAAGACTCGCACAGCTATGTCTCAGATCATGGAATCTAAGCATCTTCATTCCATTCTTCTTGATCACCTGATGAAAATCATGAGTGACCGTGTTTGGACTGATGAGCTTTCCATAAGGATCACAGCATACAAAGCCTTCAAACTCCGTAATATAATCTTTACCACAGAGCTTTTTATGATGCTTATCCATATCCTTCTTTTCGAGAAGCATATCTCTGATATGAGGAATCAGCGGAAGTGTTCTTCTTGTAGAGTTTGTTTTCAGTCTTGTCTCCACAAAGAGCTTGGGCTGTCCACTTTCGTCATAATCGCTTACGACCTTGCGTTCGATAGTGATAGTACCTTTCTTGAAGTCGATTGAATCCCACTTCAATCCAAGAATTTCACATCTTCTCAGACCGTAGTATGCTGCGATATGCACGATAAGCTCCAGCTTGTGACCTTTGAATACCTCAAACAATTCATTCAGCTCGTCTACATTATAAAAGACAGCCTCATGTCTGTCTGCTCTCGGTACGCTCATCTTGTCCATAGGGTGCTGTGTCAGCATTTCCATTTTTACTGCATAGGCAAAAGCCGAATGCAAAGCAAGGTAATACTGCTTGACTGTACTTCCCTTAACGCCCTCGTCCATTTTATGGTTGAGGTAAGCCTGGATATGTGTATGGTTCAGGTCGGCAAGCGTCACATCAGGATAATGAACAGCCATGTATTTTACAAAACGCTCTGCATTTCTCTTGTAGCACTGGAATGTGGTTCTGGCAGAATTCGCCTTGATCGCAGTGAGCCAATCGGAAAAGAAACTGTTAAGTTCATTATTAACGATGATGTTTTCATCACTTTCGGCGTCACTATCGTTCTTGCGGTTGATACTGAGCACGACCTGATTATTGTTCCACTGCTCTGCAAACTCAGCTACGATCTCCTCGACAGCTTCGTTGAGAGATTTCTTGGTGCATTTCTCAGGCAGTCCCGTTGACACCCACTTGCGCTTACGCTTTCCCACTTTATCCTTGAAATCAAAGACAACATACTGTTTTCCGTTCTTCACGGAAGTGATGTACTTATAAGGCAGACTTGCTTTCATTATTATTTCCTCCTTGCGTTGAAAGCGGTAGAAGTCTGCTGTTGACAACTCAATTATAGCGCGAATCGTAATATAATGCAAGACCTACCAACCGCAATTCTCTATTTTCGGCGCATTGACCTGGTTTTCACGGCTTGTTTTGTGCGCGTTGCAGAACGTAATTTATGACCTCGATCTTTGCCACTCTGATCTTGCGACCATCAGGCATCCGAGGTATCTTACCTTCTCTGACAAACTTGCATACCGTCTTGTATTTCAGGTCGAGCATTTCACATAGCTGGTCTACGCCTACAATATCGGGATACTCAGCAAACATCGTTCGATATACATCGTCCTCTGCCTGTTGATGCTCCTGAACTTCAACAGTTTCGTCCATGATGAACACTCCTCTCAGGGAGGAAGAAATAGAAAACAAATAGCGTTGATGTTTCATATTCAGTTTTCAAGATGCTGTAATACATCGTCTGTCGGTTATTTTTATGCCCAAAGATTGATGTACTGTTGGCAGCTCCTACTCCGAGGAATAGAAGCTCCCGACGGCACATCAGCCGTCGTTCAAAACAAGGAGGCGTGTGTGGAACGCCGTAGGCAGTACTCGTTGAACGGATACTCCCGACAGCGTTTCAGCTATCGTCCTTCTCGATAAGCGGCAGGATACCATCTTTCTTTAATTGGTCATAGATGAATATGCGCCCTTGCTGTGTCCAATAGGAATGGATTTTGGCAGTAGGATCGCCGTTCTTATCGTAAACAGTGTGTGTCTTTGACTTCATATATCCTCTGTCTGCATATTTCTGATACAGAAGCCATATCTGCCCTTGCTTATACTGTATTCCGTGTTCATGAAGCCATTTATTCAGCCATTTTGCGGACTTTCCGTAGTCTTTTGCTATCGTGGTTATGGGCATAAGCCCCTCGGAATGCAGTACCATATCGCAATAGTCTGCTTTCGGTTTCATAACCTCTATCTGCTTTGCCTGAACAGCAGTTGTTTCGATAAGGCTGCCGTTCTGCTGTTTAGCAAGCTCCAGCTTCTGGTCTGCGATCTGCAATGCCCTTGCCATGACCGCATCGGGACTGTTCCATTGCTTTTCAAGGTTTATGAAGTATTCACGGCAGCACTTGCCGATTTCGGTACGCTGGATCATACACAGCTCCTTTGCCATATCAATGGTGAGCTGATGGTCGATATACCCCTGAGAACCACCTTTTGAGTGATGAACAAAAATGTTCGTCACTGAATAATCCACATTTTCAGTGAATCCATACTCGCACATTCGTGGAAACCACATTCTATATGGTGTCTGCACTTCAAGTGCAGCGTGAAGCTCCCGTCCGCTGACGGTAGGATTATCATTATCGTATTTCACAGCGATTGTGATCTCATTCATATAGAACACCCTCTCTCTATCTTGTCGGTGTTTATGTTTGCGTTGTACTCCTGAGCTGTCGGGAACGGAAATCCGCTCCCGGCACAGGAGCGGCAGTTTAATCTGCCAATATGAAAATAGGAGAAATGGAACTGTCGCATTCAGAGATGTTTTTGGCAGAACCCAAGTCTCAGACACAGGTTCTCCCGACAGCATCTCTGCTGTCTTAGTGAAAGGTATTTCGATAGAGCATCGAAAAAAATGAAAGAAAAGCGAATCTGTGGAAACGGCTCAGCCTGAAAATGGACAAAGAAGCTGTGCCGTTCCCTCAGCTCAATAGTTTGCCTTCGTAAAAGAAGGAGGAATTCGAGAGGTTCAATGTCTGCTTCATTAAACCCCTTCACTTTACTACCGTGAAAATCGGAAAAGTGGGAAAGATTTTCGGGATTTTTTTCTTGAAAAAGAAGAAAATCGGCATTATGCACAAAGTTGTCTATTCGTTTTCGTGCAAGATGATGTACTCTTTCAGTTTCTCCTTTGCAAGCCTGAGACGATACCTCACCATATTCTTTGTAAGCCCATATTTGCTTGCAAGATACATCAAAGTCACCTTGTTCGTGCTATAAAAATAGTCCTTTATCAGTGCATAACCCTCCGGAAACTCTGCTCTGAGCATTTCCATTGCAACAGGCAGAAAGTCAAGCCGAGACTGAAATAGTGCTTCTTTTTCGGCTGCAATCTCGTTTATAGGAAGAGTCGAGGGATCGGCTATGACGGTCACAAGCTCGTCATAATCTACGGAATATGCCCGAAAGTCCGCTTCTTTCTCCTCAATCCACATTTCCTTGCGCCTGAGCTTGTTATATTCATCCTCAATATGGCGCGGCACATCATCTCCAAAGTGCGTATAGAAAAACTTACCCATTACTTGCTGCCCTCCATGTCAGAGGTCAGATTTGTAAGAGTTTTCACACCGAGCTTCTTCATACGGTCATTAAATGCCGTAAGGGTGTAGCTCTCATTGTAAGCACAGCCGTTCAGATAATCACAGAGGATATAATCAGCCTGGTTCTTGAAGCCGTATGTTCCTGGGATAAGATTATCGCTTTTGAAGAAAAGGTGTCTCTGTCTGAACGGGTGAAGCCTGAGTGCGATACATACAGCACACAGGTAACGCTGCCGTATCTTCCTCTCATTTTTCAGGTAACGGGAGATCGTACACTGGCTGATACCCGTCATTCTTGCGAACATATCCTGACTGATATTATACTCATTCAGATAACGTGCCAGTGCATCACCAAAGGTATCTGCATCCTGTAAAAGCCGATTGTCCGTCCCGAATATGTAGATAGCATAGCTTTGAGGTTCTTCTATTTCAGTGAACAGCGGAATCCGAGGAATCTGAATAATACTTTTCATAAAAATCTCCGTCCTTTCCGTCGGACGGAGAAGCGCAAATGAACACAGTAATCCTATCATTCGGTTTCAAACCGTCCGACAATCAAACATTACTCGTTCATTTGACTGTTCATTATTCAGTTGTCCATACAGTGATCGAGTAACCCTATTGCGCATTAGGTTCACCATATGGAGCGGAGTCCTCATATCGGACTGCGTACTCTCATAATTATAACCCAAACAGCGCGAAAAAGCCAGATAACAACCGTTTCCGAACGGAATAGCCGCTATCGTTCAAAACACCGTATTTCCGCATTTCTGTGATACTTTCTCTGTGCTGTACCCTTATAGGTGAATGATACAGTTTATCAGCATACAAGCCATAAAGCACCAGATTTTGTATTATTCCAAACGGAATATATTTCACAGAACTTTCATTCTGTAAGGCGATTTTTCATCATTCTATCACATTTCGGCATAGAAAAAACGGTCTGATCTGCTCAGACCGCCTTTAAGATGTATGTAGTGACATACAATCTCAGCATTTGTTACAGCAAAGAAGAAATCCGCAAGGCAATCATTGCAGACTGTCATCTATTGTTATTGTCCGGTACACAGCTATCACCTCCGTAAAATCGAAATAACCGATCAGGTCTGTATGGTACTGTATAGGAACAAACAAATGCCAAGCTGTATGCTTGTCTGATTATTATTACACCGGAAGACCGGATATAACCAGAAATTATAATAAAAGAGCCGTTACACACTAACAGCTCTCATCATGGGGAAACTTTGAACCCACTGGGATCAAAGTCGGTCACAATGGCTGGTAAGCACTCATTCACCGATAATATCCTCATCAGTAAGCTCGATCTCTCCATTCTCCTTTTCATATTCCTTTATTTTTTCTTTCACAAGAGTTTCGATCATATTAGTCATGGAGCGATTCTGTGATTCAGCGATCTTCTTGATCTTTGCGTGGTCGATCAGATTCAGGCGAAGCGTAAACGAAGTTTTTATAATAGCCATAGCAATACCTCACTTTCACTATTATCATACCACTTTAGGCTTCTTTTGTATGCAGTCAGGTTGACACCACTTTGATACCTTGATATAATAATTATAATATTATTTAAAGCGAGGTATACCGAAATGCTGAACATTTATACCGTAAGTTTTTTCGGACATAGAAGCATTGAACGAGCGTCAGAAATAGAAAATCGACTTGATAAGTTCCTGCATGACATTATCACGCAGAAAGAGTACGTCGAATTTCTCATAGGGCGTGATGGAGAATTTGATCTTCTTGCTTCTGCTGCTATCAAAAGAGCTGTCCGTGAATATGGATACGGCAACACGCATTTTACTCTGGTTCTGCCGTACATGAAAGCAGAATATCGGGATAACGAAAAAGAATACCTCGACTACTATGATGAAGTCGAGGTATGTGAGGAATCGTCCGAAGCTCACCCGAAGGCAGCTATCCTGATCAGGAACAGGTATCTTGTTTACCGTTCCGACCTTATTGTGTGCTGTATTCAGCGCGAAAGCGGCGGAGCATATAAAACAATGCAGTATGCGGAGAAGCTTGGAAAGAGAATCATAAATCTTTCTGAACAACAAGGCTTTGAAAGGTCAATCTGCTGAAAAGAAAAAGCCCTCATAGTTGAGAGCTTCACTATCTGATACCATGTTTTAGTCAGTCGAGGATTCTTCGAGCAGATTATAAATACCATCCTCAGAGAGAACGCCACGTTTCAGGTCTTTTGGGAGAAGTCCTGCTTCATCGGCAGCAAAGTCACGCTTCCAAGCATCACTGATGTAATAGGCAGATAGCTCACCAAGTAGCTTCTTGTGTTCAGGTGAGTTGCTGTCCAGTGCCTGAACCCTGTCCATTATCTTTTCGTAATGTGTGATACGCTCAATATGTTCCTGTATCGGAGCGGAATACTTAGGCGTGATCTTCTCAAATCCGTGTATGACCTGTTTATCCGAGAACTTGGACAGCTTACCATCCGACCATTCTATAAAAACATTGTCCATTTCGTCTATGTAAAGTATTGTTGCCGTAGAGCCGACGGGATAATCTCCGGTGACCGCTTCGGTCATTCTGATATTAGCACCGACTGTGATAGAGTCCATCATAACTATAACCTCCTGCATTTACACACTTGCTCTATTATACTACAATGGGCAGTTAGTGTCAAGACAATCACAACGAAATCGAGCTGCATCGTCAAGGTGCAGCTCTTGTTTTATTTCAGTATCTTTTTTATCTGCTCCTCACTTGCCTGGGGCAGTATCTTTTTCAGGTGTTCAAGGATAAGCTTGTAAGATTCTTCCGGTTCCCTCTGATAGACCTTATCCGTAAATTTATCACCCATATACTTTTCGGGAGTAGAATACTCTGCCACACCCCACCCGTAGGGCTGCCCGTTCTTGTCGGTCATATAGACGAAGTTGCTTGTGATAATATAGCATTGCTCCTGTAATTTGGTGATAGAAGTATCAAATCCTTTATTGCCGCCCTTGCGATAATCACCGAGCTTTTTCAGTTCTTTGGATATGATCGGAGCGTTATTGTCAAGCAGATCATAGAAGACTTTATCTGTATGTTTTGCAAGCCCCTCATCGTACCTTGCATCGAAGTCATATCCGTCACGGCGATAGTTTGCAAAGTCGGGAAACCACTCCTTGCTGATATAGACCGCTTTGTGTTCAAAGAACTTTCCATAGGCACAGCCTGTTTTCTGAATGACCGGACTTTTCCATTCCCAAGCGTCCCACTGTCCGCTGTCAGAGTAATACCAGTGTTCCGGTGCAATATGCTCCTCTATGGAAAAGCCTTTGATACTGTTTCGGAAGAACGGCAGAAATCCGTACTTGTTTATTGCTTTTATCAGGTCAGTTTCCGACCTGATCGTGAACCGCATAGCTGCCATAAACCTCAGCTCCTTTTCCTTATTATATCACGGCAGGCAGAATCGGTCAAGGTATGACACAATTTGATGGTGAGAAGGAACATATCGGAAGTAAAATTCACGCCAATCACAATTGTAAATTTTTTGTGAATATTTCCGCTTTTCTTTCCCACTTTTTCAATTTTCACGGTAGTAAAGTGAGGGGGTGTGTGCGCACAGTCGTACAGCTCCAATTCCCATATAAAGTGGGAAAAATCCGAGAGCCGCAGGCTCAATTTGAAAAACGCCCGATCAGGGCGGTTTCAAAACCAGCAAGCACGGCACTGGCGCACTACAAATTTGAGATTTGAGTACCGCCAGCGCAGATGCTTGTCAGAGGGCGCTGCCCCTAAGCAATGCCAACAACTTAAGCGTAATTGGCATTTACCCCGCAAAAAAATCAAATAGAATATTTTGGACAAAACACCTTGCGCTGATGAGAAAATTCTGGACGAGGAGCAAACCTACCTTTAATGACAGGCACAGGTTGTTTCAGGCATAACAATATAAGCTGCCGGCAAATACCAAGAGCCTTTCCTGCAAACAGCAGCATAGCAGACAGTCGATATTTGAAGTAGCCGATCATCAGATTCACATTTGCTCTGTACCGATATTTGCAGTCAGCTTTACTCGATACCAGTTTTCTGTTTACAGCAGCAGACATAGCAGCAATGCAGTTTAATACAAACATCATGGCATAGTATTCCTGCAAAACTGCAACGTGAGAGCGTCCTGCAAACTTCTCTAATAGTAGCTTGTTTTTCAGGGTATCGTAAGTTGTTTCGATACCCCAGCGAAGAAAGTAGAGATCAAGAAAATCGTCAGCACTGAATTCATCTTCAGAAAGATTTGTTATCAGTGTTTCGACTTCACCTGACTTGAGGATCACTCGAACAACACGAACTGAGTATGTATCAGTCTTGGTGGAAACTGTGATCCTGAAATCATTTGATGGATTTTCTTTTACACCCTTGAAGCATGAAGCCTGAAGCCGCATCAGATATTTGCATCCCATTCCGGTAAAGGTAGCGATCATGTCTCTTGAAGGATAACCACGATCAAAAATGACGATGTCTTTTTCATCGCAGATGCTTGAAAAATGGGCGAGATTTTTCTTAGCATATTCTCGTTCACAGACGCCAATGGAACCGATCTGGGCATCTATGACATAATGCGAGATCACATCATACAGAAGTGAGATCTCAGCATTTGTTTTATTCTCAGGAGAATGATTTCTGGGCAGAAATATATCCTTGTTCTCTTTGGTTTTATCGAGTCGGAGTTCCGAACCGTCTATTGCAAGAATACGATAACCCTTATGGCGCTTGATCTTATTCTTGTTCAGAACCATATCTCTTGTCATGAGAAACAGCTCCTTGAATGCATCAGGCAGAATATTTTTACGAGCTTTGAAAAATGCCTGCTTTGTCACAGAATCTGTACCCGCATCCAGAACATTTGCAAAGAAATCATCAAGCTCGATCTGCATCGTTCTTGTGAGAAAATTCAGCAGCAAAACGATCATAACAGGAAAGGACAATTTTCTGTTTCTTGTAAATGCGTTCTGCCTTGTAATATTCCTCTCACGGTAGTCATCAGAATTGATAAGATCCGATGCCTTACGGGTGATCTGATAAAAGAACTGGTTCATGTTTCCAACCTCCGAAATAGCAAAATCTACTATTTCGATTTTGTCGGCGTTTTCATTTTGTCAATTCGCTTTTTGCACAAACTTTTAGCTCACTTTTGTACATCATTTTCTTTGAAATCTTGTTTGATTTTTTATGCGGGGTAAATGCCAATATCGCTTAAGTTGTTGGCATTGTGCCCCTAAGACCCCGAACAGAAAGGAGAGAAAATGAAGAAGAAAATCAAGCGAACACGGAGCGTTCAGGTACGGTTGACACAGGAAGAATACGACTTCCTTGAGCAGAAATTCAAACTAAGCAGATACAAGTCTAAGAGTGAGTTTATGCGTATCGCATTCTTTGATACACTTGTTGTGAAATTCAGCACCGAAGATATGCAGGAGCTTTTACGGCTTGTTCGCAGTATTTCCAACAACGTGAATCAGATAGCAGTTCGTGTAAACAGTACCGACAAGGTTTACCGTGAGGACATGGATAATATCATGGACGGAGTGGAGCGAATTTGGCAACAACTAAGATATTTCCGATCACAGCTACAACAGGTAAAGCCATAGCCTACATAGCTAAGGCAGAAAAGACTGACAACGGCAGGCTTATCAGCACATATATGTGTAGCCGTGATCCTGACAAGGCTGCCAAAGAATTTGCTGAGGTCACAGCAACAGGCACAGGCAGAAGCACCGTCCTTGCGCAGCACTTCATTATGGCGTTCAAGCCCGGTGAAGTTACCCCCGAAAGAGCTATGGAGATCGGCAAGGAAATGTGTGAGAAGTACCTGAAAGACCAGTACCAATACTTTCTCGCAGTACATACTGATAAAGGTCATGTTCATCTGCATTGTATTTTCAATAATACTAACCTCATCAACGGGCTAACTTTCGAGACATTGGAGAACCGCAGATATACCGAGAAAGACAGGTCATACAACAAGCTCCGCACACTTGCTGACGAGGTGTGCAAGCGGCACCATCTCTCCGTTGTCGAGCGTCCCGAAATGGGCAAGGGGAAGAGCCATTGGGAGTGGGACATGAACCGTCAGGGACTATCGTGGAAGGCAAAGCTGAAATTCACGATAGATCAGGTCATAAAAGAGAGTGAGGACTTCGATGATTTTCTGCGGAAGTGCGCCGATTTCGGTGTGCTTGTCGAGTATAATCCCGACCACAAGATCGACCTGAAATTTATGCTTGCGGAGCAGAAGAAACGCAATCCGAGAGCGAAGATGACCAGAGCAAAAACGCTTGGGTGGTTTTACGAGACTGAAACGATCAAGAACCGCATCGCACAGTATCAGGGCGGTTGGATCTATGTGCCGAGGACGAAGATAAAAGAACGGACGGTAAAAGCCCCGAACAGGTTTGTTCAGGACGCTATCGACCGTGGCAATATGAAGCTCGCCAGTATCGCAAAGAATGTGATAGCCGAGTATGGTGTTGAGCCTGATCAGATAAAGCAAGCAGCTATATCGGAATACGCACACAGCCGAGGACTTCTCTCCGAGCTAAACGACATGAAAACGGAGATCGAGGACTTACAGGTGAAGTTGAAAGTCCTGCGAAAATACCGCAAGCTGAAAGTGTACGGTGAGGAGCTGAAAGCCCTCAGCGGAAGTGCTGCGAAGAAGTACCGCAAGGAATACAGTGCAGAGCTTACCGAATACGGGCAAATCCGCACTAAGGTGTTGGAGCTTTACCCCTCCGGTCATATCCCGACCGTGGAGAGCCTGGACAAAAAAATAAACGCCCTTATTGGGGAGCGTTCATTGAAAGATCAGCAGTTTCGTGAAGCGGACAAGCGGGCGCGTGATCTTGCCGACGCACAGCGTACCATTGAGGAATTTCTCCGTCAGGAACGCAATGAGCAACAGCAAGACCGCAAGCGTAAAAAGAATGGGGATTTGGAGTGATACACTATAAGGGTTTATTACTTAAGAAACATTCAACACATAATAAGTTGTGATCTTTATTGATGTAAGGATATTTAATTGGATATAAATAGTGATTGTGATTAATAAGAAGCTCAGCTTCAGCACTATCGGGAAAATCACCAATAGAGTTCACAAATACAGCTTCTGTGTTATTTGGTACATATATTTTCAGCAGAATAGGATGTTCCGGATCATTAAGAGTTGAGATGTTTTCGACTATTTTGTCGGATAATATACTTGAACTTAAAAAAGCCTTTTCAAGTAATGGACTGAAAACCCCATCGATGTTCTTAAAATATTCATTAATATATCCTGAGATAATTCTATATACTACAATTTTCTTTGGAATATGAGGTGCAGAGTGAATAGCATCAGGAATGCTGAAATCAGCCATTTTCACATATGACGGCGGAATTGAGGTCTCTATACCACGTTTGTACTTATTTATTGCACAATAAGCAGTACCAGTATATATAAAGATTGGAGTATTATGAAAATCATTTGTTCCCTCAAGTTTTACATATTCATTTGCCCAATCATCATATAAAAGGTGCCCCCATCTATTTGCATCTTCACTTGAAGTAAACTCATAATACTCATTCTCATTAATACTGAGGCTAAACAGTTTTCCATATTTTTTCATGTTCATAAGAGTATCTAAAAACATTATTATCCCTCTTGCTTGTGAGCTTTTTGATATTCTTCCAATGCCGTGAGCAGCAGCTTATTCACGCTCATACCGAGCGATTCCGCATAAGCCTTGATCGCATCACGCTCCTCGGCGGACACATACAGCTTCAGCGTTTTGTAATTCGCTTTGGCATACAGTGCGTTTGAGGAAATTTTCTTGGAACGAGCCTGCTTCTGCTGGCATTCCTTACAATACTTCTGAGAGCCTGCTGTCACCTTATAAGGCTTTCCGCAGATAGAGCATATCTGTTCACTGCCGATCGCAACAGCTTCTCCGGCTTGCTTCTTCTCCTTATATGCCTTATTCCGCATGACCTGTGCCTTGTCACGGCAGTAGATGCAATATTTCGCTCTGGCGGACGGCGATTCAAACTCCATTCCGCAGATCTGGCAAATGTGCTTATACATCAGATCACCCCTTGATCGGTTATTACAGCTATTCTATCACATTAGTGGGGATATGTCAAGTATAATCGAAAATATAGTGAAGCTGCACTGGGGAAATCAGATAATTTGCTGCGCATTGCCGAAATTCAAAAACTTCTCAAAATTATACTTGACAATAGGGATATTGCACAGTATAATAAAAGCACAACAGGAACACAGAAACCCGAAACCACGAAAGGAAGGTAAATACTTATGTTAAACAAATTCTTAGTCTCAGGCAGATTGACTGCCGATCCCGAAATCAAGACCGTGGGCGAGAACCGCCTCTGCAAGTTCACTATCGCTTGCGACCGCCCGAAGCGTAAGGGCGAGGAAAATCCCGAAACCGACTTCTTTCCCTGCACCGCTTGGAACCGCAACGCTGATGTGATCGTTGATTGGTTTGGCAAGGGCGATATGGTAACGCTCGTCGGCTCTGTCCACAACAACCGCTACGAAAAGGACGGCGTGAAGCGTTCTTCTATCGGAGTCAAGGTCGAGGAGATACACTTCTCAGGCGGTAAGAAGAAACAGGAGAACACCACACCGACCGACAGTGCTAACCCCTACGCAGGAACAGAGGACGATCCGCTGTTCTGAGCCAAAAATCACAGGAGGATAAGAAAATGGAAACTACAATCATCGCAATCAGCAATCAGAAAGGCGGAGTCGGCAAATCGACCACCGCATACAATCTCGGAGCCTGCCTTGCTCTGAAACACGATAAGAGAGTGCTTCTCATCGACTTCGATCCGCAGGCGAACCTCTCCGAATACCTGAAATACGAGCCGGACGGCAACCCGACCATGACACAGCTTATCATGTCATTCTACGCAGGAACTCCCGTGACCGCCGAGACAGCTCAGAAAGCTATCCGTCACAGCGAAACCGCAGGAGTGGACTACATTCCCGCCGACATCAACCTTGCAAATGCGGAAACGCTCATGGTCACGATGATCTCAAAGGAGCATATTCTCCGCAGGATACTAACGGAAGATGTGGTCGGAGCGTATGACTTCGTGCTGATCGACTGCCTGCCGTCCCTCGGAACGCTCCTTATCAATGCTCTCACCGCTGCGGACAGAGTGCTGATACCCGTGCAGACACAGAAGTTCAGTATGGACGGCTTGCAGTCTCTTGAAGCTCTCACACAGCTCGTCAAGGCGAACACCAACCCGAAGCTGAACCTCATCGGAGTGCTGCCGACAATGGTTGACCGCACAAAAGTCAGCAGGACGGCTATCGAAACGCTCAACGAAAAGTACGGCGAAATGCTGTTCAGGACAAGCATCAGCAAGTCCATTGAAGCGGCGAAAAGCTCAGAAAACGGTACACCGCTTTGTCTCACAGGTCACAAGTTAGGTCAGGAATATGATGAATTGGCTCAGGAGGTGCTTTCAAGATGTTAAATATCCCCGAACTCGCAATGAACCCCAACCGCAAGGTCACTACCGTCTGCTACGGCGAGAAGCAGGAGTGGGACGACCGTGAAGAAGCTCAGGCTTATTTCCTTGAAGCGATGATGAACAGCGACGGTGCGGAGCATGACCGCTATTCGGGCATCTACATTCAGCTTCAGAACGGACTTGACTACTGCACCGATGAAGATGATGACGAGGAGGACGAGTCATGAAGCCCTTTGACACCGACAAAATGCCGTGGCTTTTCACTCCCCACGGCGATGGTGAGCTGAATGAGTATTTCAGCACCGACCACAGCAAGATCATAGCAGACACTTCCAAACAAGTGCTTGCAAGCCTTTCCGAGAGCCGTGACAGGCTCTCAGGAAAGCTCTGCTACGAATTTCACTACAATCAGCGCAGATATAAATACACGCTCCTGCGGTTTGCGGATCTGATCGTCCGTGCCGATGTTTCGATCAAGAAGCTGAAAAAGCGTATCATGGAGCTTGATATTGACAACCGTGAGCTGAGAAAACAGCTTGCGGATATGGAAAGGAAGATGAAACGATGAATACACCGAAGTTTGACCTGGGAGCAATGCTCTCTGCACCGCAGACCGCCATTCAGCAGATACCGTGCGATCAGCTTCACCCCTATCACAACCACAAGTTTGAGCTGTATTCAGGCGAACGCCTTGAGGATATGGTCGCCAGTATCAAGGAGAATGGTGTGCTGTCTCCGATCATCGTACAGCCTATCGAGGACGGCTATGAGATACTGATCGGTCATAACCGCTGGAACGCTTCAAAACTCGCAGGACTGCCGACTGTTCCGGCTATCGTCAAGGCAGGATTGACCGAGGACGAGGCAGAAATGTATGTCATCGAAAGCAACCTTATCCAAAGGTCATTTTCAGACCTGAAAATATCTGAACAAGCGGCTGTTGTCGCAAGCAGACACAGTAAGATGTTCTCACCGGGCAAGCGTAATGATATTATCCGTGAGTTGACACTTCTTGAAAATCCCAATGCCGAGATCAGTGGCGACACAACCTTGAATCCAGTGGGTTCAAAGTTAGACACAAGCGAGAGCGTCGGCAAGGAGTACGGCGTGAGCAAAGGCTCTGTTGTTCGCCTTATCCGAATCAACAAGCTGATTGACGAGCTGAAAGCCCTTGTGGACAGCGGAGAGCTGTCAATCCGTGCAGGAGTGGAGCTTTCATTCCTGTCGGAAGATACACAGGCAGTTGTTGCCGAGTGTGCCGAGGACTGCAAAATTGACATGAAGAAAGCGAAAATGCTCCGTGCATCTGCCGATGATGAAGGCAATATCGAACACCATATTATTGAGAGTATCATCAGCGGAGAGGACGGCGAAGCAAAGCCGAAGCCAAAGAGCGTGAAGATCAGCAATGAGACCTATACCAAGTATTTCAGCGAGGGTGTCAAGGCGAAGGAGATCACGGAAACCATTGAAAAGGCACTTGCTTTTTATTTTGAAAATATGGAGGAGAACTAACATGAAGAAGATTATCACAGCGGTATTCTGCACCGCACTTGCACTCAACTCAGGGCTTACCGCCTACGCTGCCGAAGTCCCCGACCGTGAAAGCCTTGAAACCGCCATTTGGGAAGACATCTGGAACGGCAAGGGCGATAATGGTCTTGACTATCCCGAAGCATCGTACAAGCATCATCTGCTTGACAAGTGGCTCGATGATAACTACGGCACAGGCGGATATGACTGGACCGATGTGGGCGAGGTCACACACGGCTACCGCAGATACTACCGTGACCTGATCGACGGCTGGGACTTTGAGGACGATAACGATGGCGGCTGGACGATCGAGACTGAGGATAACTTTTACAGCTTCACGCTCCTGAACGGCACTTGGCAGATGATCGACCGCAACGGCGATACCGTGGACACCTTTCCTCCGTTCAGTACCTTGAAAGATGAACCCGAAGAAAGCACAGGCGTTCATCAGATCAACGATAACGGCGAGGACTCACCGAGAGTGATCGGAGAGGTCACAGCACGAACGGAAACTGCTTCTGAGGGCGGTTCTTCCGCAGAGGGTAACGATACCCCCGACAGTCCGTCAAGCGGTTCTGAGGGCGATTCTGCGCAGTCTGAGACAAATCCTCTGCCTATCATTGCAGGAGTGGCAGCTCTCGCAGGAGTCGGCGGTATCGGCTACTATATGACGAAGAAAAGGAAGTGACGGCAATGATTTTCAAGAGCAAACAGACCGTGGACGGCGCTCCCGTGTGGGAAGTCGATACCGACACACAGACGGTTCGCCACCGCAGCCCTAAGACGGGCAAAACAGAGCGTTATATGTTCCACACCGATCAAATCAGGTATTATCTGCATCACATTGAAGATAAGCGGCCTGACCTCTTGCAGGAGATCGTGGACAAGGGCGAGATCTACAAGCATCTTGACGAGCTTGATACAAAGGTCACAGACGCAGTAAACCGTCAGACCGACTTGCTTATGCAGTCGAGCCGTGACTATCAGGTTGCCGTTGAATCGAGCAATCTCAATGCAGTTGGCTCTATCGGCAATCTGCTACGTATGCAGGCACAGAGAGCCGTGTACGATACAATGATCTATCTTTGGAGGGATAAATGATGTTTTGTGCGAATTGTTACAAGGAAATACCCGCAGGCAAGAGCTATTACAAGCATCAGGACACCAATCAGAGCTACTGCTCCCTGGACTGCCTGAATGACCACATGATCTATTCTCACACGATCACCCTTGAAATGAGCGAAGGTGCGGAAAGCACCGAGGAGCAGGACAATGATGAGTGAGGGGCATTTTTACGGAATAATAAGAAACGGATAGCCGTCTGTTTAGGACGGTCTATCCGTTTATGTAAATTCGATATTCAATAATTTAGTTTCAAATGTTCTTCCGGATAAGTATGACCGCCTAATTCTTCAGGAGCCTCCACCAACGTTCGTGCTATTTCAAACAATTTGTATTTTCGCATTAATTGCAGAATAATATACAAATCATCAAAAGAAGCTCTGTATTCCTCGTTGTGTAAACAAATAGAAAGAGCTAAAGAGTAATCATCATTTCCACAACAAACATATTCATCTTCAAAGAGGTTTTGCAATGTATGTTTCAATTCACAAACCATATGATTGTTTTTTAACACTTCAACATAGGAGAAAGAAGACAACTGGTTTCTACTAAATTCCATTTTCTTCTCTTGTTCGTATAATTTATAGGTATCTGGTTTATCAAACTTAATTATTGCATGAGGGAACAACTTTTTCTTTGCAATCAAATCGAAAAATAAAATCATGAAATTATGAAGTATGACAAAATTAGATTCACTCAAATAGTAATTTTCATTGATGTAGAAGTGTGTTTCGGAGTTTCTTAATGCTCCTAACGTTTTAAGTGAATCCGTAACAAAACCTTTGGAAGAATCTTCAGTAGATAAAAGCTTATTTGCTCTTTGCTGCAGTTGACTATATTCGATAGAAAAGAATTTATCAAGTTGCTCAACAGAGCACCCAAAAAAGAACTGGTTTAAATCATCGGCTCTAATATATTTTAGCTGCAATAAAACATCATCTTCCTCTTTTACATTTCTAAGCGTAGCTACATCATGATCCTTATTATCAAGCATTATTTGTTTTAGAAAGAGTTCGACGGAATTATGAAGAGAGGATACAAAACCTTTTTGAAATTCCAATGTAGTAAAGCCCTTTTCTATTCTATCATGATAGTATATAGCACTTTTCCATGCTTCATAGGCATTGTTAAGTAAAATCTGCATTGAAACCACTCCTTAAAAAATAATAAGACTATTTCTATTATATCAAAAACATAAGAAAAGTCAATCTCTACACACTTTTTTCAGGCCCCTTTTCGTTGCAATATACCGCCGATTATGCTATAATAGTCGTATAGAGCAGATCGGAGGTGAGAGCAATTGGTAACGAAAACAAAGAATTAGTAAACCGTTCATTATACAAGCGAATCAAATCAATGAACCGTGCTAAAATGGAGAATTTCGTGAGAAATGTCTTTAATCAGGGCTATGAGAAAGCCGAGGAAGAAACGCACAGCATTGATTATGACAGTCTGAGAGCCGACCTGAGCCGCATTAAGGGTATCGGTGAAAGTCGGCTTGAAGAAATAATGACTGTCATTGATAAACATATTGAAAATACAAGCGATAAAGGAGAATAAAACTTGACCGTTGACACGAAAGAGGTAGTCACCACGATAGCCTATATGATCGGTGTCCGAATGTCGGCACTGACCGTGAGCTATGGAGAATGTTCTGAGCTGATCGAAAAGCTCCGAGCCGACCGTGATGCTACTACGATACGATATTTATGTAAGCTGCGAACCGTACTGATGCAGAAGTTCAAAAAGACCGATGATCTGATGCGGTATCAGCTCAAAAATCTGTATAACATCGAATGGTATGACCACGATAACATCAAGCAGCTTGAAAAATGGGGATTCACCATTATCCAAGCGAATTACCGTTCGGACAAGTATATACAGGATCTCACAAAACTCATTAACGAAAACATTGATAAGTGTTCCCATTTGTTCTACGACTGGCTGAATTGGGAGTATATCCGAGATCTGTTCTTTGTCCCGAAGTATAACAAGAACGGCGTGATGAAAGATGAGTTCAACAAGTACATGGCGAACATCGAGCATTACCCGTTTCAGATGTATATTCACTGGCAGCCTGCCGATGTGGGAAGCATCGTCTATTCCGACCGCAAGTTCCTGAAGATCATCTACGGTCAGCATAATGACAGCTTCACAGACTTCACGAAATATAAGGACGCTGATGATGAAACCCGAAATAATATTTATGAATTTATTGACAGCTCTGAGAAAACAGCAATTGCCGTCGATTGTGAGAACAGTAATCCCTTTAAGCTGTATAGTGTTCTGAAAGGCTTAAATCAAGATGAACTTGCCAAGATCGAGAAAATCACGCTCTATGACGATCCGAACACTACCGCTGGCTGGGACTGGCTCTCCAAATTCACGCAGATACCCGTTGAACATATCGAGATCGACCGTGTGACCGACAGAAAGTCCCTGGTTGATTTAAGAATGACAGCGAGTGTTGTCACGGATTTCTACCGTGACGGGATCACATCGTTTATTATTGTGTCGAGTGATTCCGACTTTTGGGGACTCATTGAGAGCCTGCCGAAAGCGAAGTTTCTCGTGATGTACGAATACGAGAAATGCGGAACGGCGATCAAGAACGCCCTCGCACAGCACGGCATCTACTATTGTGCAATAGATGATTTCTGCACCGCAGGAACGGAGGACATGAAGCGAGCCGTTCTGTTTGCGGAGCTTGAAAAGCATTTGCCCTCGCTTGTCGGTGAGAACCCTCTGGACCTTACCCACAAGATCTACGAAGCCACAAGAGTGACCGCTACCATGAAGGAAATGGAGAATTTCTGCAATCGGTATGTCAAGACCTTGCGGCTCAAGGTAAACTCCGAGGGAAAGTTTGAGATCGAGATACAGAAATAACGAATCAGGGAGCGAAGCTACGCTCCCTGTTCTGTTTTGTGCGTTATGTTATGGGGAAATTGCTTTCAGAGGTCTTTTTTGCGGCGAATATCCAGATATGATCTGAAAGGCTGGACTTTCATTCTGCACTGCTTTATACTTATAATATAGCCATTACAAGGAGGTCAACCTATGGATATTTTGAGGGATATGGTGGAACACATACGCTTGGACTTTGACCGCACTCTGTTGGACGATGAAGATTACACCGGTGCAGAAGAAAGACTGCACAGCTTCATAGAAAACGAGCTGCCGCCTGAGAAGTCGCAAGAAATGGACTCACTCGTTAATGATGTAACAAATGCCATGTTTCACGCTGCCATCTTGTACGGCATCAAGTATGGAGCAAGGCTCACGGCAGAATTGCTGGAATGATAAAAGCCCACGCAGATCACAACTGATTTGCGGACTCTGCGAAAAAATCTCTGTAAATTCAAAAACTGTGATAAAAGTGATATATTGGAGCGACTAAAAAATAACCGCTCCAATTTTTTTACAGTATACAACGGATACTGTAATTTGTCAAGGTTCTTTGGATATCAGCCTGCCGGAATGGAGCGCAGCGGAATGGAATCAGGCTGATATCCGGCGGCTCAGCCGAGCCTGTCGGGTTACATGATCTCCAGCTCGCCCAGGACTTTACCCCAGTTTCGCAGCGGCATAGTCCATTTTTTGGCAATCTCATGCGTTGCAAGATACAGAGCCTTCAGGAGCGCTGTATCGCTCGGAAATACACTTCTCTGCTTATTCAGACGGCGATAGCCGCTGTTAAGGCTCTCAATGGCGTTGGTGGTGTAAATGACCTTCCTGACGTCGGAGGAGAACTTAAAAATTGGCGATATTACGTCCCAGTTCTTGTACCAGCTCTTCATAGCGTTGGGATAATCGTCCTCCCATTTTTCAGTAACACGATCAAGAGCTTCAAGAGCAGCATCCTCGGAAGGCGCATGATAGATCGTTTTAAGGTCATTTGCCAACTCCTTCTTGTTCTTCTCTCCGACGTATTTCAGTGTATTCCTTACCTGATGAACAATGCAGCGCTGAAACTCAGTCTGCGGAAATGCAGCTGATACGGCTTCTTTCATACCAGTAAGTCCGTCTGCGCAGATGACGAGAATATCCTTAACTCCGCGATTTTTCAGCTCGTTCAGAACGCCAAGCCAGTACTTGGCGCTCTCGTTTTCACCAATATGTATTGAAAGGACTTCCTTGTGACCTGTCATGCTGACAGCCAGAATCACATATGCGGCAAGCTTACTGATCTGTCCGTTATCACGCACTGAGAAGTGTACAGCATCGATAAATACTATCGGATATACTTCGTCCAATGGACGTTTCTGCCAGTCCTCTATCTGCGGTAGAAGGCGGTCTGTGATATCTGATACCATACCGTCACTGACTTCAAATCCGTAGATATCTTCGATAGTTTCGCTTATTTGGCGTGTGGTCATTCCTTTAGCATACAGAGCAATTATCTTCTGCTCAATGCCTGAGATGTCCTTCTGACGCTTCTTTACGACCTTTGGCTCAAAACTGCCGTCACGATCCTGCGGCACTTCTATTTCGGTTTCTCCGAAGTTCCCGCGGATCTTCTTGGTTTTCCTGCCGTTGCGATAGTCAGGATTGCTGGAACGCTCATATTCCTGATATCCCAGATGCTCGTCCATTTCGGACTCAAGCATTTCCTGGATCGTCCCTCCAAGAAGGTCTTTGAGGGCATCCTCAATATCCTTTGCTGACTTGATGTCGTATTCCTCAAGCAGCATTCCTATGATATTTTTCTTTCCCTCACTCATCGGTTCTCTTTTCCTTCTTGCCATAAAAAATCAGCCTCCTGTGTTATTATTTCTATTTTATCACAGTTTGCTGACTTTTTACAGACTTTTTTTCAGAGGCTCGATTTGCGTGGGCTTTTTTATCTCTATCAATTATCCGCATCATTTCTGTATTTTATAACAGGGATCTGCTTTGTTTTCTTCCCGACCTTAACACGATTAAGACAAAATATCATATCGGGTGTTCTTTGAAAATATCCCTCACTTTTCAGCCAGCTCATTCCGCACTTGCAATGCTTCAATCCGATAAACTGCTGTTTCATTTTCCTGCCGCATTCGGGGCATATTCTATCAGCCATATATCACTCCACAAATCACAAATCCCTAAGCACTTCTGCAAAATCCTCCAAGTTATACGCTCCTTCGATAGAGTTATGATCGAAGGTCATAAAATACTTGAATTTTCTTCCGGCTTGTGCTGCCCAGGTCTGTCCGAGTTTCAGTTTTGTTCTGCTGTCACCGTTGTCACGGTCATCGCCCTTTGCTTCAACAAGAACGATCTTACCGGATTTCATCATCACAATAAAATCAGGATAATGATTGATAAAGCCATTGATATGAAAGCCTTTTTTCTCAATGATCCTATGCCACCACAGAACACCATCACAGCCAGCTATCACATCAAGTGTGCGGCGTTCAAAGCCGTTCATCTTGTCCCATTCGGCTTCATACAGCGATTTCGGTACTTTATCCGTGGATTCGGACGGAGTTATCACCATAGGAAAAGCATATGTACCCTCGGTGAATACACGGTCACGCTCGATAAGATCGTAGAAACGTTCCTGCATATAGGCTTCACGCAGAGTTTTAATCTTCTCCTTGATACGGGTAGCATAAGTGATATAAGAAGTTTCAAGTGCCGCCAGCTCGTCCTCGGTCATGTTTGCAATAATACGGCGGACATAGTTTTCGACCTCCGAAGTGCTGAAAGCATTGTCACGGTTGATCTCATGACAAATCTGCTTTGTGCAGCGTTCGATTTTTTCTTCAGGAGCGAGTTTTGCAAGGAGCTTTCGCATATATTCATCTTCAAGTGAGGACAGTTTCTTATACTTCGGAACAGCTTCGCCTTGGCTCTCGACATCTATCTCAAACATTTCGCCGGTTGACAGGCTAAATGTAACAGAAGCGTCTTGCTCACTCAGTGAAAAGCCTTTCATCAGGCTTTCTTTTGTCAGCAGAGCCGTATTGCCGCCGAAAAGATCGGGAACAGACTCAATGCAAAACTGCGGTATTTTCAGCTCCTGCACCTGTTCGGTGAACTGCTCCTGAATACGATATTGTTTCAGCATATCACCAAGCTCACCACCTATCCAAACGCTTTCTTGCTTTGTTTCTTCTTCGTATTGTTCCGCTGTTTCCTCAGCCTGCGAGATCATTTCTTCAACAGACGGCGGAGCTGTTTTTACTGTTTCCGAGTACGGCGCAGGCTCGACAGGTGTATGAATATCCGAGAAATCATCTTCTGTTTCCGCTTCCGGTTTAGGTTCGGGAGCAAACTGCATTGTGGTCTGCTCCGGCTGAGGTTCAGGAACAGTCGTCTCCGTTTCGATTATGGGGAGAGTATCGGCAGTACGGTAGTCCTTGCGTGAGAAGCCTGCGTTGTTAAGCCCCGCAACAATGCTGTCAAGAGTATCGTGGAACGCATTGGAGCAAGTCAGCACAAATGAGCTGTTCAGCAGCTTCGCACCGTGTTTACGGGCATAAGGCTGACGGAGTATTCTGCCGAGTATCTGTTCAACATCGACCTTTGAGGTCTTATTGGCGAGACTTGCGAGGATATACGCAAACGGACAGTCCCAACCCTCTTTCAGAGCGTTGACCGTTATAATATACCGTATCGGACAATCACGACTCATAAGGTTAGTTTTACCGAGATCGTTGACCTTAGAAGTCTTTATCGCTATCTGTTCTGTTGGGATACCTCTGCCGAGAAGTATCTCCTTGACCTTATCAAAAGTGTCATTATCGTTATTATTCTTCGGCTGTGCCTGGAAAAGCACGATAGGACGAATATACTTGCCTGTACGTTCTTCTTCCTCAATAGCCTGCTGTTCAATAATACCACGCAAATGAATTGCATCATCAATAACGCTGTCTCTGGAAGTGCGGTTATACACGATAACAGGCAGCTTGACCATATTCTCCGTCTTGAGTTTTCTGGCATCAACGTAGGAAATAATGTTGCTGTTATTGCGAGGGGTAGCCGTCAGATCAAGAACGAACGACGGATTAAGGTTGTTCAGCATTGCCACGCTGAGGTCTGAACCAGCATTATGGCTCTCGTCCACGATTACAACAGGCGAGAGGTGGCGCAGAGCCTGAATCAAAGCGGTATCGGGAGTATCTTCAAGCAGTTCGGACTCGTCCTTGAAGTAGTCGGCAAAATTTTTGAGATTGCCGTTTTCCTGATAGACCTTGCGAACATCTTTCTTCTTGCTGTCGATACGAAGAGAGCCGTAGCTCAGAATGCAGACAGTAAGCTGTTCATGGACGGTATCGGGAGTGAAGTTCTGACCGTTCAATAGCATTTCCTTTGTGAACACGCCCACTCTGCCGCCAAAGTCCGCATTTAACCGCCGTGTGTAAGGGTGATCGGGATTCATAAGGTTCGTTGTAGTCTGCACAAGTATCGGATCGGAGGGAACGAGCCACACAACCATTTTCGGCTTACCCTGCGGCAATGCGTCAAAGATACGGCGGACGGCAGCACAAGCCATAAAGGTCTTACCGCCGCCTGTCGGCACTTTCATACAAACATGGGGAACGCCTTTGATGCTGTTGCGGTAGCCCGGAACACTGCCAGTACCAAGACCAACAGCAACGTCCTGATCGCTCCAATATTTCTGCCAAGCCTTGTTAAGATCGCCTGTTTCGTTCAGCGCAGACAGGTATGCGGACAGATTGCCCATGACTTCACGCTGATAGCTGTTCAATTCCATAGTCTGCACCTCACATTCTTGTAATGTCACGGGGGATCTTCTTGAAAGTGATATGGAACTTTTCAAGCTCCTCGTCACTCAAAATGCACCTATCGGCATAGATCACATAGCTTTGAGCCGTTGTCTTTACCGTGTGCAGGAACTCCCTGTCAAGTGTCGTGACTTCGTTTTTATCATAATAAAAATAGTATGCCGTGTCAAAGTATTCGCCGAGGAAATACGGCTCGTCCGCCTTGTCGGTGACAGCCTGTTTTGTTTCGGTGAAATAGACATAGCTGCGTATCTTATCAAGCGGAACATTCTCGTTGAGGTACTCACCGTCAAGGAGCATTTCGCCCAGCTCATAAAACGTAAAGCCGCCGCCCGTTCCCTCGACTGCCTTTTTGCCATCACCGTAGCCGTCAATTACACGCTTTACACGTTCTGCGGTAATGCTATCAGCATAGTCCATCATCTCGATCAGAATAAACTTGCGGTTGCCTCCGTCCTGCTTGTTCATGTTGAGGACAGCGTGGGCGGTTGTGCCGGAGCCTGCAAAGCTGTCGAGGACAATGGAATCCTTGTCAGTTGCAATTTTAATTACTCTTTCAATCAGCCTTGTAGGTTTAGGGGTATCAAAACCTCCGGTACCAGAAAGAAGGATTTTTTGTTCATTTGTAGCTTCTACATTTGTGCCAACTTCATCGTATTTCCAGAGTGTGGATACCACTTTTCCTTTGTTCTGGTCAAGATATGTTTTAGATTGAATGCTTCCTTTACCCTTAGATAAAAAGAAATATTTAGGCCATGGCGTTGTGTTATATCTTTCTGTCGCTATTTTTCGAGCAGTATCTAAGTCACACGCCAGCATAATAGCTGGAATGTCGTTCGATACTTCGCCTCCACAAATATCCTCACGAATGGAAGCATCATCTATGACTTTCAATTCATAAGGTGCCCATTCACAAAGTGTAGCTAATAATTTATCTTGCCCGTCTTTCCAACAGCGACCTTTTGGAGGGTACATTAAATCCCCGGTAATGGGGTGCTGTATCGCATAGACCATTCCTCTATGCGTACTCGCACTTGGTGCATGAATAGGTGTAACCTTATATGGTAGAATATCGTTATCATAATTTACATAACGAGCATCCATTTCAGCTGTACGTTCAAGACGGTTTGGATTCCATTTGGGTAACTTTGAATAAACCAAGATGTTATCGGTATCATACGGAATGCCTTTTGAGTCGTTTCTTATAGTGTAATTGTTCTGCCATGTTAGTCTTGCGACAAAGCAATTGGCACCAAAAATCTCATCACAGATTATTTTCAGATTAAATAGCTCATTATCATCAATGGATATAAAGATAACCCCGTCCTCTGCAAGCAGCTTATGCAGGAGCTTCAACCGAGGATACATCATACACAGCCATTTATCGTGACGGGACAAGTCCTCGCCCTCGCTGCCGACTACCTCACCGAGCCATTTCCTGATACGGGGATCATTGACGTTATCGTTGTAAACCCAGCCTTCGTTGCCCGTGTTGTAGGGCGGATCTATGTAGATACAGCGGATCTTGCCCTCATACTGCGGCAAAAGAGATTTCAGCGCAGAGAGGTTATCACCGTGAATTATCATGTTGCCGTCGGCATCGCCGTATTCATACTGCGGATCAAGCACACGGTACGGCACGTCCATGTGGTGGTTGATGACTTTATCCTTGCCTATCCAGTCGAGTGTCGGCATTTCGGTCACGCTCCTTTTTGTGGGGATAAATGCTTTACTTATTATTATAGCATAGTTCGGAGGGATTTTCAACCGCTTAGACGAAAAAACGGGAACAACTCGCTGTTGACTTATTTCGAGACTTTCATAGTTGCCGATTCGTTCGTGGGCGTATTATCGTATTTAGTTGAATATCAAAAAGGCATATCACGGAAGCGTTTTTTTCACAAGACATATACGCAATCCTATTTGAAACTGTTTTGTCCTATTGATATATAACAACCGTCTTTTGATAAAGAGTTATCGCCATATTCTTTTAGCCTTTCCTTATTGTTGATTTTGTACCAATTTCAATCGAGGGTATACAAAAAAAATTTAAAAATATTTCCAAACCTATTGCAATTTTCAAAGATTTGTGGTATAATAAATATAAAAAAACTGATGACTTTAGAAAAAAGGAAAAATTACTAAATAAATTAACTTCGAGATAAAAAGGGGGTGGAAATATGACTCCAGAAGAAGCTACTCAGCTTTATAATATTGAGCAACGCAAATATTATGAGTATTGCGGATATGTTGTGTCTTATCAGAATAAAATAGGCGAGTATCAGTCTGAACGTCAGAATAAACGCGTTCAAGTAGAGAATAAGCAAACTGAAATTCAAAAGAATAGAGAGCTTTTAGAAGCTATAAGTGGTACAACTGGTGTTCATGATGACCTTTTTTCTCACCTTACCAAAATAAACAGTAAAGTCGAAGATGCTGCCTCGAACTTTAAGACAATGGTAAGTTCAAGCACTGTCAGTTCCTTTGACTTATGTAATGCTTTTGGTGAAAAAGCGACAAGTGCTAACTCTCAATTGACAGCGGTGTTTGATGCTATATCAAAGGGAGCATCGACTGTTACCGGAGTTATAGAAGCACTCAACCAAGAATTACAGGCATTGAATGCTCGTATACAAGAGCTTGATTCAGAAATAAGCCGAGCACAGGCTATGATTGACCAGTATGAAGCAAGCAAACGTAGTTGTTTAGCTAATATGGCTTACTATAAAAAGATTATGGATGCGATAGTAACGTAATAATAGTGAGGAATAGGAGGTGTGTACATGGCGACGATCGAGCTATATAAAAGTAAGATAAACAATATGTCTAACTATATTAACCAAGCTAAGTCTGCTGTCGGAGACTTCTGCGTGGATTTGTCTGCCCTAAAATCGAAAGTTCTCGGAATCAACAGCAGTGTATGCGATAGTGTTGTCACGAGCATCTCGACCTCATCTCAGACACAAGAGCAGCAGATTGCAGGTCTTGAAGCAACTCAAAGAGAAGTCGATGAGTTTATTAACTTAACGGTAAATCGTGATAACTCTGCTTCTTCTGAAATATCTCGTTCCAAGAAGGACTTTTACAAACAATACTCTTATCTTAAACCTGACTGCGAGAAGACTGACTGGGAAAAGTTCTGCGAAGGCTTAAAGAAGGTCGGTCAGTGGTGTAAAGATCACTGGAAAGAGATCGTGCTTGTAATTGAAATCGTAGCGGCTGTTGTCTGCCTTTGCGTTCCTGGCTTACAGGGTATAGGCACTGGTATTCTTATCGGTGCCTTAAAAGGTGCTTTGACCGGCGGCTTGATCGGCGGAATTACCAGTATGCTAACCGGAGGGTCATTCCTAGAAGGATTTGCCCAAGGTGCATTAGATGGTGCCATAATGGGTGGTGCCTTGGGCGGCGTAGGCGGAATCGCTGGCAAATTTATAACCTGTGGTTCTAAATTAGGAAACGCAATCCAGACAACCTCTAAAATCAGCGGAGCCATTTCCAATAGTATGGATGGTTTTGACATGGTTTCTTTGGGACTTGGAATGGTAGATCCGAATAACCCAATCACAGAACTGAACAACAAAATGCATCAGAGCGATGTATACAACAATTTCCAGATGGGTGTAAGCTTATTATCAGCTTTCTCCGGTGCTGCAGCGGACAATATGGCTTGTTTTATTGCTGGTACATTGGTGCTTACAACTACTGGTCTGCTTGCTATTGAAAAGCTAAATCCTGGTGATAAGGTTATTTCAACTGATCCTGATACGCTCGAAACAAGTGAAAAAACTGTTCTTGAAACATATATCCGTAAGGTGGACAGGCTTGTTCATCTTGTTATCAACGGTGAAGAAATCGTTACTACAGACAATCACCCATTCTATGTACAAGATAGAGGTTTTATTGAAGCGGGTAGGCTTCTTGTAGATGATAAGCTTGTAAGTGTTAATGGTGATGACCTATTCGTTGAATATGTCAAAACCGAAGAGCTTGATACACTTATTGATGTACACAATTTTCAAGTTGAAGATTTCCATACTTATTTTGTTGGTAATCTTTTAGCGTGGGTACATAATAAAACATGTCCCCCACACATGAATGAAGATGGCACATTAAAACCAAATCAAGAGTATAAAGCCGGAGAAAACGGCTACACATACAAAACCGATGCAAATGGTAATATAAGTTCTGCTCATGCGGACGAATTGAAATTCAAAACCCATGACGGAAGATTGAACCATAATTCAAACACAGCCGGTAAATTACCTGGTGATGACGCAGGCCATTTGTTTGCTGATCAATTCGGTGGTTCACCAGAATTGGATAACCTTGTATCACAGAAAAGCGGATTAAACCGAGGTATAAAAGGGAATCCTAAGACATATAGAAATATGGAAAAACAATGGTCTACTGCATTAAAGAATGGTCAAAAAGTAACGGATATTGATATAAACCTTTCATATAAAAATGGTTCGTCACGTCCGTCAGCATTTGATGTTTCGTACAAAATCGATGGAAAATTATTCAATCGACATTTTAAAAACTAATAATAAAAACAAATAATTAAAATCTAACAATAAGGAGATCTGTTATGTTAAAAGGTTTTGAAGATGCATTTGTTGATGCACAAGCTAATGTTATTTCGCTTTGCCTTGAATTACTTAAGAATTCTGAAAAGAGTGCAGACGTTATATATGTATACATATTACAAAATGATGACGAAGAGTATATTGACGCATTTTTTGAGAAAGATGGCAAGTTGTTCACAACCAATGATTGGTGTTCAGATGCTCAAATTAAGGAATTCTTTCATTGTGGAATAGAAGATATAGAAAGCATTGTTGAGCTTTGTGATACCTATGATGCAAAGTGTCCACACGAATTCAAATTAGTATACAATGTTAACTCTAAGTCATTTGACTCAAATTACAATTATGAAAATGCAACCGATGTTTATGATAAGGATGTAATTGAGTTAGTCGAAGAATGGTTTAATGAATGCGAAAAAAAAATAAGTCATTGATAAATTTTAGGAGATAAAATTATGATTGAAGTCAATGAGCAATTAGCTGAAGTTATATCAAATTCTCGGGTCGCTTTTATTAATGGTCAGATGGCTGAAGCCTTTAAACTCGCTAAAGAAGCGATTAAACTTGATGAGAACTGTGCAGATGCTTATCAGTGTGCAGCAAATGTGTGTATGTCGCTCAGCAGGTATGAGGATGCAATTGAGTATTACCAAAAAGCTGTAAACTGCGATCCGAACAATGGAAACCGTTATTTCAGCCTTGGCTATGCACAGGCAAGTGTGAATAAGATTGCTGAGGCTATGCAGAATTTCGCTAAAGCTGATGAGCTTGGGCTGAACGAAGATGCTGCAGGACAGATGTATCATATCCTCGGAATTGTAAATCAGGAGTTCGGAAAACTTGATGATGCCCTCATCAATTTGAAAAAGTCGGAGCTTATCATTCCGGCAGACATGGATATACTGAAACGCAAGGCGGTTATCTATGGGCTTCTTGATGAGATTACAAATGGCTTGCAGACTGCTAATCAGATGAAGCTGCTTGCACCATCTGACTATTCCGGCTATCAAGCTGCTTACATTTTGCTCAAACAGGCTGGACGTATAGATGATGCGTTTAAGGAATTGCGCTATGCTCGTATGAACCTCCCCTCCTTCCCTTTCGCTCTTTGCGGGGATATGGTGAATTACGAACTTGTTAAGCATGAACAAGATGGCGACACGATTCATTTTGAGAAAGCGTTAGCTTATATTAAGCACTTCCTGAAAAAAGAGAAACCGAGTATTGCTGATGTTGTCGAGTGCTATTTAACTGCTGCCGATCTATACCTTCAGCTTGAAGATGCGGAGAAAGTCATAGAGTGTTTGACCGCTGCGGAAAAACCAGTGTTCTCTTATAACAACGGTGTTCTGTTTGGAGAGTATACACCTCAACAGTTAGATCCAAACTCGATTTTGAATGAGATGAATGCTAATCTTTATCGCTATGAACAGTTGAGTGTTGAACAACTGGAAGCGATGAGGAAAAGCGGTACATATATCACTCCGACCGAGGAATCTAAGGCTGACAACGAAGAATACAAGCTCACTGACGAAACGTTTGATATTTCAGTTGAGGATAGAGACAGAATTAATCGTATGTACATTGGAGCATATACGTTACTTGAAGACAATCGAAAGATAATGTACTACGCTTTAGAGTTGCAAAAGAGTCAGGAGCCCTCAATGGTTGAACTCGGCTGGTACACGGAAGCGAGAGCAATGCGTGATCTTAACTTGGATGGTTGGCAAGATCAGTATGGCTCAGTTATTAAAAAGCTGAGAAATAATATTCTGAAGGATCCGACAGACATCAATGCAATGATACTTCGAGTAAGATGCTTAATCGATACCGAGCAGTTTGACGAAGCAGAAGAAAAGTGTAAGTATCTCAAGGAAGAATTACAGAAACCTCTTATGGAAGAGCTGAACGAAGCTAAGAACGGAGGCAAGTAATATGGCATTTCTTTTTCATGACATTGTACTTGATGATACAGCATTTAAAACTGCGTCTGATGATATGGCATCATTGAAACAACAAGCTGCCGACCTTAAAACCAAGCTTGAAAAAATGTATGAAGATGTAACCAGTGCGTTGGATACTTCGGCAGGAGATGAAATTCAGTTTACAGCAAAAAATGTTCTTTTGCAGCCGATTGAGGACATGAGTGCAGTTATTCAGCATATCTCTGATACGTTGAATACTATCATAGGTACAGGATACTACAAGGACATATTCGTTAAGTTCGAGGAACTTAACGAATGAATAAAACGATATTTAGGAGGAATTAACTATGGCAGGCATGGGCAAAACAGGAACAGTGAATATCTTTCCCGAAATGATGGATGAAGCTATTAAAGCAATCAAGGATTATCGTACAATTGCATTTGGTGATACTGACGGTAATGGCTCTGATGGTCTTTATGGTACTGTAAAGAAAGAGGTTGAAACCCTTACATCAAGTGATTTCACTGGTTCTGCATCGAAAGGCTTCGTTAACTTTTACACAAACAATATTGAACCCGCAACGGGGTCAAGTCTCAAGGGTGCGCTTGAGATGCTTGAATCGATTTGCAAGAGCATCAAATCCGCTATTCCCGACACCGAAGGTGTTGATGAACAGCTTGGAACAGAAAACGACAAGTAATACAAGAGGAGGATATTATCATGGCAGGTTGTAAAGTAGTAAAAGCATCAATGGATCAGAGCGTAACCAATCTCTTGAATTGTTCAACTCAGTACGAAGAAGCAGCAACAACATTTGTTGCCGCCTTTAAAGCTGCTATCGAGGCAATGGAAGGCGATGCTAAGGATGCTTTAGTTGAATTTTTTGAGACTAATATTGAAGGTCTTGTCACTAAGGATATTCCTGGTGCAGTGAAGGGCCTTTCAGAACTTCTCAAGGCGAATGCGCAGAATTTTGATGATGTTGATGCTCAGCTTGCGAATAGCATCAGAGGAAATGGTGGAGGCAATGGTGGCAATTAACCCACATATATAAGTGTATATATGTGCCTTCGCACTAAAAAAAATACTTGGTTGGATTGCGTACAGCCTCGGTGCTATTAAATGGCTGAGGCTGTACTTTTTATTAGGAGGTGGCAATAAATGTTTAGAGAGTTAACCGATGCAGAACTTGCTTTACTAAGTGATTCTGAAAAAGAAGTATATAACAAAGAATTACTACTATATAAAGAGAGAATGGCTTTTGTCGGACAGCTTGAGAGAATCGAAGGTGCTGATTATCAGTATAGAAAGCCAAAGTTCAGTGGTATTAACCAAATTCCCCAAATTGATGTCCCGCAACGTGATATTGCCGCTCCAAAGAAAGTTGCTTTTCCACAGGAATTGTTAGATAAAATGCGTAAGGTTGTTGTTTCTTATTCGAGTTTTACTCCGCCTAGTAAGATTCACCTTAAGGGAATGCCAAGTCATCGAGGTGGTGCTGTAAGGATAATGCCAACAGTCATGCCCATAGAGAAAATACGTCTTGCAGATATTCCTAAAAAGCCGGGTAGTGCTATTGCAAATCTACCTCAGATTCATACTGTAGATTCAGTTAAAGTTACAGGTATGCCGAAAAAGCCGGGTAGTGCTATCGCAAAACTTTCGCATATTCAGCCTGTGGGTTCAGTAAAGGTTACCGGCATGCCGAAAAAGCTGGATAGTGCTATCGCAAAACTTCCACAGATTCAGTCTGTAGGTTCAGTAAAGGTTACCGGCATGCCGAAAAAGCCTGATAGTGCTATCATAAAACTTCCTCGGATTCAGCCTGTTGGCCCAGTGAAGATTTCTGGTATGCCGGAAAAGCCAGGTAGTGCTGTTGCAAAACTTTCGCAGATTCAGCCAGTGGGTTCGGTAAAGGTTACTGGTATACCGGTAAAGCCGGATAATGCTATCGCAAACCTTCCTCAGATTCAACCCGTGGGTTCAGCAAAGGTTACCGGTATGCCGAAAAAGCCGGATAGTGCTATCGCAAAACTTCCTCAAATTCAGCCTGTGGTGTCAGTTAAGATCGCTGGTATGCCTGAAAAGCCTGATAGTGCTATCGTAAAACTTCCACAGATTCAGTCTGTAGGTTCAGTTAGGATCACTGGTATGCCTGAAAATTCTGATAGTGCCATCGCACAACTTCCTACGATTCAGCCTGTAGGTTCAGTTAAGGTCACAGGTATGCCTGAAAATTCTGATAGTGCCATCGCACAACTTCCTACGATTCAGCCTGTAGGTTCAGTCAAGATCACAGGTATGCCAGAGATAAACATACCTGCAACTCAATCGATAGATAAAGAAGCAGTCACAGATGTTATTCAAAGAATAATTACTATTATGCAAGGAGCGTAGCAAATGAAAAATAATGAAATCATGATTTCAGTTCAGTTTAATTTTCCTAATGATTCAAATAAATATAGTGAAAAATTCTCTGGAATCACTGATAGTCTCGCTTTCCTTGTTAAGGATGATATAACACTAAAGGCTTTCATCGAAGGTCTGTATTATGGACTTCATAATAATTTTCCAGAGCACTTTATTCTTTTCAAGGATTATCTAAAACACCGTAAGCAGTTTGTTGTGGATTATTCTCGAAAAGGCAAATACAAGGTTATCAATTTTGAAAAAGAATTGTTGTCTGAGAAGGTAACACTAATTGAATTAGGCTTTGTTACTTCAAGCGTTTTAGTGATAACTATGAAGCGGAAATTGGAGAGTCAACTGCTCTTTGATAAAATTCCAAGTAGCTATATTCTTGATTCTGATGATAATCCCCTTGAATACAATATAAGTAGTCGTACTCTTGAAGCGGTCGATTCATCGGATATTGAAATTCTCCCTCCAGGTGATATACCTGAAAAAGACGAAAGAACGTTAGGCGACATTTTGATACCTACAGTACTTTCGACTGGAGGAATGATAGGCGTTAGAGCTGTGATGTCTAAATCTGCCAGTTCGAGTGGTATGGGTGGTATGATGTGGATGATGACGGCTGCTACTGGTGTAATGACTTTGGTTACATCCACCTACAACTATTTTAAACAAGGAGCAACGAACACTAAGAAGAAAACCGAATGGAAAGAAAACTACGAAAAATATATTAAACGTCTGATTGACGAAAAGATAGGTATTTGGCAAAAAGCTGACCTCACCTATCTTCAGTCGTTGTATCCGGATATGTTAAAACTGTTCGCACAGTTATCTACACTAGATTCTGCTATTTTTTCAAGATCACAAAATGATAACGATTTTATGCGTATTACTTTAGGTGTATCAGAGCATGTGAAACCTCTTTTCGATATTAAATATGAGAAAAAAGATGAGATTTTTTCTGATGTTTATTATCATTTACGGTACGAAACATGCACTAATAGCAAAGACGAGAGAACAACTGATAAGAGAATCGCAGGGATCTATATTCTTACACCTGAAAGTGAATTACCGTGGTATGCATTTATAAAGAAACATACACGGAAGGATGAGGAAGCAAAACTCAAGAAGTCTCAAAGGGAAGGGCTGATCTCAGAAGAAAAAGTATTGCTTTCTGATTTGCCATACAGGTTTTCCACAGAATATTTCCGATATATTGATGGTAAAACATGGGGTAAGAGCGGTATTAAGGCACCATATATGCTTGATATAAGAAATGCCGGTGCCTTGGGTATAGTTTCTCCTGACAATTCCTTTGCACATGATACTATTAAGCACATTGTATTAGAACTCGCTTATTATCATTCTCCGGAAGATATTCAATTTGTATTTTTCTTTGAAGAGGGATTGAGTATAGAGGAGCAAAAACAAAGGATTGATATATATAAATTTCTTCCTCACTGCAACGAATTACTAGAAAATACATCTCAGTTCGTTTTCGACAAAGAGAGCGCTGGTCTTGTTTATGGTCAATTATTGAACATAATGACTCAAAGAGCCAAGGACATACAATCCGATGAAGAAAACGAAGTTGAATCTGAACATAACACCCAGATAGTGTGTGTAGTATTTGAAGATTATAATATCAAGTCTACTGGTTTTTCAAAATATCTTCCCGAAGCTCCCAAAGAGGGTGAAGACTACCAGAATAAACTCGGTTTAACATTTATTTTTTGCCGCGATGATAAGGATAAGCTTCCTCGTTATTGTGGAGATGTAATTTACATGAATGTAGACGCTAAAAAAGTGGGATATGGCTACGTTGTACCACGCTATAGCGTTATGACACGAGAGAACATCTTAGCTAATATGACGGAGACAAATAAGTATCCCAATTTCTGGAATGACTATATTTTCTCTTCTAAAGAATACAAAGAACAATATGAGCTTGCATACCGAAGACTTGCAGCCATTTATTATACACGTATTGCAGAGAACGGTCAGGTGCCAAGCATGGTTACCTTATTTAAATTGCATGACATTTCTAGCGATGATATCATTCCTGAAAATGGTGTGGATAATCCATTATCTACCTCACCTTTTGCAAAACGCATACTTGAGTGCTGGGAATCAAGTGAAGAAGAATATGACGTCACCAGAAATTTACGTGTTAAGATTGGTGCAAATGAACATGGATCAATGTCACTTGACTTATATGAGAAAGCAGACGGTCCTCATATGCTTGTTGCAGGTACTACTGGTTCCGGAAAATCCGAAACTATTATCACCTATCTAATCGGATTGTGTATGAAGTTTTCTCCCATGGATTTAAACTTAATGTTAGTTGATATGAAAGGTGGAGGTTTTTCAGATCGTTTAGGAGATTTGCCACATTGTGTCGGCGTAGTTACCGATACGGCAGGTGAAAGTGAAGGAATATCATCCGCATATATGCTGAAACGATTTCTTGAGACGCTTAATGCTGAAATTAAAAAGAGAAAACTACTTCTTCAGGAATTTGGAATAGATACAGCGGATGCATATATTCGCGCAAGACGAATAATGGTAGAAATTTCCGGAATGATCGAAGCTGATGGGACGAAGTCTTTGAAAGAACTCTATGAAATTTCAATTCAGCTCAAACAGCAAAAAATAGCCATAGACGATGCTGATTATTCTGAAACAGTCAAGAAGATTCTTGAGAAAATGAGTAAACTTAACGCTAAACAGATGGACACATTTGTTAATAAAGGACTGGATAAAATCAAAAGTCTTTCTCATCTTGTACTTGTAGTTGACGAGTTTACTGAATTAAAGCGTTTTTCAAGCGAAAGCAATGACGTTGACTTTATTGCGGAAATAACAACGATTGCCCGTGTTGGCAGAACGCTTGGATTTCATATCATTCTTGTATCACAGAATATCGAGGGTGCTATCACTGACGATATAAGAGTAAACTCTAAAGCAAGAATCTGCCTAAAGGTTGCCACGAAGCAAGCTTCCAAGGAAATGATTGATAGTCCTGTGGCGGCTGCTCCGAAAATGCCGCTGAACGGACGAGCCTATTTACTTGTAGGAACAGGCTCTCGCTTTGAGTACTTTCAATCTGCCTATACAGGTTCTAATCAAAATACAAGCATTGAAGATCCTGTGAATATCACATTTGTGCCTGACAGCGGAACTTTTAATGAAAAGTTCTATCGTTCAGATAAGGATAATACTGTATTGCAGGCACAACAAAAAAATGTTGATCCTAATGCTACTCAATTGAAGTTTGTTGTGGACACTATTATTGCAGTTAATACAGGAAAACAAATTCCAGAGACAATATTCCTTCCCCCATTAAAAACTAAGATAAAACAACCAAAGCTTATAAATGCAACAGAATGGAGTTGATACAGCAATGGACAAGAGAAACTTGATTTGTACGTTAGGTCAGTACGATATTCCTATTGTACAGAAGCAACCTCTTTTTAAAGTTGACTTACTCGACAAAAATATAGCTCTGTTCGGTGCAGCAATGAGTGGAAAAACAAACTTCCTTAAATTACTGATTCAAACGCTACATATTATCACTAATCCTGATGATGAGGAAATTTTTATATTAGATTTTGGTGGAGCTCTTGCATCCTATAAAACTATGCCTCTCGTTGCAGCATACTTTGATAATTCCAATGAAGAATATGTTAAGCGTGTTTTCAGGATACTTGAAGAAAGAATCAAGAAGAATACTGAGATTCTGGAGGGAACCGGATTTTCTTCATATTTCGGTGAAAAAAAGATTGTTCACACGACATTTATAATTGATAATCTTAATTCGTTCCAAGATGAACCGAGGTATTCAGCATATCAAGAAAAATTCGCCAAAATGTGCAGAGATGGTTTGTCAAAAGGCATTTCAATTGTATTTACTGCATCAGATACTAAAGGGTTATCATCATATCTCAACAATTTTGGGCAGAAAATCGCATTTGAAATGCCCTCGGATAAATATATCGAGATATTCAATTCAAAAGTATCAGAAATCGGAGCGATTCCTGGGCGCGGCTTTGCGAATGTAACCATAAAGCCTGATAATATTGAAGGTACATTTAGAATGAATGCACCATATGAGGTTCAATGCTATATTTCTGATCAGATGGAGCCTGATAGTAGTTTTTTGTTCTGCTTAAAGAGTAAGTATCACTACAACGAAGAAAGTGGTAGAGAAGAAAATGGCAAGTTTGACAGGTGTGTAAAGAAGCATCTGACATTCAATGGCGATTTGACTCGTGACGAGTATCAACGTTTAAAACAAGAACCTATAACAACGAAAAAAAATATTCCTTGGATTCCTTGTCCTGTTTCTGTTGGTTTGGATTACATTGACTTTTGTCCGGTGACAATCGATTTCTCAGAATCAAGGGTACTCGGCATTTATGGAAAAAAAGGATATGGAAAAACAAACTTGCTTAGAGTCATTCTTGAGGATTTATTTAAAAAGAAATCATCTTCGAGGTTTGTATTTTTTGATGACGGAAGAAAGCAGCTTGAAGAATTCTATAATAGATGTGAATCACTTGGTTTGGACTGTATAAAGTTTTATGAAACAAAGAGAAACTCACCGCTCCCTCCAAATAACGATAGTGGAATGAATCAAAAAACCCCAACTGATTTTATGGACATTATAGATAAACCGACTACTGCATCTGGTTTCAAGAAGACTTTATCACCGTTTCAGCAGTTTTACCATTTCATTAATGATTATTACATGGATCTCACTTGGAATGGAATTTCTAATAATCAACTTAAATCTCCTGTGGCAACTTATATATACGGTGAGGAGATGGCAGGACTTATGCCGTCTTACAACGAAGAACTAAATCCGATTAAACCGACGGTATTTATTCTTCAGAGTAAAATGCTTTATTTAAGCGCTAATGGTGAGAAACAGTTTATAAACAACATTCTTCCAAAACTCGCAGCCATCGCCGAAGAAAAAGATCTGATTTTTATTTTCACTGATGTGCAAAAAATTACAGATCAAGAAAGCAATAACTTTTTTAATAATTCATTAAATGCTATTTTCTTACTCGATAGTATCGCAGAATTTGCTGCTGAACGAGGACAAAAGACAGTATTCGGCAGTATGGATGTAAAAGGATTAAGGGAAGAATATGCTCGATGTGAAACTGGGGATGGTTATTTTTATGATATAGAAGCTGACAAGCTCATGAAGATGAAGTTTATTAGGCAAGACAAATGGAGGTAATAGTAATGGCTGATGGTAATCATATCAGATGTGCTGATATCGAAAAGCTTGTACAATTTGAAAAGGATAGTCAGGTAGCCAAAACGGACTTTGATAATATTATAAAGGAATTCAAACGGATTAACGAAGCATTACTCGGAAAATGGCAAGGTGCTGGTGCTAATCAATATCGAAAAGAGGTTGAACACATTCTTGAAAAAATCGGAAGTGTTGGAGAAGTTCTCGATGCGATAAATGAAGGGGCTGTAAAAAGTGCAAGAGATGCATATTTGCAGCTTGATGCCGATTTAGCTGCGTTCAATGAAAATCCAACTTCTGAGGAAGGTGGAAATTAATGAACAAAACGGTTAATAGTTCAGACGATCTCGGAAATATTGAACTTTTTGATGAAACCAACGATGACATTAAGACTGAGATCGTTCTTTTTGAATGCAACGATACCGAGGTAGATCAATCTATTTTTGGAATTTTAGCTTTACCAGAGAACTTGGATTAGAAAGAGATGTGATTCGGTGAGTACCCAGATAAAGGGCAGTAAATTCATTTATGAGATAGATGAAAAGGATTTCCCACATGGCTTTATTGCCCAGGGAACTGAAAGCTTTGTATTTAAAGGCAGAAAAATCTCTGTAAACGGTCAAGATGAAGAAGAGTTATCATTCTCTTGTGTTTTGAAGTTTAAGCCCTACTCTCGTTCTCGCTTTGAGCGATTTACGAATAATGAACTTAGAATATTTGAAGAACTTCAAGAGTGTCGTAGTGTGGCTCGGATATATGATGTTATAGAAGATCTTGGCGAAAGTTTTGATTTGAAAACGCCAGAAATATCAAAGCACATCCGAAGTAAAAGCATTGAATTAAATGGTGCAATGATACCTTGCTTCTGTGTTGTTGAAGAATATATCGACGGTTGGTCTTTGGAACAATACTGTATCAGGCAGTTTTGGGGACTTGAGAAGTTTAAAGATAATCGTTGGATTAAATACCATGAGTTTAAGGACTTTGAAAAGGAAGAAGTTCTAAAAAAATACAAAGATGAAAAAACTTTTTTCAGATATCAAGATAAAATGTTGCATTATATGCTGAGTCTGTGTGGTATATTACAATTTATAAGCATGACATCCAAAAAGAAAGTGCTGCATCTTGATATAAAACCCGAAAACATCATGGTCACAAGCCAAAGCGAAGAATTAGTTTTAATTGATTTTGGACGATCAGAATTTTTAGATGAGCGTGATCGATATATATATCATAAGCTCGCACCATTTAAGTACATAAATGATAATGGTGTCAGAGTCAAAGAAGACATCAACCATCCATTTTGTCATGGAACGATTGGTTATGCAGCCCCGGAAGCTTTTAGGGCTGCAATAGATGACAGTTTCCCATTAACTCTACTCAATGATAAAAGTGAAGACAAAACAAATGGCTTTGAAATTGGAAGAATGTCAATTGAAAGCGATATTTTTTCATTTGGGGCAACCTTCTGGGAATGCCTAAATATTGTTGAATTAGTAACTAACAGCGAAGAATTCTCAACTTTAAACCGTAAATCACGCTTTTATGAATCGCATTTGCTGAATCACGATTCTTATTATGAGCGAGATTTATCTCTTGAATGTACTGGACCATTAGGTGGAAGATATAATCTTGCCTTACAGAATATTATAAAGAAATGCACTCGCAAACGCTTAGATGGGTATATGAATGATCCAGCATTCTATCATGGATATGACGAGATAATTCGTGATTTGGAAGATGCAAGAGACTCTATTCCAACTGTTAAAAAGGGGGAAAACAAACAAGTAAAAAATTCCTCTATAACATTTGGAATTTGCATTGGTTGTTTCCTTTCGTTGCTACTGATATCGGGTGTTTATCGAGCAATTGGTGCTCGAATCGCAAAAAACAACTGGAATAACCTGGTCAGTGAGATAAATAATCACATAGAACAAGGAGATTCTGCATATCAAACCACAAAGCAGGGGGAGCTGTCTGAAATCGCACTTGAACGAATGGAATTGGCAACTGGAGCACAGGAACTTGAAGTTTGTGATGAAACGTTCGTGTTCTTATGTAATGATAATGTGATTAATTCCTCAGAGGCGACACTTATGATTACATTACTTAATCAGCTTGATGATAACAATGATAAGATCCAATATGCTGATAAGATTATTGAGCATGCTAATCCAGTTGAGTTGCCTTCAATTGCGGCGAGTGTCAATTCGCTAGGCCTTTCTACAGACGATATTGGTTACAAGCTGGCAATAGCTCTTTACTGCGTTGATCGAGAAAATGATTATGATTATGTAGATGCGTATGATTTGATTGTACAAAATGCTAACTTAAAAGAGTACCGTACCATTATCAAGATGCTAGCCGTTACCTTAAACAACAAAGGCGACTATGTCATAAATCAGATAGCTGAGAAAAAAAGCGTGAAACGTTCAGAGGTTATTGAAACGCTTAATAGTCTTGAAAAAATGTGAGGTGGCAAATGTGGAATTCATAAAACGAATCAAGATGACTTTTGACAGAAGATTCGAGAAAAAACCTGTTATAGGTAACATTGTTTACGGCATTTTCACCGGATTTGCTGCTTGCACTTGCATGCTGGGTGTTTTTATTATATTTGCAGTCATAACGGGCCTTCATAGCACGCTTGGAATTAACTACAAATCTTGGCACCTTTTCATGATGCTTTCGCTGTTCGTTGCATTGATCGCATTTGTTTTAGGAGCATTTGCGTACTTTCCTTATCGAAGGAAGGGAAACAGCTTGTTCAAAAAAGAATATATTAATGGAACTTCATATAAAGCTTTGCATGATCTATTAAAGCCCAAAAAAAGCGATAACTCTCACGAAGATAACGGTGATGATAAACATGAGTAAAAACAGATACTGCGGTATTTTGCTGTATAGTGTGATATCATTTCTCATATCGGCTTTATCATTTATTCTGATTCCTTTTTCTAATTTTGAAGGAACTAAACTGCAGAAAGCATTAGCATATATGGTCGGTTTCATATTCTGGATAGGACTAATTGTAGGTTTAATACTAACGCATTATCTGGGGAAGATCCGTGAGAAACATAATTATAGAAAATACTTTCTTCCAGGAATCCTTTGTTTCTTTAAAAATAAGAAAAGCAGATTTATCGATATTCTAATGATCGTTTCGGCAATTGCTTTTATTATTGTAAAGACTTTGTTTTCTAACGAGATATTGGTATTGAGCATAACGCTATCACTGCTAGTATTCTCTGTTTATATTCATTCAGTCTTAAATGGAAATAATTACGCATTTGCAGTTAAGAAAGGAGTACATCAATGAAAAACGCAAAAAGAATGTTTGCCTTTATCTCAGCACTTGCACTTGCTTTCAGTTATAATGCCCCGAGTTTTGTGGCTATTGCTGAAGATACTGTAGATCTCAAAGATAGTGTTGGGCAGCAAACCGAGGATGTATCTGAACCCACAACTGAAGAAAATGACTTGGAGTTAAATGTTGTCATCCCTGATAACTGGACAAACAATTTTGATGAGTGGACTGTAGATGTTAGTACGGATGCAACGTTATATTACAAGACAAGTGAAACGCCTCTTGCTAATCATATGTGGGGAACGTATTCTGATTCTGATGCCAAACTTTGGAATGATGGCACGGCGTTTGAAGATGGCGAGGGATATATTAAGTTCTGGGCTGTTAGAAAACAAGATGATCAGGATGAAGTCGTTGATTGTCAGGCTTTAACTTATAAGTATGATACAACAATCCCTGACGCTTTCAGTGTAGAAAAAATCAGAATCGATGACAAGACTTTTGATATAAAAAGTTCATCCTCAATAAGTGATAATCTGTCTTCTAATCTTGAAATTTACTATGTACTTGATAACAGCGAGCTGACAAAAAAGTCCGAAATCGAAGCTGTAGGCAATAGAATCTCACTTAATGATAATAACGGCGAGTACGGATTCAATCTCCATGGTGAGCCGTCAATGATTGATCACGAAGTGGTTTTTTATGTAATTGACGAGGCTGGCAATATTCAGCACACATCTATTGTTATAAAAGACACTTCTAAGCCTTATTTGAGCGTATCAGGAATTGATACGGATGAGAACAAGTGGAGTAATACTTTAAACTGGCTTGTAACATCAATTCCGACTGAGAATGTATCAATCTATTACAAAACATCAGATAAAAACGAGTTTGACTGGGGTGCGTATGAATCAGCAAGTGTGTGGAATTCTGAATGGGACTCTGAAGCATTAGCGGATGTTATTCCTGAAAATCATCATTATGTTCATTTTTGGGCTGCCTATGACAATGACTCTGATCATGAAGTGGCAGAGGAGACTTTTCATTATAATTTCGATAAAACAAAACCTACAGAGTTTGCTGTCAATATGTCTGATCCGTTTTGGCCACAACCTGGAAATTTCTGGTGGTCGCAGCGTAGCTTTTCGACTGATGCAACGTTTTATGAGAACGGCTCTGGAATTGAATCGGTTACATATAAAATTGGTAACGGCGGAGAACAATACATCGCCTATACCGAATCTAATGGTGGGTATAAATTTGAAATCAATATAAATAATGATGAGAATCTTGCCAACAATGCACTTACCTTTATTGTCAGAGACAAAGCAAAAAACGAGCAGACTTTCGTAATTGATGCTGTAAACAGTTCAAAGCCAATTATAAAAGAAGCTTCTGTAGTATACTCAGATAATAAGGAAGAGCTTGAGAAAGCCACATCAAAGCATTCTCTCATTTTCGGTGATGAAAGATCAAAAACATATCCATACTCAAACGCAGTGTATGCAAATAATAACGACTATATCAAACTTGAAGTTGATGATGCATCACTTAATAGTATTATTGTAAATGTTAATGGAAAACAACAAAGCTTGGGCGTTAGAAACCAGCAAGAAACTGAAAGAAATGGAATAATCGTATACTCTGATAAGTCCAACTATAGATATAAAAACTGTTACATCCCAGTAAGCAAACTAAATGGACTTAATAAGCAAGGAGTTAACACCATCAGCTTTGTGATAAAGAGCCACAATAATACGAAAAGTGAAGAGGCGTATCTTCTCGATTCAAAAGATAATCATTGTGATATATTCTACGATCCCAAAGATCAAGATGATTCTACTGTGTCTTTCTCTGCCACACCACAATATGTTGATGCGGATGGCAAAAAATATTATGGGGGATCATCTTTTTCGGAAGAGATTGCAATTACCATAAAAGATGATAAAGGACTGAAGAACTATACCTGCACAGTAATCGGTCCCGATGGAAAGATAGTCGAGAAGTTCCCCCCTAATGATTTGTCTTCTGGAACTTTAACCACTGAACCGATTGAAGTTGATAATGAGGAGATAGTTGATGGTGAGACTGTAATAACTACAAGTTCGGTAGATATTTCGTATAATGTTCCCATAGATCGTAAGGAACATATTATTGAAATTAATAGTGACAAATATCAGGCAAATGGATGCTATACATTAAAAGTACAAGCAACAGATCTCGCTGGAAATATAACCGATGAAAACAATGGTACATTTGAGTTTTACGTTGATACAGATGCACCTACAGTTATTGAAGATCGGTATACTTATACACCCTCTATTTTGAAGTACTTCACTTTCGGAATTTTTGGCAATGATTCCGTTAGCCTTTCTGTTAAAGTTGAAGATAACGAATCTGGGTGTGGCTTTTCTGATGAAACCGACGAAAAGGTAAAGCTTAAGTGGGGCGAAGAAGAGTATAAAGTGAGTTCATCTTCTTCAAATGGACAAACGAGAGAATTCGTGTTTGATACTCTCCCTGTAAATGCTTCTGGTACCGCTTATTTTATAATTGAAGACGCACTCGGAAATAAATCCAATTATTATCTAACAATAATAGATGGTGTGGTTTCAACTAATGAATCTAGTTCGACATTGTTGCAGCTGGAAAATGTAAAGCCGAGTGCTGAAATCATACTACCAGAGAATAATCAGCACATCGTTAATGGTGAAATATGGTATCCTTCTGCGTTCAATTATGAAGTAGTTGCATCCGACAAAGACTCAGGTTTGAATAATGTTTCCTTGAATGTGAAGGATTCCAATAATAATGCTGTCTATGATCAGTACTCACATACTGAAGACGGAGTAGTTGTTGAGAACCAAACAATTAAGTTTGCTTCTCCTGAGACAAAAACCAAATATACAGATGAAGTCCGATATAACTATAACATAGACTCCGAGGGGCATTATCTCCTTATTTCTGATTCGCAAGATAATGCAGGTAATTATGCTTCTGAAAATACTGAGTTGTCCTTGAAAAACAAGCGTGAAAAAGTTGTTCATATCGATACAAAGAATCCAGAGATAACTGAATTCCGATTTGAATCTAAAGGTGAAAATGGCAGCGATATTGAATATTCAACTTACGGCTACTACTTCAAGGAAGATACAATTGTGCGTGTTTATGTAAAGGATGAAGATGTTTCGTCAGGCATAAATTATGTCACATTATATCGCCGTGAAGCCGGTAGTCAAGAGCCAATTTCTATGACAGTATATGCCAGTGGCACAGAAAACTGGAATTCTCAGGAGGGGTATGCCGAATTTAAGATTGAGAAAGGTTTCAAGGGGCAAATATGGGCGATTGTTGTTGATAATGTGGCTTCCTCTAATTATTTAAACGACAATTATAAACATACATCAGGATTGAGATATGCAAACGGTACTATAGTTGAGGATGCGGAACTTCACGCAAATGTTTCGTCTATTAAAATTGAAGAATCAAGCACAGTATCTCCATCAAATGTGTACCAGGAAAATGACACGAATATTGTATTCTATAATCAAGATGTTCCCCTTATTATTACCGTTGAGGATTCTTTTTCAGGCATCTCTGAAATAGAATGGTCAATCGCAAACGATAACAAACAAGGCACTATAACTGTAAATGAGAACGGAGATATTCAAACCACAGGTGACGAGGCAATTATCATCAATGAATCTATAGGAAAGGACTCTAATCTTGTTACGAGTTTACAATTCATGGTGACTGTAACCAGTGATACAAATGAAAATCTTGTTTCTGTTAATCTGACGGATAATGCAAAGAACAAGGTCGAAGCTGCAACTACAAAGAGCTATAATGTAGATAAGACTGCTCCTGCTATTTCATCAACTCTAACTTCAAATGCTGCTTATTACAATGGAGATCAAGTTGTTACAATTACTATAGATGAAAGAAATTTCAGATCCAAAGATGTACATTTTACGTTGAATGATGATGAAGTTGAAGTTACATCGTGGGAGAATGATCAAAATAACGCCAATGTACATATAGGAAAATATACAATCTCTAAAGACGGAGTTTATAGCTATAATATTTCCTATACCGATATGGCTGGAAATCACAGTCAGAATGCTTCAACCACTTCCTTTGTTGTAGACCAGACGCCTCCGGTTCTTAAGACTAATTTTAATGAGTTTAAAACATCAAATAAGGAGCACTATTTTGGTGTTAGTCAAATTGACAAAAACATTGTAATAACAATCACTGAACATAATTTTGATCCTTCATTGGCACACGTTGAAATTAAGCGAAAAAATCCAGGTGAAACACATGATAAGACCGGGATGGAAATTGTTTCAAGAGGTACTTGGAGTACTGATGAGAAAGATAAAGACAAACACACATTTACCATACCGTTCTCAAACAAGAAAGAAGACGGTAAATATGATACATATGATGGTATTTATGTTGTGAGTGTTACTCCATTTGACATGGCATCCAATTCAACACCATCACAAGAATCTGTAATATTTGAAATTGACTTCACAAATCCAGTCATATCGCAGAGGAATGGAAAGTCTGTAAGTGATACTGATAAGGCTTATACAAACTTGGAAATTTTCACTGATAATACAGGTGTTGATGATGGCTTTATTCCCTCTGTTGCCATGAACGATAAAAACCTTGATCGCATAGAGTATGCACTAACTGTTTACACACCGGAATATACAAGTGGAAAAGAAATCGGAACAATTGCTCCTTCAACCTCTAAAAACGGAGATATTACGCAAATTGTTGAGACCGGTACCGAAAATAAGATGAAAGAGGCGGTGTTCGCATTACCTGAGTTCAAGAAAGATGGTATTTACTCGTTTGATTTAACGGCTGTTGATAAAGCGGGGAATAAAAGTGTTCTGTGTCGAAACACCTCGGTTTTAATGATGAATTCCGATGTACTTGCTTATATTACGGAAAGTAAAAAAGCGGATAACGTTAAGGATTCTACAGGTTGGTACTCGTTGCAGAAAGATGAGAAGACACCAATTAGCAAACGACCTGATGATTTTAAGGATCTAAAAATCACAGTGTTCGCTCCTACAGATTCCAAAACCAATATCGTATTACGAGACCAAAATGGCAAAACAGATGATACTGGTTTGAACGCAGATAACAGCGAAGATATGTATGCGGTAGGTGTTTATAGCTACACATTACCAGGTCAGTTCTTCATAGATAATTATCCTGAAGGAACGAACAAGGACATTTATTTAAGGGCAGAGAACACGTATAAAGGAGAAACTTCAAATATATCTCTTGCATGGATAAGGATTGATGCACTTGCACCATCATGTAAAGTGCCAAGTGATCTGAAAAAAGGAAAGGCATTTATCAAAAATTCTAAGACCTATACTATTACCGATATCAGTGAATCACTTAATCCCGATGAGTGTAAAGTATATGACAACGGAGTGCTGATGACCAATTTCACTTACTCTGAAGCGGATAAATCTTTGTCATACACATTGGATAAGGGAAGGCACAATCTCAGTTTTGTTTTGGTCGATGAAGCCGGAAATTCTTATACTGTGCAGGAAGTATCCTTTATTCAGGTAGGACTTTTCTATTGCCTTTGGTTTAGAATCCTATTAGGCGTCATTATCGCTGTCCTCGTAGGAGTCGGCATATGGCTGTTCAGAAAGAAAAGATCAAACACTTAAATCAAATACTATGCCCTCTTGTAATAAGCAAGAGGGCGTGGGTATATAAATGGAGGAATAAAGTAACCGCCAACCACACCCTAACGTTGATTCGGCACTAAAAAAGCGATAAAATAGTTCCAAAGGGATTTACCCCGAAAGGAGCTGAAAATATGCCAACGATCAGAGAAGTAAAAACCGAGCTTCGTCACAGGGAGTGGGCAGAGCAGATACAGGAATGCCAAAGCAGCGGTATGAACGTAACTGCTTGGTGCAAGGAAAAAGGTATCAGCCAGCACACATACTACTCACGCCTGAATGTGGTGAGAAAAGAACTGCTAAAACGAGCTGGATTGCCCTTGCAGCAGATCGTACCGCTGAGTGTTTCTCAAAGCGTCACCTGCACGACAGCTGCGGTGCAGACACAATGTGTTGCGAACAGCGCTGGACCTGGGAAACCTGAACCGGCTGTCCCACAAAAGATGATCGTCCGTAAAGACGGGATCGAGGTCGAAATGCCAGCAGATATATCCGAGAGGCTTCTGCTTACGCTGCTGAGAGGTCTGAAAGAATGCTGAAAGACTTAACTGCTGACAATATCTACATCGTCTGCGGACATACGGATATGCGGAAGTCACCACACGGCTCTGCATTATCCCTGCGAAGATCTTTAAGATCACATACTTTCGTGAGGTCTACAAATGTGAACACTGCGATAAGCACGGAGATAAGGCGAATATTGTGAAGGCTCCGGATCTGACTCCTGCGCCTGTCATTCCGAGAGGTCTGCCGGAAGCAGAGCTGATCGCATATATCGCTGAGGCGAAATATCTGCTTGGCGAACCGCTTTACCGTATGGAACAGCACTTCAAGATGCAGGGCATCTACCTGAACCGCACATCACTTGCAAACTGGATCATCAAAAGTTCAGAATGGCTTATACCTGTTGTGAAGCACTTCTGGAAATACGCCTATCTTGAGCCTGTTCTGAATGCCGATGAAACCACGCTGCGTGTCCTGAAAATACATGGAAAGCCTGTGAAAAAGAAGGGACAGATGTGGGTGATCTGCACAGGAGCGTCAGCAAAGCTTCTGATCGCGATCTATACCTATCTGGACAACCGTTCAAAAGTGACCGCAGAGGAACTTCTCGGCAGTTATGACGGTATTGTGCAGACCGATGGGCTGGGGTCTTATGGTTCGGGAGAATATCTGCACGCAGGCTGCTGGTCGCACGCTCGCCGCAAGTTTGTGGACAGCATACCTGAAAATGATAAAAACAGCAAAGCGGCAAAAGCTGTCGAGATCATCGACAGAGCATTTGTCTTGGAGCGTGAAGCAAGAAAAGCAAACGTCCCGCCGGAAAAGATATTGGAGATGCGGCAGAAAGAGGTAAGACCGATCATAGAAGAATTCTACAACTTCATCGGAACGCTCAGACCGAGCAAAGGTTCACACCTTGGCGCGGCGGTCACCTATGCCCTGAATCAGAAAGACAAGCTCCTTTTGTTTTTAGATCATCCCGAAGTGGAAATGACAAATAATCTTGCAGAACGCACCGTTAAGCCTTTTGTGATCGACCGTAAGAATTTTCTCTTTTCTGAGACGGATAAGGGTGCAGATGCGAGCGCTCTCTTCATGAGCGTGATCGAAACAGCCAAGCGAAACGGACTGAATGTGTTTGGCTATCTCTCCTATCTGATGCTTGTTCTCCCTTCATGGGGCAAAACACCTTCAGAAGAACAGCTTGACAGCATCATGCCGTGGAGTGCTACTCTGCCTGAAACCTGCCACAGAACATATCATCAGATCGTTGAAAACATGGCTGAGGTTAAGTGACAGCTTCTCATCCACAGTATTCCATAGTAACTGACAGTATTTCACCGCACAGTAATTCACAGCAGCTCACAGTAATTCATTGTGATGAACCGAATACAGGATTTGAGCCGAGGTTGATCTCGGCTCATTTTTTTGCCCGCTGGTCTGGTTGGCGGTTACGGAATAAAAATGAAGTACACACCAAATCCTATGCAAACAAATGATATCACGCTTTCAGATGACCTTGTAGCCCTTACTGAGTTGATAGCAGCCAATGTCCACGATGTGTGGGCAGCTGGGCGCATTAAAGAAGGATGGACTTATGGAGAAGTTAAGGATACTGAAAAGAAAACCACTCCTTGCCTTGTACCGTATGATGAACTACCAGAATCTGAAAAAGAGTACGATCGTAATACTGCTATAGAAACGCTCAAGCTGATTACCAAGTTGGGCTATAAGATTACTAGAAAAGATATAGAAGCTTGATTTGTAATATAAAGTAAAGAAAAGTCAACCACTTAAATTGCGGTTGACTTTTATGTTATTCAATTCCTTGCTTACTCCTGCTCTTAGCCTTGTCCTTCGGCGTTTTCGGCTTTTTAGCGAGCCTTGCGGCATCACGTTTCATCTTAGCTCGTTCAAAGTAGCAAGTCTTTTCACGCTTCGGAGCGTTCTTCTTCGCTTCGATAGCCGCCTGATTCAGCTCATCAGTCACGACTTTCAGCCTTTGCTCCTTAGTATCAAGCTCCTCCTGCTGAGGGAACGGCTCTGCTACGATCTTCTGTGCTTCTGCGTGGTCAAGCCTGAGCTTCGCAAGGTTATCCTGTGTCCTTTCGATTCTGCCGTCGATGTTGTAGAGGGCAGCTTCAAGACGGTTCAGGTTATGGGCAAAGCTCTCGATCAGCTTCGTGGTATGTGAAGTAGCACCTTGCAGACAAGCGGACATACCGCCGCCCATCATATTGCTGTTTACCGTCACGCTCAGGTCAAAGCCCTGGAACGAGCCGACCTTAACAGGAGTATCCGCATACTTGATAGCAAACACCGCATCTTCCAAAGCCTTAGCTGCTTCTTTTCTGTCGGTGTACTCAGTCTCACCAATGGTGATTTTGAATACGGGCAGTTTTCGCTCAGGATCGATCGGGAGCTTGCGGAGTGCTTCACGGTCTGTATGGAGATCAGCAAGAATAGCTGTAAGTTTCTGCTCCTGTTCGGGGAAACGAGCGATCTTGTCCTCCATTTCAAATACTGTGTTGCGGTGTTCCGCAGCCAGTATCCTCAGTTCCTTCACTTCATTTTCAAGCATCAACTTCTCTTTGATACGGTCATCGCCAGTACAAAGTGCCTTGATCTCGGAATAAGTGAGTGCCTGCTGGTCTACATCTTCGCACTTTCTCGCGGGAGTCTTACTCGTCATGATCTGAGAGATAAACCTCTGCTTGTTCTCCAATGTCTGGTAGGAATAAGCGTCGAACGTGCCTTTGGTGACATAACGGAAGATCTGAACATTCTTGTTTTCATTGCCTCGTCTGATGATACGTCCGGCGCGCTGTTCAAGGTCGGCAGGTCGCCACGGAATATCGAGGTCATGGACTGCAATAAGCCGTTTCTGTACGTTAGTACCTGTACCCATTTTTGCAGTTGAACCGAGCAAGACACGGATCTCTCCGCTGCGGACTTTATCAAAGAGGTCAGCTTTCTGCTGTTCGGTTTTCGCATCGTGGATATATGCGATCTCCTCCGCAGGGATACCCCTTGCGATCAGTTTGTCACGAATATCGTCATACACGCAGAAGTCGCATTCTTCTTCAAGAGATTCGACCTCAGCAATAGACTTCTTATCCTTAGCATCATCGGCATCTTCGCCCTCGACCGCTGCTTCTGCTGCCTTGTGTGGAACACCCAAATCACAGAAGATGATCTGCGTAAGCCTGTCCTCAGCCGTTTCAGCGTGGATACGGGCTACGTTCTCAACGCACCTGTTCAGCTTCGTATCAGGGTTATCCTCAAAGGACGGATCAATCAGTCTCGGATCAAGACCGAGCTTTCTTCCGTCCGACGTAATTTTGAGCATATTGTCGATCGTAGGATCAACATTTCCTGCATTGATAGCGTCAGCTCTGTCGGCAAGCTCCTGAACAAGTTCCCGCTGAAAGGGAGTAGCTTCGACCTGGACCACCTGATAATCACAATCAGGTACATCGAGTTTCAGCGTATCCGCAGTACGAATATCAGCGACCTGCTTGAACATACTCATCAATTCGGGCAGACCTGTATAGTTAGCGATACGGGTGCGCTCCTTGAAGCCATTGCCCGCAGGTTTCAGCTCATAGTCTGTTTTCTGCTCACCGAACACCGCAACCCAATTATCGAAGTGCTGCAAGCCGTGGTCTTTCAGGAAATCGTATTCCAAGTAACGCATCATGGTGTGCAGCTCTGTGATAGAATTGCTCAGAGGTGTTCCTGTTGCAAAGATAACGCCCTTGCCGCCTGTCTTTTCGTCGAGGTATCTGCATTTGAGGAAAAGATCGAGAGCTTTCTGCGAAGCCGAATTGGAAATTCCGGCTACATTCTGCAATTTTGTGGCGACGAACAGGTTTTTGAACTCATGAGCCTCATCGACGAACAGACGGTCGATTCCGAGCTGTTCAAAGGTCAGCGTATCGTCCTGATTTGCTTTTTCGAGCCTATCGAGCTGCTTCTGCAAACTCTTACGGGTACGCTCCATAGCCTTGATCTGGAACTTAGAGCCTTCGCTCTTTTTAAGTTCCTCGATACCACGCAGAATATCGTCGATCTGGCTCTGAATGGTCATGACCTGTCTCTCCTTTGAAACAGGAATCTTGCCGAGCTGAGAATGGCCGATGATAACTGCATCATAGTTGCCCGTAGCGATCTTAGCGAATAACTGCTGTCGGTTTTCTTTCTTGAAGTCCTTTTTGGTCGCAACAAGAATGTTAGCGCCCGGATAGAGCTTCTGGAAATCGTCACCGATCTGCTCTGTCAGATGATTCGGCACAGCAAACAGCGATTTTGTGCAAAGACCGAGCCTTTTTGATTCCATCGCAGTTGCGATCATTTCAAAGGTTTTTCCTGCACCAACGCAGTGTGCAAACAGCGTATTGCCGCCAAACATTGCATGAGCGATAGCATTTTTCTGATGATCGTGCAAATGAATGTCCGCAGTCATCATCGGGAAAGAAAGTGCGCTGCCGTCGAATTCACGGGGACGGATACTGTTGAACAGCTCATTGTAACGCTCCACAATAGCTTCACGGCGAACAGGATCTTTGAAGATCCACGCCTTGAAAGCCTTGCGAATATCGTCAGCTTTGCGCTGTACAACACGGGTAGCATCAATATCCACCACTCGCTTTTCCTTAGTATCGCCCAAGCCGTCCGGCACTTCGATCGTCTTGTAGACCTTCGGCTCTTGCAGATTCAGCAAATGCTCAAAGATGTCATAAGCGTTCATCTTGTGTGTGCCGTACTTTTGAGTCGCAAGCACCGACCTGTCGGAAGATTTGTTGCTTACATGGAAGGAATTTGCGTGGACAGAGTATTCCACACCGACAATAGCCGACTTGTTCCAACGTGCAGACGGACTATCACTCCGCTGATATGCCGGAGTCTGCAACAGTTCATACATGAACTGCTCATAGTATTTCGGATCAAGCCAAGCGGCACCGAGCTTAATGTCAATATCTCCGGCTTTCAGCGGTTCAGGCATTGCCTGTTTCAGCGCCGATACATTGATATTAAAGTCAGGATCATACTCAGCGATCTCCTCAGCTTCACGGAGCTTCTTGCGAATATCGCCCGAAAGGTACTCCGAAGCCGTCTGATATTCATTCTCCGTATGGGGAATCTTGAAAATCTCACCCGTCAGGTCGTGCTTCAGCTCGTCCTCAGTCATACCCGTCAGTCCACTCATGTACTCAAAGTCAACCCGTGCTTTTTCTGCAATGGAGAGCGTGAGTGATTCAAGTGCCGTGTCAACGTGTTCCACAGCCTTCGGCGGCACGATAGTCCGCTTTGTGAAAATATCGGACTTTTCAAGGAGCTTAGTCTTATCATAGCTCTTTTCCAGTCCTGCGACAAGATTATACGAAACATCTTCCGCAAAGTAACGCTTGTTGGTCTGAGAGTGGATAAGCCCGAACTTCTTATAAAAATCATCGTATGCCACATTCAGCTTTGCCTGTAAATCCTTGATAACGCTGTCAGGCTTGTCAAGTTCCATCGCTTCGATCAGCTCTCTCGTCAGGTCACGCAATTCAATAAAAGCAGTAAAACGCTTGTGCTGTGCAGTACCTTTATCAAAACGGAACTCACAGGCAGCGTTATTCTTTTTGAAGAACACCTGATCGTCAGAAAGGAAAAAGCTGTAATTACGCAGATTTGACGGAATCTGAACCTGAACGCCGTCAGCCGTTTTCGCATAAACATCTCTGCCACGCTCATGACTGATCTCCGCAGACAGCTTTCCGACTGCTTCATGGAGTGCTGATTTCAGGTCAAAACCGTCCTCAGCGACAACCATTGTACCGCTGCCGTAGAGCTTGTTGCCCTCGACCACCGTACCAAGCACCATATCAGGGTGCTGTTCAAAATACTTGTTGATCGACAGTCCGTCCTCAGTCTGCCCAATATGTACCCAATCGGGAATATCGGACATTTCAGCAACAGACTTGCCCTCACGCTTCTGTAAAAAGATAATATCAGTGGTCACTTCCGTGCCTGCATTATCCTTAAAAGCTCCATTCTTGCCACCCGGCAGTCGGATAGCACCGATGAAGTCAGCCTTGTCAGCCAACATCTGGCGGACATTTTCATCACGCTTATCAAGCGTTCCTGCCGAGGTCACAAATGCCATGATACCGCCGTCTTTGAGTTTGTCGAGTGCTTCTGCAAAGAAGAAATCGTGCAGTTTCGTGGTGTCATGGACGGTATCACGGAAACCAAGCTCACCGAACGGAACATTGCCGACAGCCACATCAAAGCAGCCGTTCTGAAAACGGTTCTGCTCAAATCCCTGAATTGCAATATCCGCATCGGGATAGAGAGCCTGAGCGATCCTGCCGGACAGCGAGTCGATCTCCACGCCGTAGAGCTGAGAGTGTGCCTGCATATCTTCTGGCATACGACCGAAAAAGTTTCCGATACCCATTGCAGGCTCTAAGACATTACCGCCGTCAAAGCCGAAATTGCCGAGAGCCTCGTAGATGCCGTCAATAACGGTCGGGCTGGTATAGAACGCATCATTGACCGTTGAACGTGCCTGAGCGTACTCCTGCGGAGTCAGCAGATTTTTCAGCTCTGCATATTCCGCTGCCCACTTGTTATTATTCGGATCAAAAGCCTGAGAAATTGCTCCCCAACCGACATATTTCGACAGTGTTTCCTTTTCCTCAGCAGTTGCAGGACGCTTCTCCCGTTCAAGTGTCTTCAGCGTTTTTATAGCTTCAACATTCGCCCTGAACTTAGTCTTAGCGCCGCCGTCACCGAGGTTATCATCAGTAATTGTGAAGTTTTCACCCTTGTCGGGTGCTGTCACTTCCGGTGCAGGATCATCGACCGCAGGAGTAATGATTTTGTATTCACCGCTGCGGATAAACTCATCAGCAAGGAAGGTCACACGGGACGAAATTCTCGGAGCATCTTCAAATGCCGTATCAGCAAGCGTGATAAAGCTGTCCATATCAATGCTTTCGACCTTGTATTCCTTGCCCTTGTATTCAAGGAGATCCCCGACGGAAAGTTCAGGTGCAGTTGTTTCGGGTGCAAGCTCCGGCTCTTTCTCAGCCTGAACAGTCTGCTCACGCTCCAAGCTGTCAATGAAATGAAAGCTCATGAGCATATCGCCGTTGTCAAGCCGAGAAGTCAGCTCACCACCGTCAAAAGTCCAGTTCTTCGCACGGTCAAACTCCATGTGGAGGTCTTTGCCAGTAGGTTCTCCGTTTTCATCGAGCTTTCTGGAAGTAAAATCAACGGTGCTTACACTCGTAACAATTCTGCGTTCTCCTACGCACTCAGAACGGAGATGATCGCTGATTTCAAACATCATTCCTGGCTTGATAGCCTTTTTGAGCTGAGACAGGTTCTTGATGGTAGGAATATCGGGCTTTTCTGCTTCGGGAATAACCACAGACTTTTCGGGTGTGACCTCAGCAATAGGCTCAGGCTTCACAGGTTCAGACTTTTCCTTTTCGGGTTCAGCATTGCCGATATACTCATAGAGTCCGCTGTTCAGGAGTTTATCATAAGAGATATTCTCCGTAGTAGCGTAGCTGCCTTTATCTGTTGTGATCGTACACTCGTCCGTATAGAACGGTAACGCACCTGTCAGCGAAACAACCTCAGAAACCTCGCCAGTAATCTTGTGACGAAATCGGTCACCAACTTCCACAGTATCGGGTGCGGTATGCTCGGCGGACTGCTCCGCTTTGAGAGCCACCCTCTCTGCTTTCTGTTCGGCAGACAAGTAGGTATCGTCCCGAAGTCTGCTCTCTGTCATGACAGCAACATTGTACCAAGAATGACGGAACTTTTCGCCGTTCTCAAAGCTGAATGTGATACCCTGAGAATTATAGTCAACGAGTGAGATCTTACCCTCACCGCTGTGACCGCCTGTGCCGTATTCCTTTTTCAAAAAATCGGCAAGCTGCTGAATTGTCGGGTGCTGTTCCTCATAGAAGTCCTGCACACGGAGCTTGCCGTGAACAAAGCCAGTTCCACGGTCGATCTCTGCGGCAAGTGCTTCATAGACCTGAACACCGTCAACCACCGGACCTTTTGCAAATTCGGATTTTGGCTTCTGAGGTGCAGGCTTTGAAGTGGTCAGCGGTTCGGGATCACCGAAAAGAGAGAGCTGTTCACCCTGTGCTTCGGGCATTTCCCAAAACGGAACATCAGCGTTTTCATTACGCTGAATTTCGTCAATGACCGCTGCATCGGTGAAAAGGGGTTTGTCAATATCCGCAGTCTCCTGTGCGGGAGTCTCGACCGCAGGAGCATCATCGGCCGCCATTACACCCAGCTCATAGGCAAGCCCGTCAAGCTCTGCCTTGTGGTCTGCATAGGTATCAATGGAAATGATACCCTCTGCATTGTCCACAATAACAGTTGCACCGAGGGAAAGTGCCTTGTCCTTGATTTCGTCAAGGCTCTCGGCATCGCCCTTGTATTTCAGCGTAACAGACGGCACATCTTCCGCAGAAGAAGAAATATCCGCTACATCGGCGGCATCGCTCATAAGATCTACCGTCTGTTCGTCCTTGCCTGTGTGACGCTCGATCACTTCATCGGGGACAGATACAAGATCGCTGAAATCAAGATCGGTCAGACCGTTCTCGATCATATCCTCAATGCTGTCATACTGATCCGTATTGTAAACCTCGCCGTCAAACTCATAGGTGATCTTGAAGTCGATAAGGTCAGCCGTCACCTGAATGGGCAGCTCATCGTCCGTCAGCGTGGTGAACGCAAGACCAACATTGTGCAGATCGGAGAAGTCAGCACCCTCACGGTATTCCGTTTCACAGAAGTCGTTGATAAGCCACTTTGCCTTATCGAGCGGAGTCTCAAAGGTACGCTGAAAGTCCATGATCTCCACGGGCTTGTCAGGATTATGTTCAAGCATCGCAATACGCAGGAGCGCCGGAAATGTTGTCAGCTCACGGTAAGGCTCGATCTCCATTTTGTCGCCACGGTTATAGATACCGCAGACAGGATCGCCGTCGTAAAACAGCTCACCGACCTTTTCTCCGTCAGTAATAGCCAGTTTCCATGTGCCGCCCTCAGTTTCCGCAGACTCGCAGTCAGTCCCGAAGAACTTGTCAACGACCTGCTGTAATGTCTGGAGCTTCTCAGCTTCACGCTTCGGAGGGTTCAGCTCAAAAGCCTGTTCGATCAGGACGGTATATCCTGCTTCACGGAGCTTTGCGGAATATTCGTCCTTGACATGATCGGGAAAACCGACCATAAGCTGCCCATTTTTGGAGAACATTCGCAGTCCGAGGACTTCCGCACCGATCTCCGCATTTTTGCCGTACATCTCATAGAAATCACCGACTTTTCGCAGAGAGACTGGTCCTTTATCCTCCGGCTCTACCTGTTCGGGAGTATCGACAACAGGTGCAGGCTTTTCAGCCTTAGACAGAATCTCAAAGCCCTTTTCCTCCATATCCTGCTGCCAGCCGTCATAGGCAAGCACATCGGAAGTGCCGAGCAGAATACCGCCGTAATCGGGTGCATCAAGGTCTTTCATCTTGATACGGTCAGGACTAATTTCCTCAATCTCACGGCGAGCGCCGTCATACATGATAATATCACCGACAGCAAGATCGGCAACAGACGGCACAGACTTCTCCTGTGTCCTTTCTTTTTCAAGGAAAAATTCAGGCATTTCGGTAAAGCCGAAGCTGTCGCAATAATATGCCGTGTCCTTATCGTCCATTGAAATGACGATAACATCGGAAACCGAAAGGGAGTGACCTGAGAAGTCCGCAGGCTGATTGGTGTTGAACTGAGTGAAAATGCCTTCAAGAGTTGCATTTCCTCTGAACTCACCGACTAAGCCCTCATATACAAGCTCATAATCGTCCCTATTGAGCTGTACGCCCTCTGCTTTCAGCCTGTCAAGCCCCTCAAAGCGGACACCGTGATACTTCTCACCGCCGGGGAGTTGATAGATCTGGAACTTACCCTGTTCCTTTTCCACATCATCATAGGTGAGGATCGGGTACTGTGCCTTGAAATCGTCGAAGATACGCTGTTCCTCAGCGGTCAGCTCAGAATATGCTTCAAGGAAAGGAACGAAAATGTCAAGCATTCTCTGCGCCCTTTCCTTATATTCCGGCTGATTGAACGGGTGCTGCGTATAGCCGAGGATACCCTCATTATATGTGCGGATATGGTCGATCAGCGAACCGCCACCCGTGCCTTTGCCGTCACCAATGTCAAAGCGACCGTCATAATTGAATGCCTCACCGCCGATGACAGCAGTAATGCTGAAATCGGTCTTTTTATACCAGCCCGCTTTCAGCTCAGGGATATTTCTCTCAGAGTGCTGTTTCTCATCGAGGTACTCCATAACAGCATTAGCGAGAGCGAAACTGCAATCAGGGTGTGCAAGGGCGAAATCGTGAACGATGTCGCTTTCGCTAACCCATTCATCACCCTTATCCTTGCCGAAATGGAAGGTCAGGCTATCCGGCTGCTTTTCGGGCTTTTCAGCTTCAAAGGTCACAATATACTTGTGCTTTGCGATACAAGCAAATGCTTTCTCTGTCTGCTCCTCGTCACCGAGAACATCAAACAGAGCCTTTTTGATACGGTTGAGCTTCGGGATATTATCGCCGTTTTCCCAACCGTGAAGTGCGGCACCGTCAAATGCCGTGATAAGCTCCTTTACTGTATCATCGGAAATATCGGGAATATCGTCCCTGATGAAATCAAGCACCGCCCAATATGCCAAGTCCTCATATTCCTCATGGATACGGTCGATGAAAGCCTGTCCGATCTCCTCAAAGGACACAAAACGCTCCATACCGCTGAAAGAACAAGTTATGCCGTCATCACCGTAGGACAGATCCATAGTGTGACGGAGATTTTCGCCATAATAGAATGTGCGGTCAGAGATCTTGCCGTCCTCAAAGACGAACTCCACCTTATCCTTATCTGCGATATTATCAGAAGCGTGGATCATCAGACCGAGCGCAAGCTCACGCCGAATATCGTCACCGTGATGATAACGCTCCGCAAGTGCATACAGCTCTTTTTCAGGCAGATGATAGCCGAAAGAAGCCTTGTCGCTGGGCTGGTGCTTTTCAAGATACCCACGTTCAAACAGCGGAGATGCCATATCCTCCCACTCATCACTTGAAAGCGTATGCTCTGCAAGGAAACGGGCAAGGTCAGCCTTGGGGAACAGCACTTCTTCCTCAGTGGGAACTCTGTTTGCGTTCTCACGGTCGATAACAGCCTGCTTATGGGCAGTCAGGAAGTCAGCAACATCGGATTCCTGCAAAGCGTTATGCAGAATTTCGTCATACGCCTGAATATCCTCAGCCGTGAAAGTCTCGTCAATGCTGTCAATCTGTCCTCTTGTCACATCACCGACGAACATAGCCGTAATAGCGGTCCTCTGTTCATCGGAGAAATCGTGCTGAGAGAAGAAGTCGGAAAGCTCGATACTGCGGTCAAAACTGGACTTTGCTTCAAGCATATCGGTCAGCTTGCTGTTTTCGCCGTAGCGTTCAGCCGGAGCCTGTGCGATATATGCGTTCACAAGGGAGAGCATCTCGCCAAACTGTGCTTCATCGTATCTGCTGTCAAAGAAATCAGCAAGGTCAAGCTGCATATCTTCAACGGCAAGACGGTGGACTACGGGCGAAAGAGCGATATTCTGCTCCATAGGCAGACCAAGGTCAGCCATTTTGCGAAGCATATTTGTCTCACGGACAGCGTTCTCCAAAGCCCTGTGAAATGCAGGAGCGTTCTCTTTATCCACCGCAAATGCGACCTTGCCGTCACGGACAACAGCATGATAGCTCACGCTTGTTTCAAGAAAAGGCTTGACCTCTCTGAACTGCTCAGGTGTGAGCTTGCTCATATAATAATGAGTATCACGGTTCGCACGATAGTCACGGTTGCCGACTTCCTGCGCCTTATCAGGACTTGCAAACTGCCGACGCATATTCACAACCTCGTCCCTGATGTTGCGGACTGCGAAAAGATCAGCGTGAGAAATCGTCAGCGTACCCTTGCCGGACGGATAGACTCTGCCCGAAAACTGCATACCACGGGCTTTCATGATCTCAGCCATTTTCAGGACAAGGTCACGGTCAGCGGAGAGGTACTCCTTGTTCGGAATATAACGATACTCCGCACTACCGAAGATGTTCTTTTCGGGCGGAGAATAAGGTCTGTTTGATTTGGTGGGAACAAGGTCGGGAGTGCCTGCGATACGCTTGAACCACTCTATATCTTTATCGTTGATCGCCATAATGACGGAATTATCACGGGCATAGGCATAGTAATTGATGCCCGATCTGTCAAGCTGTTCCTGCAATCTTGCAAAATCCGCAGCCTGGATCGTCACAAGGCTCTTGTCTCTGTTATCTGTTGCCTTGTGCCACATTTCGTTGCCGTATCTTTGCATATCTGTCTGCTGAACCTCCTTTTTGTCAATCTCATGTTCTGCTGCTTTTGGGATACCACGAAGCATATCATTCCAGTCTTTATATGTATCAGGGGTGATAACACGCTTCATGTCGGGGTACTGCTCCTGCAAACGCTGGGCAAATTCATTGCCTGCGGTGTCGTTGTCGGAGCATAAAAATACATTTTCAGGGGAAATATTGTGACGGAGCATCGTTTCAAGCACGATGTTCGGCTTCACGCCCATCATGGAAACGAGTCTGCAATCGGTCAGCTCTTTATCGTGCATTTGCAGATAGGAGAGCATATCTATTGCCGACTCAAAGAAAAAAGCCTTTTCTCCTGTGCCACGGACTACTTCAAAGCCGTGTCCTGCTGCCGAGCCTGTTGCAATGCCTTTGAATTTATGGTCAGTCGATGTGCCAACCTTTTCAGCACCGATCACTTTGCCCTGATCGTCATAGTATTTGAAAAGGACATTGCCTGTCTTTTCTTGCTGAGCGATACTGCCGTTACGCACAAGAGCCGATACCGTATCATAGTCAAGCCCTCTGGTCTTGCACAGGTACGCAAACACACGCCTTGCATTGTCAGCTTCGGCAAGGGAAAGCTCCCTTGCCGTTACTGTTTTCGGCTTCTGTTCGTATGTGCGGGACGGAGTATAAGTGCGGTCAATGTGTTCTCCTGTGAGGGCTTCGACCGCATCAACAAAAGACATTCCCATATATTCACGCAGGAATCCGATGTTATCGCCGCCCTTGTCCTCGCTGAAACGAAACCACGCACCACGCTCACCCGGACCGTTATCCTTGATGTGCAGGCTATCGTGGTCTTTCCACACATACTCTCTGCCGACTTTCTTCAAATCAAAGCCGTGAGCCATGAGGAACTGAGGAAGATTGACAAATGCCGCCCTTTCTTTCTGTTCGTCAGTAATTTTCATCTATTATTCAAGCCCCTGATTCTTTCTCTTTTTGGGTGTCTGTTCTCTCTGCTGAGACTTCTGCTGTCCTCGACCGCTGATACGCTGTGCATCACGCTGCATCCTGCCACGGGAAAAGAAAGCTCTCTGCGAGTCCTTCTTTGCGACTGTGACAGCAGACTTTTCACCGCCGAACACCGCAGAATGTTCCACGCCCTTTGCGGTCAGCTCTGCGGACTTCTTCCTAGCCTGCCCCTCGTCCATACGCTGCGTAAAACGCTCCTGCTTTGGAAGTGACTTGAAAAAGTCGGGATTTACATACTCCACGGCTCTTTCGCCTTTGACAGCACTCTCAATCTGCTTATATGCTTCGACATTCGCCTTAGAGACTGTGACCGCCACCGTGTCATTCTTGCGGACTACCGCAGAATACGGGATATTCTGCTTTTGCAGCTCTGCCACGATCTTTCTTGCCGTGGCGATAGGCTCAACACGGGTGTGCTTATCGTCCTTGCCGAGCGAAGCATAGTATTCGGGATTGATCGTCTGATACTTGCCCTTTTCGCCCTTACCGCCGTTCTCCTTTGCGGCTTCTGTATGGGCGATCTTGCCGATAGAAGCGTACATTACATCATTCAGGGCAGGAACATCATTCTTTGAAACAGTAATGCCGACCTTATCCTCACCCTTAGTAGCAGCGGAATATGCCACGCCTGCGGCAGTCAATGCGGACATGACCTCGACCGCCTGAATTTCCGTCATAGTCTCCACATGACGATCACCACGGGGCAACTCCTTGTAGTAGTCGGGGTTGACCTTGAAACCGCCGTCATCGGTGAGGACTGCATCGCCGTTATCCACCATAGTCATGAGCCATGACTCGACCTCAATCTCATCGACGCTGTCAAGCAATTCAAGCTGTTTCCGCATCTTTTCAAGCTCTGCCGTGGCATTCTCTCTCATCTCCTGGGGAACAAAGGGATTCTCCGCAAGGTTCTCCATATTCTTGATACCCTCACGAAGTTCAGCTCTTGCCTTGTCGATGTCCTCCTTGCTGCCGTTGTTGATGATGCCGTCGATCATGTTATAATCATCTTCCATCTGCATTTCTGCACTTGCAAGCGGCTGGTCAATGAGCTTGTCAGCGATCGAAGCGACCTGTGACCTGTCAAGCGTTTCGACCTCCTGCGCCGCCTGCACAGCACCCTCAGCAAGAGAAGGAATATCCATAGTGCCATTCTGCACCATTTCACCGAGCTTCTCGCCTGTGAGAATCATAGAAGCATCGAGCTGGTCGTTGGTCTGCTCCTCATAGTGCGTTTCGGGACGGGCGAGCTTCATGATCTTGCTTTCCAGTGCGCCGATACGCTCATTCACGCCCTTGAGCTGTTCACCGAGTTTGAGCTTGTCCACGGCACTCGTTTCAGGAGCGTTATAGGTATCGAGGATAGCCTGCTTTTTGGCTTCAAGTGTAGCTTTCTTATCGCTCAGGCAGTCAACAGTCGAGCTGTTTAGCCTTGTCATAGCATCTGCAAATGCTTCACGGCGCTCCTTGTTGAAGTGGATACCGAAGCTCTTGATCGTGTCATTGAGAGCGATCACACGGTTCAGCTTGTGTTCGATACGGTCACGCTTTGCGGTCAGGGTGTCGATCTTCTTCCAACCCTGATCTATCTTCTCCTGCCGCTTCGGAATTTTCACCTCACGGATAGCCTGAATACGCTTCTCGTTGTTAGCAATCAGAGTGCGGATACCCGGCAGATTGCCGATAGTCGCTTTCAGCATACGGTTCGTATCTTCGAGCTTGTCCGCTTTCGCACTTAGGGCTTCGATCTTCGCCTTGTTGCGGTCGATCTTGTCCGTCTGATTGGCAATTTTCTCATCAAGGGAGTCGATTCGGCTCTGATGATGCTCCGCCTTTGCGTTCAGAAAAGGAAGAAGTTTGTCCGACTTCTGAGCGCCGGACTCTTCCTGCTGTTGTTCCTGTGCCTGCGCCTGTTTTCTTCTCAGTTCTTCCTCCGCATCGACCGCAGGCTGGTCGGTGGTTCTCTTATCGTCATTATCCTGTACGGGCATAGGCTACCTCACTTTCTGCGCTTTACGATGACAACAACTGCGGTTGTGACTGCTGCGATAACCGCACTTCCGATGATGATAAACTTCTTCATGGTCTGTTCTTCCTTTCTGTTCTCTTTCTTCTGTCTGAGTAACTCGCTCCTGTTCGTCACGCTGTCTGCGGAGGGCGATCTCAGCCAGATGTTTATGGGCTTCTCTTGTAAAGTGGTCATTGGCATGACGGCGCTGGTATTCATCGTAAAGCTCCGCAAATGAGTGAACTTTATCCGCCGTCTGCACGGGTTCGGCAGGAGTTTTCTCCTGTTGCTTCTTGCGTTCATACTCCGAAATATCCGAGAGCGTTCTGCCGTTGACCGTGATGATACGGTCAAGCTCACGCTGAAGCGTAGCTCTGTCACAGAGCCACAGGTCAACATAGAACTTGCAGAGCAATAGCTGAACATCATCAGGACGGGACTGCAAGAAACTTACTGTTGTATTCAGAAGCTCCGCAACTTCACCGAGCAGTCGATAATAGCCGTCAGGCACTCCGTAAACTTGCAGCTCACGGAGCAATGCTTCATAGTCGCCGGACTGTGCCTTTGCGATGATCTCCTCGACCTGTTCCTTGTAGCTGCCGTCATAGGTCAGCACCATTTCAGCATCACCGAATCGGGCAGAAAAAGGAATATTGCTCTTGTCGAGTGCCACCACGATAGCCTGAGCCTTGTCCGTTTCAATGCGGATAAACTCACGGTTTTTGATAGCGGAAACTTCGATACCGCCGATATACGGGAAATCTGTCACGGTGCGATCATCTCCCTGATGTTGTCGATAAGCTCCATATTCGTGCTGTCGGCATCGTACTCCATAGCATACGCACCGCAGATATTCTCCTGAATACGGCGAGGGAGCGACCTCAGCGCACGAACGGGAGTACCGATGAGCTTTGCCACATTCGGGAGGTCTGCGACCGCAAGAGCCTTGTTCACAAGGTCATAAAAACGGGCGGTCTGAGAGCTGTCCATCATGAACTCATAGACGATAGTCTGCTGAGTCTCATAGTCAAGGCTGCGGAGCGTTTCGGTGGTGATACCCGTGGACTTTGCGACTTCACTCAGCTCAATATAGATTGAGCCTTTCTGCCACAGATTGTCGAGGGCTTCAAAGACAGCCTTTTTGTCCTCATCGTTTTTCACGGCGACCTGTTCAAAAACCGCTGTCATACTGTTTTTGATCTCATCGTCCATAGCTGAAACGCTGTCCTCGGAGACACCGAGGATCTTTGCGACTTCCGTAAGCTGGTTATTGTTCATAAAGATTATCCTTTCTGCTTTAAGCCAAATAATTGACTTTTCAGCGGTAGTTTGATATAATAAAGTAGTTAAGAGCGTCCTTCCGATTATTCAGAATTTGCAAAGGTGATATTCTATGAGCATACGTTCCAAAGGTAGACGTAAAATAATTGTCGATAGTCAAACATATTTATGGTATGTTGCTTTAGACGATGAATCTCCGTACAATATTCTGAATATAGTATCAGATGATAAATCCTATATTCTGGCTTGTCCGCTTCAAACTGAGAAGGAATATATAATAAGCAAAGGCAGAATGTTTCAGGCGAAAAAAACAAATGGACGATGGAACAGATATTTTCTTCCGTTTCATATTCCGGAAATCATCACTCCGAAATTCGTTGAACAGTTGATTCTTTGGTCAACAAAAAATACAGATGCTATTCCAATTAATGGTGATGTTCCTGTGTAGCATTATTCTGCTTTATATAGCTATCACCAAACAGCAAGGACACCCTTGCTGTTTTTATATACCCCTCTCCGTTTTCCACTGATAATACATCTTCCCATTGTACGGATTCTCCACGAGCTCAGGGCGCACAATGGTCTTTTTGCCCTTAGATGTATAGGAAGTCGATTTACCGTTCAGTAGTCCCTTGACCTGGGTATCGGAAAGCTCCACACCGTACACCTTTGCGATATTCATACCGCACTTGCCCTTGCAGTAGAAGCCAAACTTACCCTTGACTACATCTGCACCGCACTTCGGGCATTTCCCGATAGGCTCATTACTGCCGTCAGAAAGTGAAACAGACTTATCCACTGAGCCATATTTACCGCACATTTCAGTGATGAACTGCGTAATGCCCGACATAAAGACTGCTTCGGGCAGACTGCCGTGTTCGATCTGCTGTAACTTCGATTCCCATTCAGCGGTCAGCTTTGCAGACTTGACTTCATCGGGAACGACCGTCACAAGCTCCTTGCCCTTATCCGTTGCCCTGAGCTGTTTGCCGACACGCTCCACATAGCCATTCTTTACAAGTGCTTCGATCGTAGCGGCCCTTGTGGCAGGAGTGCCGAGTCCCTTTTTCTCCGTGTCCTCGTCATAGTTCTCATTTCCGGCTCTCTCCATAGCGGAAAGAAGTGTGTCCTCAGTGTAAGGCTTCGGCGGAGAAGTGAAGTGTTCGCCCTTGCTTGCTGCTGCCGTGAATGTCTGTCCCTCAGATACCGCAGGCAGAGATTTTTCCTCATTCTTCTTGTCGGACTGCTTTGCATAGGCTTTCCAACCCATTTCAAGCACCGTGCGGCCCGTTGCCGTGAACTCCGTACCGTTGCGGATACCTGTCAGCTTGACAGCTTCATACTTGTGCGCCGGAGCCGTTGCACTGATCAGCTTTGTTCCAATCAGCGTAAGGACATTCTTTTCGCCAGACGGCAGAGAAGAAAGGTCTGCCGTTGCGATTCCGCTTGTGGGGATAATTGCATGATGTCCCGATACCTTGCTGTTGTTGATGACCTTAGAAATATCGGGAGTATGCGAGATACCGAACCCGAAGTAGGTATCACAGAGCTTTGCCACATCAAGAGCCGTCTGCGCCATATCATCGGACAGGAATTGACTATCCGTGCGAGGGTATGTAACGAGCTTGCCCTCATAGAGCGACTGCGTATAGTCGAGCGTCTGCTGTGCCGTGTAACCAAAAGCCTTGTTTGCTTCTCTTTGGAGCGTGGTCAGGTCATACAGCTTTGGAGCTTTATCGGTCTTGACCTCACGCTTGACCGAGCTGATCGTAACCGTACTGCCGTCACAGCCGTAAACAAGCGTATCAGCGGCATTTTCATCATCAATTCTCGCAGAAGAAAGAATAAAGTCTCCGCAGTTCAGGTCAACAGTAAAATACTTCTGCTTCACAAAGCCGTTTACCTCGGCATCACGCTGAACGATCATTGCAAGTGTCGGTGTCTGAACACGCCCGATGTTGAGCTTACCGCCGTAGCGAACGGAAAACAGCCGAGAACCGTTCATTCCCACAAGCCAGTCAGCCCTTGCACGGGCATAGCCTGCTGAAAACAGATTATCATATGCAGATATAGGCTTCATCGCTGTAAGAGCCTTGCGGATAGCTGATTCTTCAAGAGAAGAAACCCACAAACGCTTCACGGTTTTTTTGCAGTTCGCCATATTATAGACATAGCGGAAAATACATTCGCCCTCACGGTCAGCGTCTGTTGCACAGATGATCTCCGAAATATCGTCCCTGTTTATAAGGCTTTTCAGGAGATTGTACTGCGCCTTTGTGCTGTCCGTGACCTGAAACTGCCACTTGTCGGGTATCATAGGGAGCTGTGAAAAGCTCCACTTCCGGTCCCAGCCGTTGCCGTAGTCATTCGGATATTTCAGCCCGACAAGATGTCCGACACACCAAGAAACGATATAGCCGTTTCCCTCGGTGTAGCCTTTGTGTGCGGAAGAAGCTCCGACAACGGCGGATATGGCTCTTGAAACACTCGGCTTTTCGCCGATGATAAGAATCATGCTAAAACACGTCCTTTCGTAATAAATTTGTTATTGATTTTTCGGGGCAGATGTGATATAATAGTATTGAATAAGAATACTATATAAGAGGTGCATACCATTGGCTAAGATCAAACCAATACTTACGCCCGAAGAAGAACGTCAGCAAAACCTTGAACAGCTTGCCAAATATCGTCCTCTTGACGATGATTTCATGCGTGAGCTTTTCAGGAATAATCTTGAACTTGCTCAGTATGTGCTTCGTATTATCATCGGAAAGCCCGATCTGAAGCTCACCAAAGAAGAAACACAGTACGATCTACAGCATCTTTTTGGGGAACGCTCTATTTGCCTTGATGTATTTGGTGTTGATGATGAAAATCAGCAATATGACATTGAAGTGCAGAGGCAGGATAAGGGGGCATCTCCTCAAAGGGCAAGATACCATTCAAGTGCGATGGACGTTGATAATCTCAGGGAGAAACAGCAGTTTGAAAAGTTGCCCAACACTTATGTGATATTCATTACCGAAAATGATTTCTTCGGCAAAGGAAAAGCTGTTTATCCAATAGAGCGTATGAACCTTGCCACGGGTGAGCCGTTTAATGACGGAGAACATATTCTTTATATAAACGGCGCATACGAAAACAAGGACGATAACTCCGATCTTGCCAAGCTGATACATGATTTCAGGTGCAGTAAGGCAGACGAAATGTTATTATCACCGTTAGCAGACCGTACCAGATTTTTCAAAGAAACACCGGAAGGAGTGGATTATATGTGCAAGGCAATGGAAGAAAGAATTACCGAAGAAAAGCTCAGAATTGCCTATAATTTATTGCAGTTAGGCACAGTTTCTAAGGAAGATATTGCAAAAGCCACTAAACTTCCTATTGAAGCGATCAACGAGCTTGAAGAAGAAATGAAAAACGTTCCGGCATAACACATCTACCAAAGCACATTTCCCATCATGGGAAGTGTGCTTTTATTCTTCTAACAACAGCCTGTAATAGTCCTCTTTTGTAAGATTACAGTATGTCTTTTTGCTATTTTCCTCCTTGCGGATATATCCTGCTTTGAGAAACGCATCACAGACTTGGTTGACTTTCGTTGAGCCTGCATTGATCACATAGGTTAAATCAACCTTATAAAACGCTCTATGACGTATCATCCAAATCAGCAGCATTTCTATTTCACTTCGGGAAATACCACGAATTTTAATACTGCTCAAAGGAGCGTACTTCCTGACAGGAACTGTGACCGCTTTTACCGCAGTCTTTGGACTATCTTCCTGCGGTAAAGGCTTTTCCATTTCGGACGGTGCATCGTTCATCTCGTCGGGAGCATCATTATTGGTGGTAAGCCCCTTTCTGCTGTCAGAAGATGTGACAGCTTCTTTGACGGGAGCAAGACAGCCATCGTCTGGCTCATCAAACACCATCAGATGATGATCTTCATCATCGTCCTCGGAATGCTCGCCGTCACCGTCCTCAATGTCAGCCATAGCGTGAATCCTCTCGTTCATCTCACCGCTGCACTCACCGAGCTTGTAAGCAGCGTAGGCAACACCGCCGATCGCACCGAGTCCGATAATACCCTTGATGATCTTCTTTACGTTCATAATAGAAACCTACAAATTTAGTATTCTACGGGTTCGCCGTAGTTGATCTTTTTAATACTTGTGATATTGGAACTCAGGTCAAGCCCGTTCCAATTATAGTAGCCCCAACTTCCGCTGAATGCCACGCAGGACGGAAGTGAATTATCATCATAAATAAACTCTATGATACACTTTCCGTTGCCTGCACCGCCAAACCAATGGTATTTACCCTCACCATCATCAGCATAACCTTTACTGTCGCAAATCTTGACGGTAAACTGTTGTCCTGCCTCGTTGGTGACGAGAAATCTGTCACCGCAATATCCGTACCATACGCCCATAGCACAGCAGTAATCTCCGTACTCATCACGCATTATTCCAGTGCCTGTAATAGTGTCCACAGAACAGCCTTGAATAGCGTCCCATGATGGTGACCTTGTAAGCCCAGAACTGCGTTCCCCACAGTAGCACGAATCCCAGCCTTCTTCATCGGGAAATTCGTAGATAACCTCTACCGTTTCCGTCTTTCCGTCAGCACTTGCGGAAACTGCGGAATATCCGTCCTTTTCATCATCTGAAAGAACAGGCTCGACCGTTACCGTGTACTCCGTACCCTCACGCAGACCTGTTATGTAGCAAAGCTCATTGGATTTGAACTCAAAATACATATTGTCCGCATAAGCGTAATCTTCATCATGAGCCGTGCAGCTCACAGTGTAGTCACGGTCAGTATCGCCATCCCAAGTGACTTTCAGGCAGGAAACAGATATTGTCGATACATTTAGGTTATCCGCTGTCAGCTCGATCGGTTCAGGTTCGGAAGATACTCCTGAAAACTCCATAATAAAGCCCATTACAAGGCTCAGTGCTTTCCTCTGAAATTCAGGATCGAACATCGTTATCACGCTCCTTTTCCGATTTCAGGAGCGTTGTAGTCAGCAGGTACGGCACTCCGATCAGAAGTGCAAGCACCGCTGTCACCACCAGTAACACAGGGATATACTCCGTCAGAGCCATATAGTCTATCACGTTTCTTCTCCTCTTTCTCTTTGGCTTTCATTTCCTTGACGAAAGCACGGTATTTCGCTGTATATTCATAGGACTTGCCGAAGATATTGACCGCTGCCTTATACAGCATTGGCTCATGTTCCTCGATGATCGCAAGCTCCTCAGTGATGTGCTTGCTGAAAGGACAGCCGACACAGCCCGTTCTCCGCAGTCCATACTCCGTATAGCATCGGGAGTGTGTCACACCGAACATCTGCTCATAGTCCTTTTTATCGCCGTCCGTATACCAAAAAATCGGACGGAAGGTATTGCACCCCTTAGACTTGCACTCGGAGAAACAGGTCTTGAAAGCTGCGGAACGGATACCGCCCTCAGCCTGCCGAATACCCGTAATGTCAAGATCGGCATCGTGTTCCTTGACGATACGCTTTGCTGGTTTCTTCTTCGCAAACTCACAGCACTTATTGGAAATGGGGAAATCAGGCGGATTCGCCATGATGAACTCTTTGAGGAATCGGTTACGATAAATCGAAAAACGACTTATCTTCTGAATACCGTCCTTGTCAGAGTAACGCTCACCGCACCACCATTGCAGAGCCGTCTTGCACCGAGGATATTTCTGCAACAGCACTTCAAGAGGTTCGTCCTCCCACTGAAAACCATGAGCCTGCAAACGCATCATCTGTTCGGAAACATATTTCGACAGGAAAGGAACACCATACTGTTTCACACAGGTCGGGATAGGCTTATCGGGCTTGACACGCTCAATGGTGATACCGTATTTCTGTTCAAGGAAGTCAAGATGCTCCTTAGTGGCGGTGTATTCAAGTCCAGTATCTATCCAGAAATACTTGACTTTGCCGTCCTCATCGACCTTGTGTATCAGGTCAAGAACAATATCACTGTCACTTCCTCCGCTGATACTGCACACGGGCGAATATGACCGCATCATAATACGCTGTGCTTTGCAAAAAGCAGTATAAATGGTGTAGTTGTTGTTATCGGCGCACTTGTTCAGGATTTCTTCATTCATCACGAAGTCCTCCTAAAATATGTGCGATCACATCGACCGTCCAACCGTTGCCGATACACTTATATCGCTGGGTATTGGAAATGCCTGCGGTATAGTTGTCGGGAAGTGTCTGTAAACGCTCCGCTTCAATCGGCGTGAGCTTGCGGATAACATAGTCACCGTCAGGAAGGTCTATCTTATACAGACCTGTCTTTGCGCCCTGACCGCCGCCGTTAGCTGAGAGCGTAACGGACTTACCGACTACGGAATAAATACGCTGTCCCTGTCCGCCTTTGCCGTAATGTCCGACACGAACGGGAGTGCATACAAGACTATCTTTCTGCACAGTAGTCAGGCAGTTGGATTTGCCATCCTCACGCACTTCGATATGCTGTTCGGTCTTACCCTCATCAACATATCTTCCGCGCTGGGCGGCACCGACAGGCATAGCGACCGCAGTTGTTCCGCCGTTAAAACCTGAATTTTTGATAAGAGTTGCTTCACCGTATTTGTGATAGCCTGCCATTACAGTTCGTGACTTGTCCGTACCCTGATATGTATTGATAGGGATAGGCTCTGCAACCATTGTTCGCTGTTTGCGTTCAAGTGTGTTATACAGCACCGCACCCGGATAACGTGCAGTCATACAGTAGGACTTATCCTGCCAAGCGACACCGCTTTCAAGAATATCTTTCAGCAGGATACCCTTATCTTCGGGAAAAGAAGAAACAGGGATATTCGTCCAGTAGCAGCGTTTACGGTTCTGCGCCGATACAAGCGACGAGTTTATCATAATCGGCTCAACGCCGAGTGTTTTGCTGATCTCGTCCTTGATACGCTGATGAACGGAATAGTTGTTTTCATAGAGGAAATACTTACAGCCCGATTCCTCTAAAGCTCTTACATACTCCTTAAAGAGCCTGAAACCTTCGCCATTGCAGTCAACCTCTCTGTCTTTTTTTGCAATAGACCAATAGGTGCAGGGCGAACCGCCAAGCAGAAGATCATACCCCTTAAACTGAGTAAAATCGCCGTCATATACATTCCCGTGATGAACAATATCGGGATAATTGCGCTGTGAGACCGTGACAGCGTACTTGTCGATCTCAAAGGCATCATAACACTCTACGGGAATGCCTGCCCTCTGTAAAGCAAGCATACCGCAGGAGATACCGTCAAATAAACTGAGTACCTTCATTAGACAAATTCTCTCTCTTTTCTCATTGTCTTATGTTGTTTGTTCTGTTGTCGGGAACTTTGAATCCAGTGGGTTCAAAGTTGATTATGCTTCGTAGTAGTCCTCACAAAGCTCGTTGTAGTTCTCCTGAAGCTCGTCAAACTCCTCGCAGAGCTTGTCATACTTCTGCTGGATCACGGTCTTGTCGTGGGCGAAGCTCTCCGCAGCAGTCAGGCTGCCGATGAACTGTCCTGCCTCAAAGCCACGGAGAAACCACTTCTTTCTCACGCCCTCGACCGCCTTTGCGGAGAGTCCTGCAATTCCGGCGGCACCTGCCACCGCTGCCATACACACACCGATCTTCTTCATCTTGCTCATTCTTTGTCCTCACTTTCTTAGATCTCATCGTCCTGATCATCGTAGAACTTCATATCGTCCTCAGTGATCTCGTTATCATCGTCATACTCAGGCTCGTCCTGCATAGCGGACTTGCTGTTTCCGCCGCCGTTCTTTTTCTTCATCAGGAAGAAGCCTGCACCGCCGACACCGATCAGAGCGATCGCACCGAAAACGAGCATCATACTGTTCTTATTCATCGGCACAGGCTTTGCCTGAGCTGCGGAGTCAGTTGCATCTTCGCCGTCCTCAGCAGTTTCCTCTGTGTCTGCGGTATCTGCACCGTCGCCGGACTGCACTCTGCCGTTTGCCTTTTCAGCCGCCTGAGCTGCCTGTTCGGGCGTGATCTTCTTTTTCTCATCATCGTCCTCAGCTCCGGCATAAAGCAGTGCGTACAGATCGTAATCGTCAACTTTGTTCAGGAAAAATACCTGATCTTCGGCATTCTCCGCAGAATAGTTGATAAGCACATAGAACACATGACCGTCCTTTGTAGTAACGGCGATGAACTGCATTTCCTCGGAATTGTAGACAATTCTTTCGGACTTGATAAGCGTTGCATTACCGTCCGTATCGTAATAGGAATCGCCGTAATAATCAGGCTCAACCTCAGTTGTTCCTGCTTCGGCAAGATCGCTCATGACCTCACGGAACTTCTCCATATCATCGGATTCTTCTGAAACAGAAGAAGTCACCTCAGTATTGGAGCTTTCCTCTGTATCGGCAGTTGTCTCCGTAGTATCTGCCGAGCTGTCCTCATCGACCGCAGTAGTTTTAGCCGCATCCTCTCCGGCAGAAGCCCTCTCAGCGGCAGAAGCGGTAATACCGCCTACACTTGCTGTTGCAAGCATGAAAGCTGCAAGCATAGAACTAAAAAACCTTGCTTTCATTTGTATCCTCCTCGGAATTTGTATTGATTGATATTTCGCCGTTTGCAAGCGCTTCAAGCATATCGTCCGTAATGCCCTGTGAACGAAGGCGCATGAGTGTGTCATGCTCCTTTGTCACAAGACTGTTTACGTCCTTGATCTCACAGCTAAAAACTACGGCGAGCTGAGAGTGTTCAAGCACTCTCGCTTCGGACTCCAGTTTTGCAAGTTCCTCCTTATCGGACTGGATTCGCTTTCGCAGGAAGTCCTGTCGCTGATGATTCTCAGCGATCTTTTTGTCTATTCGCTCCATAGCCCCTCCTTAATACAGCACCAGTCGGGGATCAATGTAGTCCCAACCGTAGCCGTCCGTGTCTATATAAATGTGGAAATTCACATTTCCTGCCGTTGTTTTTGCAAACTCCTGTCCGTCATTGACCGTATCGCCCTCAGAGAAGCCACTCAGAAGCACAGCATTTGCAATGGTGACTTCCGTATCACGCTCCGTACCTCCGCTGCCGTCATACCAATACTCCACATCGTCCTTGCGAATGGTGATCTTGTTATCGTCGGTATTCACATCGGTGATCTTGCCCTTGAACGGAGCTTTGAGCCTATCGCCATTGGTGCAGTACACCTTGATACCCTGATACAGACCGTCGCTGTCGGTGTTCCACTCCGTCATTTCATAGCCGAACTCTCGTTTCAGCGAGTAATCACGAATCGCAGCACCTGGAAGAAGATTGTGCAAAGTCTGATGATTACCGTACATCGTTGCGGAATCCTCTGCGCCGACTAACAGTGCATAATACTGTAAGCGTTCATCGGAATGTGACATACTGCTGAGTTTGTCAGCAATGACCTCATCAAAGGTCTTGTTCTGCTTGACATTGTAGTAGAGCTTGCATTCCGTTTTCCACTTGTACTTTTCATAGTAACCGTACATACACACATCGTTCAGACTGCTGTTCCAGATATGGGTATCTGTCGGAGATACCAAGAACCACGCATCTGTGCCGTCCCAACCCCAAAAACTGCGGTCGTGACGCTCTCCGCCGTGCATAAAGAAAAATGTGTCGGTATCGTTGTCGATGTAGTAGAACGGGTGGCTTGTGCCGGAATACCAGCGGTGATCCATGATGAAGAAGCCTGTTTCTCTGTAATCGTCTTGCGCATCAAGCACACGGTAGCCGTCTGTGATGCAGAGATAACCGTCATCGTCCTCATACTGCGAAAGCTCTGATGTGATCGCAATCGGCTTGAAACGGTACTTATAGGGCTGCCCGTCATAGATATAAGCGTCCTGTTCGGCTCTGTAATATGTTCCCGATGAAGCGTTCCCACCGCCCCAATAGTTGTATGGGGAAAGCTCCTCCCAACGGGACTGATTATCATACCAATAGACGAACTCATATTCCTCATTGAAGATTTCTTCAAGCAGATCTTCTGTATCGCCGTCAAATTCCCAATAGTAAATATCATCGTTATCGGCATCGAAATCATAATAATAGGCACAGAGGAACGACCACAGCTTGTAGGTGTCGAAGTCATACACAGGATCATAGTCATAGACCGAAGAACGTCCCCACACCCATTCATCAGGTGTGTCGGTGAGGTCGCCAGTGTTTGCGCCGAAAGCCGCAAGACCGTTTTGCCAGTCAGCAGAACTGCCGACCTTGCGTATCTTCTGATTGAGGTTATAGGCAAGCTCCGTGTAGTATTTCTCAGCTTCGGAGAGGTCATAATCCTGAGCCGCATAAGTGCCGAGGGTGAAACCGCTGTGCGAGGAAGTTGCAGAGAATATCATCGTAAATACTGCAAATGCAAGCAGTATCACAATGACAGGTATCGCCAGACAAAGAAAGAACTTCTTGACCTCGCTCTCATAGACATTCTTCACGAATTTCCAAGCAGCTTTTAGTGCTGCGGAGATCGTGTCCTTTGCCCTTTTCTTCTTTTCCGGCTTCGGCTTTTTCCGCTTCTTGTAGCTGTCATGTTTGTCTTTCAGCTTGCTTTCCTGACGGCTCAGGCGGTTATTGGACTTCGATTTCTTGTCATTCAGACGGTCACGCTGTTTTTCCTTTTTCTGCAAACGCTGGGGCTTGCTGACCTTTTGTGCAGTCGGCTCTACCACACGCCTTTTTGCAGAGTCGATAGCGTGAAGAAAATCGTTGTCCTGATCTTCGTTGACCGCCTTTTGCCAAGCGGACGCTTTCATTCTGCCTGCGGTATAGGTGGCAGGCTTAAATGCAAGCAGTCCCGGACTACTGAGCTTTGTGATCTTACGCTGATTTCTCAGTTCTTTGGTGCGGAACTTGTTTTCAGTCCTGAGCTGTTTGCGCTCAAATTTCAGCTCACGCTTTGTCTGCTGATACGCCTGTAATCGGCGCTTGTTCATAGCCTTTCGGAGCTTATTTCCGTGGGCAGGCTTGACCTTTGCCTTGTATTCAGCTTTCGCTTGTTTCAGGGCAGTCTTAGTTGCTGCCATTTTCGGCTTGCCTGTTTTCGCCTTGTAGAGCCTGTTATCGGCTCTCTTTAGCTGAAACTTCGCCCTTTCAAGTTTGTACTGCTTCTTTGTTTTCAGGTGGTGATGCATACCCTTGACAGCATCGACCGCCGTGCGGCCCATGAGAAATACACCACGGTGATAATCGTCCACCGCTTCACGGGTGTACTTCTGTTTGAGCTTGTTGCGAACTTCACGCTGGGCAGTCTCCGATGTTTTCATAGCGACAGTCTCCGCAGCGAGTGCCGTATCGACTGCCGTCTGCGTAACATCGTGAACTGTGAAATTCACAGCACGGGCATTTGCCTTGAACAGCTTGCCCTTCATGGTCTTGGGCTGCCATGATTTTATTGTCCGTGTGACCGAGGGCTTATCGCCAGTGATACGGTATTTTGCATTAGCGACCTTGTGAATGATACCCCTGCCGCCGTGGTGCATCTTCTCGCCACGGACGATATATGCACGGGTATGAAATCGACCTCGGCTGTTTGCTTCACGGCGGAAGTCTATCTGAAACAGCTTCGACCGTCTGCTGACTTTATCGAAACGTGCCTGCGCTTTGCGGAGGTTATTTTCTTTTCTCTGTAAGCTCATAAATCCTCCATTCTGCGCAGTTTATACGTCACCAACTTTGGTTGTCATTAAGCGGTACATCTGCGTATCAGTCGGGAACTTATCCGTAAACGGCAGAAGCACCTTATCATAGCGGATAAGTCCTTCGCCCGGACCGCTGTTCGTGACATACTTCATCTGCTCTTTGGAAATGTGCAGTTTTTCCGCTAAAATATCACGGTCGCCTGCGGCTTGATTCAGCATATACACGAAGTCCGAGTTATCAAAGATGTTCTCGACCTCCTGAGAAGAAAGCAAGTCCTTGACATTTTGGGTGATACCTGTCGGCACTCCGCCCCATTTACGGAAACGCTTCCATATTTCAGCAGAATATTTCGCCGTCTGCTCCTCTTTCAGCAGGAGATGAAATTCATCAATATAATAGCGAGTAATCTTCTTTTTTTCACGGTTCGCAGAAACCCTGTTCCATACCGTATCCTGCACGATAAGCATACCGACCTTTTTTAGTTGATTGCCCAGCTCCTTAATGTCAAAGCAAATAATTCTGTTTGTCATATCAATATTTGTCCTGTGGTTGAACAAATTCTGAGAGCCGTTGACAAACATTTCAAGGGAGTTTGCCACACGCAGAGCGACCTCACCCTCGTTATGAAGCTGTTCCTGCAAATCAGACAACAGCGGCATCTTTTCGACCGTAGGTTCATTCTGAACAAAGTCCTTGTAAATACGCTGTACGCACTTGTCAATGACCGAGCGTTCTTCCGCAGACAGACCGTAACGACCGCCGACAATGATCTCACAAAGAGAAATCAGAAAATCGGACTTATTGGCGATAACTTCCATAGGATTGCTGAAAAGATAATCATCAATGGTTATATCCATTGGATTGATATGCTGTTCACTGTTTGAAGCAATGCGGATAAGCTGTCCTTGCAAAGCTGAAACAAGCGGATAATACTCACCTTCGGGATCGCAGATGATAATATCATCGGGAGTCGTCAAAAAGCAGTCGAGGATCTCACGCTTAACGCTGAAGCTCTTGCCTGCGCCCGGTGTTCCGAGGATAAGTCCGTTCGGGTTTTTGAGCCTTGATCTGTTGGCACGGATCATATTGCCCGACAGCATATTGATACCGTAGTAGGTAGCCTGTCCGTCCTGGAAAAGTTCCTTTGTTGTAAATGGTACGAAAATAGCGATGCCGCTGGTGTGCATCTCACGGCGGACGGGGATCTCGTTATAGCACAGCGGAAGTGTGGAAAGGAGCGTCTGCTCCTGCCGATAGTCATAAGGAAACATCATGCAGTTGTTCTTCTGGCAAGTTCTTTTAAGCATCTCAGAAAGCAGTTTCAGCTCTTTCTTCGATTTTGCGTATGCCCTCAGCGAAATGCTGATATGGAACAATCGCTCATTTTTGCTGTTCAGATCACCGAGGAGTTTTTCTATATCCTCGATATACATCTTGATCGCAGGGGGCAGAATGTCGGGATCGTAGCCGGACTGTGATGCTTTTTTCTGTTCGTCGATCTTCATCTGCTCCACATTGGTGAGCTTCTTCTTGACGAATTTCAGGGCATCTATCTGGTCCAGCGGTTCGACATGAATGTTCACGCAGAACAGATTCTGCATTTCAAGGAAGTCCTTGAGAATTTCATCGGGCAGCTCTCCGGCGAGGATATTCATACCCCACACAGCGCCGTAGGCATTGCCGATCTCAAAATCGCTCTTATTGAATTTGAGCGAGGGCGGACAGATGAAATCCTTTGTGTCCATTCCTGCCCTCAGCATTTCGCCCCAATCGAAAATGAATGGGGAATTTCTGTAAGGGTTCAGGGCATAATACAGAGCTTCAAGCCGCTGTCTGCCGTCAAGCAGTTCCGCTTCGACACCAAAGGCTTTGAAGCCCTTGATAACATCGTTCTTAATGCTCATGAGCTTTGCCCTTGCCGCCTTGTATGATGTGGATTCGATACCGAATGTCAGGAACTTACGAGCTGACTGACCGTTGCTGCCTTTCAGGAGCTTGTCGGTAAGCATTTCGCTGTATTCCTTGCGGATAGAGTTGAAATCATCGTCGTGTTCGGGTATCTGCACCGTTTTGACGAGCTTTGCCTTTGATCTGTTCTGATTTTCAAAGGTAAGCTGAAATTTGATCGTATTGTCAAAGAGATTGATCACATCGCAATACTTGGAAAAGATATTGTTCTGCTCATCAAACTCTGCAATGGAGTAGTTGGCATCGTAAAACTGCACCGTCAGGGAAAAGAAGTTTTCGCTGACCTGACACACACCGTCCTTGTACATACAAAGAAACGGTATCGTGTTCTGCACAGTATTCTTACCGCCGTTTTCACTCCTGATCTCCGCCATTCGTGCGGAGAGTATCTTTTTCTCCTCTTTTGTAAGCTGTGAGGCAGGCTTGCCCATGATAACAGCCGACTTCGACTTATTATCACTTAACTTGGCATTTCTCTTTCTAAAGCCCATTGTGACCTCCGTTTATTTCAAAGCGGAGACACCGAAAGTTATACTATTATATATAAGAGCCGTATCAGCCTTTTCTTTCGGCATCTCTCAACTTCTTCTTGATTCTGTTGTATTCGATCTGTCTTTCGATAGAAACGAAAATGTTTGTTGTTCGGTAATATCGCTTTCTCGGTCTTGTGAAGTATTCACGCATGAACTTCACCTGTTTCTCCAAGAACACCCCGTTTTTCTTGTAAATGCCGCAGAGTATCGCAGGTGCGGCGACCGCACCCATAGCGAAGATCGCTCCCGACATTCCGATAGACGCTCTTGTGAGAAAGTACACAGGCGCACCAAGAACAAGACCGATACCGAAGCATATTACCTGTCTTTTTGTAAATCCCATGATGAACTTCTCTTTGATGTCGTTCAAGTCCTTTGGGATCGGTACATAATGTGCCATAAAACCTCCGATCTTGTTCTCAATGTGCGCTAAACACAGATTTTGAGATAGCTCCTGTGCGGAGAATCGTGAAGATAAGTGCTGCGGTATAGCCGAGAAGCAGTCCCATTTGCAGGATAACGCCGTCTGTACTTGCATTCAGAGCAACGATTGCATTGGAGAAAAGCGTCTTGAAAATACCGAGTGCCACTACGATAAAGAACCCCTGGAAAGAAAGAGCGAGAAGCTGTTTGATCCAGTTCTTACCGATAGAAGCCCATTCACCGCTGTCCATCATTGTAGCCATAGGGATCGGTGCAATGCTGAGATACATAAACACCTCGATGATACGGCTTGCAAGTGTGATAACGATAGCGACTATCAGTATCAGCACCCCAAGATGAACGATCAGGGAAATAAACCACACCGTCATCAGCTCGCCCAAGCTCAGACCGCTGAGAGCCGTCCTGTTGATGGAGAGCGTCTCGGAGAGATAATCTCCGCTGCCGAATAGTGTGGCAAGCCCGTTGGAGCATACCGTTGTGCCAAACGAGAATAGTGCCGAAGCGATGTAATAGGTGTTGGCGACCAAAATTACACCGCAAAGTGCTTTTATGATCCATTTTATAAAAATAGAATCATCAAAGTCTTTGAAGTTATTTCCTCGCAGTACCATCTGTATCAGTTCATTCAGCAGGATAACTGTCAGAATGAAACCGCCGATAGGCACTACGACATTGTTGCAAAGCGTTTCGATCGTTGTCCAGATCGTTGTTCCGCCAGTACCGCCGCCAGTAAACTGTGACGGGTGCTGAGTTACGAAGTCATTGACAAGTCCGCCGCTGCCGCCCGTTCCTGTTGTCTGCAAGAACGTATCGGACAGGAGGTCGGAAATGCCGTCGAATTGGCTTGTTATACCGTCTTTGAACAGGTCTTTACACCAATCTTCCAGTGCATCGATCGCATCGCTGATAATTCCCATTATTCATCACCTCCAATCGTGGGAGTGACTAAAGGTCTGTCATATTTGACAAGCTGCCGAAGCTCCAGTTTGGAGGGCAGAAGGTCACGGCAGAAATAAGCAGAGCCGAAGTGATTGCCCTTAGTGGTACATTCCATGTTCTGCCGTGTATGGTAGTCCACACGCCCGTCAAAGGAGAGCATCTGAATTTCGTTGTTGAAAATCTTATATCTCGCCTTGCCTTGAATACTGTTCACGGGCAGGAGCAGAGCGAAGGGCTTCTGAAAAGAAAAAGCTCTTTTTAAGACTTCATTCTTTTTGCTGAATGGGGGATTGGACACAAGAATGTCCCAATATTCGGGTTCATACCTGAAAAAGTCCTGTCCCTCCTTCAAGCTGCTTCGCTCCACTTCATAGCCTTTTTCCGAAAGAAACTGATAGAAAGCACTCCATTCCTCATCGAACGGACACCATATCTTCTTATCTTTCGGAAGAAACTCCAGTAACGGTTCTACCGCATAAAATGGTGTGTAGACCTCATCTCCTGCACTTGTTCGGTTAGCTGTCAGATAACCGATGTTTATTCCCATTCTGTCTTATCGCTCATACCCACCACAACCCACCGCTGAGCGACCTTTCATAATTCTATTGGAACGGCATTATTTATATAGCGTTCAGCCGAGGTTTACGCTTGTCTCTTTTCTTGATTAGCCGTGTGTCAGATTACACTGCACCCGTCATCATACCCTCAAGTACGGGAACGAGAATGATAGCAAGCAGGATCAGACCAAGACCAGCCATAAGCTGCTTCATGCCCTGAGACTTCGCACCGGGGTTATCGTTGCCGTAACCTTCAAGGAGGTTTACGACGCCCCAAAGCGAAACACCGCCGCCGATCAGGCAGATAACGCTCTTGAGGACGGTGCAGGCAGTAGTGATGAAGGACGAGGTATCGACCTCGCCTGTGCCTGCTGCGAATGCCTGAGTTGCACAGGTAGATGCCATGATGCCTGCAACAGTGCAGAACATCGTTGCCTTCTTTGCACCACGGGTGAGCTTAGAGAGCCACTTGTGCTTAGGTGCAGAGGTAGTGGTTGCTGTCTCCATAGCGGTAGCATCGACCGCAGAAATATTCAGTTCGTTCATAGGTAAAAAGTCTCCCTCAAAAAATAAAGTAAAGAATGTCCGCAGCTTCAACCGATTATCTCTTTGTTCGGTTTCTTCACTGTCCGAGTTAAAATCCGACATATATCTCTTTTTCGTCGGTTTCCTCAGAATTTTGAGTATCAGCGGTTTCTGTTTCTGTTGCTGATACTGTTGTAACTTCCTGTCCGGCGGCCGTCATATCAACACCATACCCCGTGAACTTCTCCTGTTGAGACAGTCTCAAACGCATCGCCTTTTGGTCACTCACATATTTTTCGATGTTGAACCCCATCTCAGGATTATCGTCCAAAAGCATTGGATATTGCTTATGACGGGTAATGTCAAACTTGTCCGAGAAGAACGGACGCACTCCTCGCACCTGTAAGATACATTTACCGCCGTCCATGACCGCCAGTTCGTCTTGACTTTTCAGCTCTTTTCCGAGCTTCTGATAGTTCATACCGTAGCTCTCGCTCTGACCTCTGTTCGTAGAGGTATTAAAGGAGTCGATTGTCTCTTTGCCGAGACTTTCACTGATCTCCTTTAATGTTGACTTCTCCTTACCGCCCAAAAACAGCATCGTATCACAGTTGCCTTCGATCGTATCTGCATTATCTTTATAAATAGCCTTTAGCTGGCTCTTAGCTTGCAAGATGATACTTGCCGATATTTCACGGCTTCGAATAGTCGCAATGAGCTTCTCAAACTGCGGTATTTCGCCAAATAGTGATAAGTAATCCTTTGATATAATCACCAGATTTTCCCCCACTCCACACCGTGCGTGACAGTTTCCCGTCACACGGCGTTCCATCATTTTCAGAATATTTTTAGTGCATATGTAGCCCTGTTACTGTAATTTGATTTTGTAGCTTAAATTTCTGCCATACGCAACAGGAATAATAGGTCTGTCATGAATCCAACGCATTTGCTTGGATTTTCCGTAGTTGTCTGCGATGAACCTTGACCGTATTTCACCTGATTTTTCTACCGAACATTGCCTGCTGTTGTGATTTGCACCACTTAGCATTTTTTGAATCGGATAGCCGATTTCGGCAAAATCCGCACTGACGTGTGTCGCCATTTTATAGTAGTTGTGCAGTCCGCATATTAAAGAATTATGCAGACTGATATTTTTATCAAGCGATTTCTGGTCGTTATGGTTCAGTATACGTTTTGTGCTTTCAGCGACTTTCTTTTTGGCTCTGTTTTTTGCCTTATTGGTCATATGTGATTTTACTGCAAATTTCTTACCTTTTGGCACTGCTCGGATTTTTAATCCCAGAAATTCCATATAGTTCTTTTTCAGATTGGTAATTCCTGATTTTTCCTCGCTGATGTCCAATGAAAGCCGCTCTTTCAGCCATTTCACAACGGCTGTGTAGGTTTTCTTTGCTGTGTGATAATCTCTGCAAAAGATTTTGAAATCATCGGCATATCTTACGATATAGATCTCTTTCAGCTCACTTTTCTCCCGAAGCATCGTCCATTTTTGTGACCTGTCTATGACAACATTTCCCTTTTTATCGGTCTTGCTGTACTCCCTGTCCACTCTTGTCGGCATCATTTCCCATTGGCTGGCAACCCACCAGTCAAGTTCATTCAGCACGATATTGGACAGCAGCGGCGATAAAATACCGCCCTGCGGTGTTCCTGTTTCGGGGCTTGTTACAATGTCATTGAACAATATATCCGCCTTTAACATTGCTTTGATGATTGCAAGGACTTTCAAATCCTGAATGCCCATTGCCCAGATTTGCCGTATCAGCTTTGCGTGGTTGATGTTGTCGAAAAATCCCTTGATGTCAACATCTACAACATAATGCAGATTCTGTAATTGAATCATTTTATAGCATTGTGCGATTGCATTCTGTGCAGACCTGTACGGTCGAAACCCATTGCTCCGCTCATGAAATTTTGCTTCACAGATAGGCTCTAAAACCTGTAACACGCATTGCTGTATCAGCCTGTCCCATATGCTCGGAATACCAAGCGGACGCTGTTTGCCGTTCCCTTTATCAATATAGACTCGGCGTACTTGTTTCGGCTGATAAAATTGCAGTTTATTTCTGACCTTTTCTACGACTTTCTGAATCGGATATTTCTGTATATCTGTGATGATTTTTCCGTCAACTCCGGCAGTAAAACTGCCTTTGTTCTTGCAGATGTTCCGGTACGCAAGCACCACATTTTCTTCTGAAACAATCAGCTTCATCAGATGTCTGAACTGCTTTCCCTGCCTGCTTTGCTCATATAAATTGCAGAGCTTCTCTTGCAAGCCGTACCGATACATATTCTTTTCTGATTTGTTTACAGTTTCCTTCGTCATAGTAACCACCGCCTTTCAGCGTGTTTTTTCTTTCTCATACCCGAAGCTATGAAATCACCTTGTGATTACTACATATACATATTGAATATTCTGAAAATGACTTGTGCCTATCCCTCCACGGCTTATTATCACCGTTTCATTGGTACTGTGGCACTACTCTCACAGTCCTGAATCAGCTTATACGGATTGCTCCGCTTTCGTCTGAACATCAGTATAGAAATGTGAATTTCACCGACTGGACTGCTTTCCACGTTCCATTATTCTTAGCATTGGTACAACTTAGGTCAATCCTTTAGTCCTGCAAGCATTATCCTCGATATTCTCAGGATACGTGCCGCCTGTAACAGCACAGGGAGTTTCATACTAACAACTTTTACTCCACCCCGCCTGCGTGCATTTTGCACCCCGACATTTCTATCGGTCATTCGTTTAGAACCGTACACTCGGATTTTTGTCGGACTGTATTTCAAGTCATTCTAACCATATTGCACCGCCGTCCGCACTATAGGCAGTACACCGCACCTCTGCGGCGCTTTCCTCATCTGAAATTGCTTTCTCCGTTAGGACTGCTCTCGCACGACTTCCACGGGCTTACGACCTCTGCATTTCACACTGCATAGCCGTCCGTAGTTTTAACGTGAACCTTTCCGGGCGTTACTCCCTCATTCGATTCATCAGAATAATAGTTCTACGTAACTATTTTATTGTTACGTGCCGCACCTTTTCAGTACGGAACGTGTCACACTATTGGCGAACTCGTCTAACAAACAGCGTACATGATAGTCCAGCTTTCCGCCCGGTGAATTATCTGCTTTTGTGCAGAGTAGGTTGAAAAGCTGGGAATACATTATCGCCACAAGGAAGTTGAATGTAGCGTCTGTATCGGAGATGATTATGAAAAGCGCACTCAGCTCGTCACCGAGCTTGTCGAGGTGCAGCTCATCGTAGGAGGTGATCTCCAAGACCTCATCTATTGCAAAAGGCGCGAGTCTTGTGGAACAGGAAATCAGGATAGATTTTGCCGTCTTGCCAGAGACGAAAAGTCAAGGACTTTTTCATCAAATTCAAAAAGAAGTCACATTTTGCGGACTTCCTCACGGAGCAGACGCTTGATTTTGTCCTCCATCGTCTCTTTTGCGGTCTGGCTGAAATGGACACGGACGATATAGGTTGTCTTGCCGATCTGCTTTCTGACAGTCGGGCAAGTGGCGGTGTTGGTTGCGGTATTGTTCATTCAAAATCCTCCTGTAAATGAAAAATGCCCGGTGACTGTTCATCATCGAGCGGTGTCGGTATGAGGGAACAAGGCAAGGCGGCAACATTAAGGTATCTATAAAAACCTTGCCGTCTTTGCCACGCTTGCCGTGTTCCTGTTGTCAGTCTCGGAGATAGCA